>Ga0068629_1000254_pt1 | contig 14309 bp, 14 predicted proteins | sample InSIn3gowninarea_FD_77432 | JGI IMG/M metagenome (GOLD analysis project Ga0068629, IMG submission 77432) | Clean room microbial communities from NASA Spacecraft Assembly Facility at Jet Propulsion Laboratory, Pasadena, California, USA -... ...
CACTATTCGACAACTTGGCGGAACACATCCGGACGAAAAGAGCTCTTGCCAAGTATATCCGCCTAACATGCAGCTATAGTCTTTTGCCAGCTTACTATCTTGATTGGCACATGTACGACTCTTGGGCCATACACAATTCTAATCGGTTCAAGCCGCTGTTCGCTTATCTTCCATGGCATTCACCGTTCTAAGAAAGCGGGGAAGGCGGGAAAAGACTTGGCCGGCTAGGTAGGCACTTTTGGGGTAAAAGTAAAGATTTGCAATCCTTGGTATTGTTTTTATGCGAACTTGCAACACTGTGGTGCGGAGAATGTGAGGAGAGCGGAGGAGGTGTTGAGACAGATCATTACGCTGCTCGAAGCGGCGCGGAAAACGTCCAGCTGACGACCAGACCTTGGCTATGTCTGGGGGAAGGACTTGATTGAGAGTCTGACATGACGCGGCAGTTCAGGCAGGATATTACTTCTGCAACTTGCTGGACTGTCCTAAATACCCCATGGAAGGCCAAGAGAGGGCCCAGTACATGCATCTTTCAAGGTCATCAAATGGCTCAAATTCAGAAATTTAGCCAAGTGGTAAAACCAATTGCCAAGGGGGATGAGTTATCGTGAAGAACTACTCAGGGCATTGATGACTCAAACGCGGAGAACCACGTTCATTATATATTTTTCCAGGTTCCTGGTTTTCTTCAACATTGCCAGCTCATTCCAGACATTCAGATCTCATAGTACTCTACCTCATCAAGATTCTTATCCTCACAACTGTCTTTCAAACCTCCAAGGTAAGGTAACCGACTAAGACACAAGCCGCACTGAGCTCACAATCCGACAGTCAACATGAAGTTCACTTCTATCCTCCTCGTGCTTAGCGCATCTGCCTACGTCTCCGGTAGCGCAATTCCACTCCCAGCTGCGGAAGCAGTCGCTGTAACTGAGACTCTACCAGAGCCTTGGTCAGGACCTGACGCCTTCGCGGACGCCGCCATTGAGGAACGCGCCCTCAACCGAGTTCAGTGCAGAGCCGCTTGCAAGGGCGGTGCAGCAACCATGGAGAAGTTTTGTCGTCTTGTTCCACTTATCCCTGTTAGAGCGCTCTGCTGGGGGGTTGCGACGGGTGTTCAGACATCTGCTGGATTGAAGGCTTGTACTGTGTTCTGCGATGCTATGTTTTGAGGTTGAGATGCAATGGTCGTGTTCAGACACTATTCTGGTGTTTTCTTGTCGGGATGGCACTTCAGATAAATAGCTAATTAAGTTGGTTTCACTAATGCTTAATACAGCCGTCAGTCGCTGTATATCACATAGGGAATCCATCGGTTCATGTGACGCCTGGCGGTTGAACCATAACATATCTTATTGGATTGGGAAACCGGGTTCAGAACTCGTCGCCAAGTTAGTCGTATCACCGGATGCGTCCGAAACACATCTATCTGTACACCACAGTAAAATACGGCCCGCTTTGCGGAGAAGGATGATTGTTGGCAGGCAGATGCAGAGGATTCGTGAACCGGGTACCATTGACATACAGTCCACCAAAGTCTTGGTGCTCAGTGGGAGGGTATGACTGGAAGATAAAGGAAATTCTACAGCAACAGGTGTGGTCATTGTGGTGTAGTTTTACGATGGTTAAGAAATTCACGAAGTAATGGTGTTTTTGTCTAGTGTTTCGAACATTATGCGAATTTTGATGATCAGTTACTGTTTACGTTCTGGCTTAATTGGCAATGACAAAACTCACTCTTCCTTGTCGGAGTCTTCAATATACCTGAAAGTCACAATCATAATACAGTGAGACCATGCTTTTCTAAAAACTCGTGAGTCATCAGTGATCCGCCAATCAAGCTCCACCGAATGTGGGCGCCGATCTCCCTGCACCTTCCTTCTTCGGCCTCTGCCTCTTCGATTCGACTCATCTCATGTCAGAAGAGTAGGAGAGGGAAGGGATTACTGTTGAAATGATTGTTGTATACACTCGCGCCGTTGATCATCTGAGTACTTCATATAAGGGCAATCCAGTCGTGGTTGAATTAACGCAAGTCAATACAAAAGTCCCCAGTATCAAAACAAAGCCCAGTAAACATACTTAAACATGAATACATCTCAACCATCAAACACATCCTCCTCAGCCATGCCCTTCCGCAAGCGCATCCGTGAAGTCTTCCCGGACATCATAATCGGCCGCCACATCACCGGCCCCCTCAACTCAATCACCGACGTCCCCGGCGTTCTCGCACACACAGAGTCCATCCACCGCGCAAACAGCACCACTCCCGAGGGCAAACCAATCCACGCCATCAACACCGGTATGACGACCATCCTGCCCCGCAGCGACTGGTTCGACCACAGCTGCCACGCGGGCATCTTCCGCTGGAATGGCTCAGGCGAGATGACTGGCTCGCATTGGCTTGAAGAAACAGGTCTTTTGTCTTCTCCCATCATCATCACGAATAGTTTCGCTGTGGGACCTTGCTATACCGGCGTCTACGATTACGCGATACGCGAGTACGCTGACAAAACTACTGGGTTAGTGGATTGGTTTCTCCTTCCTGTCATTGCGGAGACTTATGATGGTTTCCTAAACGACATCGCTGCTATGCCTGTTACTTCGGATATAGTAGTCCGCGGGATCGAGCAGGCCAGCGCTGATGCAGTGCCTGAAGGTTGCACAGGTGGTGGCACGGGTATGATCTGTCAAGGCTACAAGGCTGGTACGGGTAGTGCAAGTCGCGTTCTTGTTGGTGCTAAGAAACGGGCTGGCCATGAGCAGGAGCCGAAGAAGTATACTGTTGGTGTTGTCGTACAGTCCAACTTTGGCGCAGAGTGGGATCTGCATATCGGCCGTGTACCGGTGGGTAAACTGCTTATGGACCCGAAGAAACGTGCGACGCATGAAGCTGAGTTACATGCCGACCCGGAAGAGCCTGTGAGACCGCGGACGCCTACCGAGCCTACGAACGCAGGGCCGAATAAAGACGGCTCGATCATCGTTATCGTCGCTACTGACGCCCCACTACACCCAACTCAGCTCCGCCGCCTTGCGAAACGATGCACGACCGGCTTAGGTCGTGTCGGCGGATGGGGTTCGAATTCCTCGGGCGACATTTTCCTCGCATTCAGCACGGCGGCGCACATCCCGCGTGAATTTGATAGTCGCTGGACGCCGACGGTGGGGCAGGAAGTTGAGTTGTTGGAGACGGAGACTATGAATGCGCTGTTTGAGGCGACGGCCGATGCGACCGAGGAGGCGATTTATAACTCAATCTGTATGGCGGAGGATACTGTGGGTCCGTTGGGGAGGGAGGTTAAAGCCATCGATTTGGAGAAGTTGAGAGGGGTTTTGGAGAAGTGGTATGTTAGGGATTGAAGGGATTGTTATTGATTGAAACGAGAAACGAGGTTTGTGGCGAGTCTGTGGAACAGGCCAAAGCACACGCATAGGATGTGAAGTCAAGGTGAAATCAACATGCCCAATACGTCCGATGCCACCCTCGACCTGTCAGTTTTCTTGGGGTGTGCAAAATAAAAAGCAGAGTAAAAACAAATTCACCACATAGACTTTTTTTTTCCAACAGACAATTGTCCATGTATTCTCGTGATATCATCCACCACAAAACCAAAGCGAGATCAACAAGCATCCTCAGCTACACAACATCAAGAAAACATCTGCATGAACGTGGGATATTAAACTGTTTCGCTAGCACAGAAGGCAGCGTTCACCCGTTGGTCTTATCCTTCCTCCCTCACACTATGGTTTTTATAGCAATCACGTGACTATAACCACGTGATTGAGGTCACGTGACACACTTCAGAAAAGAATGGCAAAGATGAAAGTTCTCCCAAATTTGATCTCGATCTTGATCGCACAAGGGAATGTGCTCCAAATGTCTACGATCCTAGTGATATCTCGGTGTAAACGTGATTCTTTCGCAACGGTGCCTGCTTGGCCCCTGGCGAGCAGCCGCTTGACCTGCATTCATTGATCTACTATATTTGTTATGCACGACAGTGCATCTTGTTGCACAAACAGGTACTCACCTCCGTCTTCCTATCTGTCTCTCTTTCACAAAGTGGACAACGGAACCAAAGGAGAGTACATTGTAAGAAGCGCGTCGTCGTGCCTTACTTTGATTAGGCCTTTGACCGCTTGACCGGTACAGTAACACGGTGTCGGGTGCTCGCTTACGGCTACTCCTGCAACGGTTATCTATTACTTGGCGTGATCGGCTATATCCCTGTTTGATGGCTTAGATCTCTCGCTAGAAATCGATATTACTGCGCCTTATGCTCTTCAACTTCCTTGAATAATATGTTTCGGGACATCACCGCCTAGCCGCTACCTGCAGTTGTGATAATCCTCGCATCTTGCCGTAGAACCAAACCTCAACCCTTGACTCTCGAACTAAATCAAGCAAAAAATCAGATCAGAAGTGGATCACACATCTCTCAAGAAAATATTGGCAATTGATCGTGATGTATGTACATGTCGTCTACAGGTTTCATAATGATTTGATCAGAACAGAAGTACCAGAAACGACGCGTGAATGTGGGCCTGTATTATTCGTGTAACAACCCAAGGTTGTGTAAGCTATATCGCTGTTCAAGATGATATACGCCAAGGTCTGACCGCATAACGTAGCATGGCTCAACCATCACGAAAGGTCTCGTGTTCGCTGCATGTCCACCACCTGTCCGCAAACGTCAAGATTCTGGTTGACTTAAGTGGCTATGCTTCATCTAAAAGAGTCAGACAATACTCGATGCCTTCACCGTCTTCGCATAATCGTGAGCGGATTGTATTGACCTGGAAAGCATAAATATCGCTGTATACCTACCACTACCACGGCATTTTCATTATCTACGCATTGCAAACTTCAGATACAACAGAAACATTCATATAATTCTTCACCATGGGCGCAGTAACAGTCCTCCTCGGACTCACTGCCGCCTTTGCAGCTGCTAATCCAGTAGCGATCCCTCAACTTTTCGACTTTGATGTCTTGGATGATATTCCAGCCGCTCCAAGCCCCAGTATTGTCATCGGAGCCGCATCTCAAGTTGTGACTTACGACGCAGCAAGCATGATAGCTGCTGCTACAGTAGCACCACTGAACACTCCAACTCCCTCCGTTGCTCAAGCCGCAAGAGTCAAACGCGACGACATTCCACTCGCATCCTGTTATGGAGGAACACCTCAACCCACTGGTGCTGGACCAATCGCAAGTCCGGATACTCCTGAGGCTTTCGCAGCTTATGCTCCCTTTGCGTCCATTGCAAATGCAGCCTCCACACCAGCTGGCTATGTGCAGACCTTCAAGAATTACAATGCTAGCGCCATTGCTCTAGGTTATCTTGGCTACACTACTTTCCAGAGCTACGACGTTGATGGTTGTGCTGCCAAGTGCAACTCTATCACAAACTGTCATGCCTTTGATATTTGTAACCATGCACAGTCTGTAAGGATATGTCAATATGAGGCTGACATGATGCAGACTTCGAACGTGATCCATCAGTGGATCCAGGAACTGGTCTTTACTGTAACAACCCAAACAGCACCACTCAGATCAAGTGCGCTTTCTGGGGCGGACCGGTTGCTTTATCGAATGCCGTTAACTATGGCCAGTACCGCAAAGACTTCCATGTACAGTGACTTTAACAAAGAACTCATCTATAAATGCTCACAACGTCTAGGTTGTGATCGCTGGTTCCAACGGCTACATCTCGAATAAAGTCGACAACCCTCCTGGCTATACAACACCATACTACGCCGGGAATGCGTCCACCAACGCACCTCTAGACTGCAACCAACAAGACACCTACCTGGGATTCAAACTCTTCAACGACGCCGCCCCATTTTCCATCCAACGTTGCGCCGCAGCCTGCACAGCACAAACAGAGTACAACTTCGCCCACCCTCCAGACTATCCCGCCAAGCCCAAAGCCTGCACGTTCTTCGACACATACATCTTGAACAAGGTAGAAACTCCTTACTCAAGCCAGCGCAAAGTCTACCCCAGCTAACAATATTACCACAAAGAACGGCATCCCACAAGGCCAATACTGCGCTCTCTACAGCCAAACCTGGACGCCCGCCGAACTCACAAACTCAGGCCAATTCAGCGAATCGCGCTTGCCCGTAGGCCGTACCTCAATCCCCCACATCGCCTTCACGAAGCGGGCGTCATTGACAGCTCGCGCTGCGAAGCTGCGGTCTCCCACTGTCACGAGAAGTGGCTTCTTGAGACTACCTCTCTAAGAAGATGGTGTTGGAGAGTCGGGGTCTGGTGGGCGAATGGTTTTATTACGAGGCAGGCTTTCCGTTCGAGGTTTACTGCGTAATGGAGGAGTCTCATGAATGGGTGTGGGTATTGCGGGGAGTGCGCGACGTGCATATTTCTCGACTTCAACTAGCGGTGGAGGAGAGTATTGTTGTGTCAAGGAGGGCCGTCTTGTGGCCATTTGCCCCGGAGGACGTATGATGTAATCAGATTGTGGAGTGGGTTGTACCCGCTTCTTCTGGACCATACTTTTCTTCCTTCTTAGCTTCTGTGGTGGTGCGTTTGGCGGCTTGAATGAGCTATTTGACTCCTCCGTCTCCCGAGTCACGCGATGCCGTCCAGCGGCTTCTTGGCGACCCCATTTGCTGTTGAAGAAAGCGGAGGGTGGGTAGTGATTGCTCGGGCGTATTCTGGTGCAGTCGGTGGAAACATGAGTGCAGAATTGCGTGTTTTCGTGGTGTTTGTATAGCGACATGATGTTCGCTGCTCCTCTGTAAGACGATAAGGGAACTCGGAATTCCAGGGGACACGGAGTGAGAATCGCATGGCGACGACTTCATCTATTGCTTTAGCTCCTTGGCTGTACTCCCTCTGTAATAACAGTGCTGTGCGTGAAAACAGTGCCCGCAGAGGTGCAAAGTGTGTTTTGAGTAGACAAAGAAAATCGTGGTGTTCTCTCATTTTCTTCCATGCATGAATTTTGAAACTCCATTGTTTGCCGAACGTAGTATCATGAAACAGCACGTCTTCAAGGAATTGCCGTAGGGTTGTTTGGCCTAACCGAGAAAACGAAGAAACCCGCGTTTGACATGATTAACCTATCAAGGCTATAATTTCAAACAGAGTGCTACTGTTTGGATAGCAGTAGTTCATCTTGTAGATGTTGCGCTCTCACTTTCGGTCTAACTCAATTGCTCCCATTCATCTGTTCTTGGAGTTTCAATTCTTTCTCAAGCCTTTCGACAGTCAGAGGCACGCCCTCGGAGCCCCATTTCTTTGCCTCTGCCAGCGCGAAATCACTCATGCTGACCATTGCGGCTACTAGAAATCCTAGAGTCTCGCGATCTGTGTCGAAGACTTCCCACCAGTCATCTTCAGGCAATTTCACACTGCACTCACGAGCTGCAAGGTAGATTGCCGCAGTAGCAAGTTGAGGTGGCTGGTGAGTGAGATAGAGTAATTGCGGATTCAGAAGAGCTGTATTGAGATGTTCAAAGGCCCGTTTTGCTACGGCTTTTCCAGAAGGGTGTTGGAATACCTCGAGTGCTTGCATGTAGTTGATACAAAGTGTATATGGCAAAGCAATGTGCGTTTCAAAACCAAGCACTCTGAGAATGATTGCTTCGTGTTTCATCATGCGAGTTCGATGGCTGAGGTAATCACCTTCTGAAACATAACAAGCATCGGCATCCATTACAGCACCACCATTCGTGACCGCTGGACGTTGTCGAAGATATGCATAAACATTAACGATGTTCCGTGGTGTCTGCGGAGTTGCTGATAGTTTTGATACTAAATAGATGCAAGCGGCGGATATGTCCTTCACACGATGCGTCAGTCACCAATTAGTGATAGATACCCAAGGCGTTTGACTCACCTCTATACCAAACTCTTTCAGACTACCCCCTTCAGGTCCGATCCAGAACCTGGCAAACGTAATGATTGCTTGAGCAATAACATCTTGCGGAAGATTGAGGAGAACGCCAGCCGCTTGTGTCAGGGTACTTCCAGCAAACTTCAAAGAACTTTCAATATCGGGAGGAACACCATCAAGTTGAGACCCCGATGATTCGAGCTGACTGATAGTGGCTAAAGGATTCACAAGAACCGATGTTCTTGCGTTGCCATTCATATTGCAGTGTCGTTGCTGATGATTTGGGCAAAACTAATGACGATCGATTACGGACACGATCAAGAGGCAATCTTCAAGCTCTTTTCCAATTTACAACACCGGCTCTGCTAGTTGTTCTCGAGATTTTTAACTCAATGTGGAATTTTGCAACAATGGTCGCTCTTCTGTGACCCGCTTGAGTAGATTTTATACTGAGAAAGACAAATATCAAGCATAGAAGACCATTACTTTTGTTGCCCAGTGTTGTGATTTCTCATCAACTTTTTACAAACGCACGTGACACTGAGCATGGATATTGCCCCCTCAGACCGCCACACCTAATATAGCATAAGTAGTCTTGGCGCGTTTAATGGCTCGCGTGGGTCGCGCGCGTTTCCCGAAAGGCGCGTAAAGTACGTGGATTCGTGGCTGCCAATCTACGACCTTTCTCCCCGCCATTCAATCAACTATTTTCTCTATTCAGATTCTCCTTCATGAAAGTATAGAGAATCTAACACTACACAAGTATGTCTCGAGCCTCACGTCTTGCCGAACTTCGAGCGCTTCGAGCTTCTGGAAAAACACGACTGTCAACATATGAAGTCAACGATGCCGAGGCAATCTACGATGAGGTGGACGAAGAGGGATATAAAAAGGTCGTCAGAAGCCGATTGGATCGTGATGATTTCGTTGTCGAGGACAATGGTGAAGGCTACGCCGACGATGGTAGAGAGGAGGAGTGGCACACAGAACGGAAACCACTCTACGAGAGTGACAGCGAGGACGAGCTACCGGTGAAGGGCAAAGCTGGTATGTGTTCTATATCCGCTTGATCATACATGCTAACGTTCAATCAGCCAAACGGAAGCGTGATGAAGACAAGGCGAAAGAAGATAAGATCAACAATGGCATCAACAAGTACTTCAACGCAGCAACGGCAGCTCCGGTCGTGAAGGCGAAGGTGCGTTCCGGTATATCAATATTGATGGTTCATTCTGACGTGTAGCAGCCTGTTACTACCGCAGACGATGCAGCCTTCATGGCAGATCTACTTGGCGAAGTAGATGTCAATGTTTCGAACATAAGACCCGCTCCAAGCCGAACACTCAAACTAGAGAGTCGCCGAAAGACACGGGTACTCTCTCCACCACTCTCACAAGGAAGACCTCGGAACAATCTATACAATGAGAACAGAATACCAGCTCTCCAACCAGACACACCACCCGCAATTATTCAGTACGACGATGATGACGGCGGACTGCCTCCGCTTGGAGACAACGACGATGTCATCATGAGCGATCAACCAATGCCTTCTTCACCGGTTGCCAGAGCTCTAGAACGGAAAAGTCATACTGTACCTGTTAAGGCCGAGGAGGAAGATGATGATTTAATGGAGGTTAGCCAAGCTGTGGGACATAGTGGAGTGGCAACGGCGAGCGTCAATATATCTGGAGCAAGACCGGTGCCCAAGATCAAGAAGCCTGATTATCCTACACCAAATAGCTCATCACCAACGAGAGCGCCTGCAGACTTTATCGACCCATCCACTTGGAATAATGTCACCAGTAGACTGAATGTCTTGAGCAGTCCTGTCACAGAGTCTGTCTCTATCGGGAAAGTCCAAGCAAAAGATGCAGTGGAGGAGGATGGCAGCCTGAGGTTCTTCTGGATTGACTATGCTGAACTCAATGGCAACCTTCTACTTTTTGGAAAGGCCAAGAACAAGCTTACTGGTCAATATGTCAGCTGCTTAGTAAAAGTCGACAATATTCTAAGAAAACTATACTTCTTGCCTCGAGAGCACCGCCGGAAAAGAGGAATTGATACTTCAGAGGAAGTAGACATGGGTCAAGTTTATGAGGAAGTCGATTCACTAATGTCGAAATTTGGAGTCGGTATGCATAAAATCAAACCTTGCTCGAGGAAGTACGCCTTTGAGCTTCCAGACATTCCGAAAGAGGCCGATTACTTGAAGTTGCTCTATCCATACGACAAACCCGCACTCGCCATGGATCTGCAAGGGGAGACGTTCTCGAAGGTTTTCGGAACTAATACATCTCTGTTCGAACAATTCGTCCTTTGGAAGAACATCATGGGGCCGTGTTGGCTGAAGATTGAAGGCGCCGACTTTGAATCCATCACAAACGCATCATGGTGCAAGTTGGAAATCCAAGTCAACAAGCCTGCATCCATCACTACCCTGGGTGATTCAGACAATCTCGAGGCGCCGCCACTTACTTTGATGAGTATCGCCTTAAGAACGATGATGAATGTCAAAGAGAACAAGCAAGAGATTATTATGGCGAGTGCCAGAATATACGAGAACATTTCTCTAAGTGACACGACGCCAGCCGACAAACTACCTTGCAAAACGTTTACTATCATGCGACCTATTGGCGATGGCTACCCCGCGGGTTTCAAAACCGACGTCGAAAAGCACGTTGGCGTGGTCAAGCTTCAGCGGACGGAGCAGGAATTGCTAAGTCTCTTCCTTGCGCGTCTACAACAAATAGACCCAGACGTTTTGATTGGCCATCGGCTGGAGGATCTTGACTACAGCATCCTACTTAGTCGGATGAAAGATCGAAACGTCTCAGGCTGGCATAGGATTGGTCGTTTGCGACGACGAGAATGGCCTAAAAGTATGGGTAAAGGTGGTGGCAGTTTCTTCGCGGAGAGACAGCTTGTTGCTGGTCGTTTGTTGTGTGATTTGGCCAACGATCAGGGAAAGGTACGTGATGGAGAAAGTTAAAATCCGAGTGCGAACTAATTCTTTCGTGATAGTCATTGATGACCAAATGTCAGTCCTGGACATTGGCGGAGATGTGCGAAATCGTGCTTGGTCAGGGCACAGTACGAAGAGAGCTGGATAACGAAGCAGTACTCAAGACTTGGGCAACCACAAGAGAAGGACTCATGAACTACATGAAGCATTGCGAAGCCGACACATACTTCATTGCGGCCATCGCTCTTAAGCTTCAGATGCTACCACTTACCAAAGTCTTGACCAACCTAGCAGGAAATTCATGGGCCAGAACATTGACAGGTACAAGAGCTGAACGTAACGAATACATCTTGTTACATGAGTTCTACAAGAACAAATACATATGCCCAGACAAGGTCCCCGGGAAGGGCAAGCCAAAGGTAGAGGATGAGAATGTTGAAGGAGAAGAGAATGCCGACACAAAGAAGAAAGACAAGTTCAAGGGTGGCCTTGTTTTCGAGCCAGAAAAGGGACTCTATGACAGGATCGTACTAGTCATGGATTTCAACAGTTTGTATCCTTCCATCATTCAGGAGTACAACATCTGCTTCACGACAGTCGAACGAGCCAATATCACCGAGGATGACAATAATGTTCCGGAGGTTCCAGAAGAACAAAATCAAGGCATCCTTCCCCGGCTTGTTGCAACTCTAGTTACTCGCAGAAGGGAGGTGAAGAAACTCATGAAGGACAAATCAGCGACACCCGATGAACTCGCAACGTGGGATATCAAGCAAATGGCTCTCAAGCTCACGGCCAACTCTATGTATGGTTGTCTAGGTTACACGAGGTCGCGTTTCTATGCACGACCTTTGGCCATGCTTACCACATTCAAAGGTCGTGAGATTTTGCGGAGCACTAAGGAGCTTGCTGAAGGGAAACAACTTCAGGTTATCTATGGTGATACTGATTCCGTCATGATCAACACGAACATGGACAACATCCAAGATGCTCTCAAGGTTGGCAACGACTTCAAGCGTGCGGTCAACGAGCGATATAGGCTGCTTGAGATTGATATCGACAACTGTTTCCGGCGACTGCTACTTCACGCAAAGAAGAAGTACGCTGCTATCAACATGGTCGAGATAGATGGGAAGTATGTGGATAAGCTTGAGGTGAAGGGTTTGGATATGCGAAGACGAGAGTACTGTGCTCTTTCAAAGGAAACATCCTCGTGAGTTTTATGTGTCCGTGGTTTGGTGTGCGAATGCTGACATTGACGCCAGCAAACTGCTCAACCTCCTCCTTTCAGGTGAGGACCCGGAAACAGTCGTTGAGAAGATTCATGACTACCTCCGCTCTCTTGCCGAAAAGATGAGAGATTTCGCAATCCCTGTTCAGAAATACACTATCTTTACAGTAAGTTTCTTAGCATCAAATAGCACTTCTTAATGCTAACAACACTTAGCAACTCTCCAAAGCTCCTCAAGATTATCCCAACGGCAAATCTATGCCGTCGGTACAAGTTGGTCTCAAACTCATTGCCCGTGGCAAGCCAGTGCGTGCCAAAGATGTCATGTCATTTATCATAACCGGCTCCAATGCTTCTTCAGCGGAAGCTGCTGCCTCGGCCGCGTTCCCACCCGACGATGTGATGAAGTCCGACTCAGACCTCAAGCCTGACATCGACTACTACCTACACAAGCAGATTCTTCCACCAGTGGAACGTCTCTGCGCTCCTATTCAGCTCACCAATATCACACGTCTTGCCGAGTGCTTGGGATTAGACACTTCCAAATACCGTGTTAGCAGTGGTGCCGCCGGTGGTTCAGCTGGCACCGAAAACGACACACTGCAGCCACTTGATTCGCAGATCTCGGACGCTGTACGTTTCGCCAACACTGTACCACTAAGGCTAGCATGCCTTGCACCTGGATGCGGACACTCATTTGCTTTCCGATCACTCGATGCCGATCCAGCCAGCGTCTCGGCAGCCGGCATCACATGTCCAGTTTCAACCTGCGGGAATGCATTGCGTAACATCTCAGTCGTAGCACAAGTCGAGCGACAGATCCGGACTCTGCTGAGTCGCTACTACGAGGGGTGGCTGGTGTGCGACGACCCTAGCTGTGGAAACCGCACACGGCAGATTAGTGTGTATGGCCACAGATGTCTAGGCTCTCGAGGCTTAGGCCAAGGATGTATGGGGAAGATGAGGTGGGAAGTGAGCGAGAAAGCAGTGTGGAATCAATTAGTACTATGGGAACGCACATTTGACGTTGAGCGTGCCAAGGACAAGGCGAAGAGTGGTGTGAAGATGGAAGAGGGTGGAGATAGGGAGAAAGTTGGTGTGTTAGCAGAGATTAATCGGGAGAGGTTTGAGACGGTCAGGGGTGTTGTCAAGGGATATCTGGATAAGAGCGGTCGGCAATGGGTTGACATGGGTACTTTGTTCGGATTCATGGGCAGGTAGAGCGGCGCGGATGGGTTGGATATTGTTTTGGCGATAGAACGGGTTGTAAATATAATGTCCAAGATGAATACATTGTCTAATTTTTCTTCCTCAATATATCGCAATACAATTATCATTTAATATCGCTCCATCCCTTGTCACCACTGCCCCCATCAACCATGACGCTCTTCCCTTTCTCCTTTCCCTCCTTCTTCGCCTTCACAGCCCTCTTACACCCCTCCCGAAACGCCTTCATGAAGTTCCACACGTCCTCATACGAATTATACAGCGGGGCCGGCGCAACTCGGATAACATCCGGCTTCCGCTCATCAACCACAACACCCTCCTCCTCGAGATACTCCATCACAGTCTCCAGCAATCCCTCTTCCAGTAAGATGCTCAACTGTGCACCGCGCTGCTCCTTGTCACTCGGTGTGATGATGCTGTATACACGATCTTCATCCGCAAGGAGGAGATCTTCGAGATACGCAGTAATCGCAAGACTCTTGCGCCGTAACGCAGCCATATCGGTCTTCTCGAAGACACTGAGCGAAGCGAGCACCCCGCTCAAATCGATTGCCGAAGGGTTCGACAGTTGGAAACCTGCGGCACCGGGTATAGGCGCGAATGTGTTTGTCATTGCGAAGCGGGAGTTCTTGTCGCTGCCCCACCAGCCTGAGAGTCTGGGGCGGTAAGTGGGAGCTTTACTCTCACCGTTCGTAGCGTGCGACGAGGAAGAGGGGTTATCAACGCCGCTGTGTCGCTCGTGCACGAAGAGTCCACCGATAGCGCCTGGCCCGCAGTTCATGTATTTGTAGTTACACCACGCTGCGAAATCGACGTTCCAGTCGTGCAATTGCATGGGGACGTTGCCAACGGCGTGTGCCAGATCCCAGCCTACGAGGATACCTTTGGATTGTGCGTGCGCGGTGATCTTGGGCATGTCGAAGAATTGGCCTGTGTAGAATTGCACGCCGGGGAGGAGGAGGACGGCGCAGGACTCTGCGTGGGCGTCGATAATGGAGAGAATGTGGTCGGTGGGAAGGAG
>Ga0068629_1000261_pt1 | contig 14107 bp, 20 predicted proteins | sample InSIn3gowninarea_FD_77432 | JGI IMG/M metagenome (GOLD analysis project Ga0068629, IMG submission 77432) | Clean room microbial communities from NASA Spacecraft Assembly Facility at Jet Propulsion Laboratory, Pasadena, California, USA -... ...
GAAACATAAATTTTGATTTAATCTCTCTAAAGAGAAGGGCACAGCAACAAGAAATTTCATTTTGTTTTTGCACTCAACCTGTGCATTTAATTTTTTTTAAATACCTCCTTTCAATCTTACCTTTCACTTCCAATCACTTCCTTTCCTTTTGGGAGATCAACCAATTCCCATGTATTGTTCCTCTCTATTGCATTAATGTCTTCATCCATAGAATCTATCCATTTCTTATCTTTTACTACTTCTTCAAAATGAATAGGATATTATATATGACAATAAATGCAAATAAAGAGTTCATACCTTCATTGGTTTCCTCTTGCTCATAAATTTCATTCACGCTTTTGAATCTGGTTCTTCTTTCACTTCCTAGACTTGTGCTTGTAGAAGCACTCAAATATTCTCCTTATGTTGTGCTTGGAGAAACACTTTCATCACTTTTGTGTCCCTTGCTGTGCTTGTGTTGGTGGAGGTGGTGCTGCTAATGAGGGATTTCTTTCTGCCATTTCTTCCTCATCATCTTCTTGAGACAAACAAGTTTTTACATTCACTGTTTTCTCAATGCTTCCATCCCAAGATTCTTCTTCAATGAACTGTACATCGTTGCTTACAATAAACTTATTAGTGGATGGGTTATATAGTCTAAGTGCCTTTGATTCATCACTATATCCAACAAATATTCACTTCTCCCCCTTATTGTTCAACTTCTTTCCCATCTGATCTAGAATGTGTGCATAAGCCACACAACTAAATACTCTCATGTGGGTAAGAAATTGTTTGATACCACTCCATGATTCTTCTGAAACTCTATTCATGACACTCTTTGCTGGGCATCTATTCAAAACATATCCAACACAATGTACATCTTTAGCCCAATATTCATTTGGAAAATCTTTTTCCTTCAACATGCTTCTTACCATATTATCCATGATGGTTATGTTTTTCCTTTCAACAACTCCATTTTCCTGTGGTGTATAACTCATTGTAAATTTCTTGTGTATTCCATTTTCAATTCAAACATACAGAAAATATTTGGAGATATATTCTCCTCCTCTATCAGTCTTGGGAACTTTTATGTGTTTCCCACTTTGATTCTCAACAAGAGCTTGAAAGTGGCAAAACTTCTCAAACACTTCACTTTTCAACTTTAAGAAATACACCCATGTTTTTATTGTGTAATCATCAATAAAAGTTAAGATATAGTGGTTTCCTCCTAAAGATTGAGTTTGCATCCACACAAATCAGAATGGACTATTTCTAAGGGTGTTTTTCCCTTATTTTCTTTCCTAATGGAAAGATTTCTCTGTGTTGTTTGCCCAAGATGCAGCCTTCACGTAGGTTGTCTGGTTTCTTAATCAATGGTAATCCATTTACCATTCCCTTTCTTTGCAACAAATTTAGGCCTCCAAAGTTCAGATGTCAAAATATGAAATTCCAAAACCATTTTTCATCTTTTTCTTCTCTTTGGTAAGTCTCTTGAGTTACAACTATCATTGCAACTCCTTTCTTTAATTCTGCTCTCATCTTGAGAGGAAACATTCTGATTCTTGTCATCTTCACTTGTGCAAGCCTTTGATTGCTTGGTGGTATGTCCATGATGGTACATACATCATCTTCAAATAATACATTGTAGCCTTTTTGAATGAGCTTCACAATGTTCAAAAGGTTACACTTCATACCAAGTACATCGTATACATCTGATATGGATTTCCTTTCTCCTTTTCTTGTTAAAATAGTACTCTTCCTTTCCCCATGATAGATAATTTGCTGTCTATTCCCAATGTTACTTGAGACTTCACATTTTCATCCAACATGGAAAACATAGAGATGTTTCCAGTCATATGGTTGCTACATCCTGAATCTAGAAACCATATATTTTCGTTCATCTCTTCAGCCATATTACAAGTTAAAAATAGATTTTCTTGACTCTGATTTTATTTATTAAAGTTAGCATTGGGTCTATCACCCATGTTGCTCTGTTTCTTTCTAGATTCATTGGCATAATGCCCATCCTTATTAAAGTAATGACATTGGACTTGGGATTTATCATACCTTTTCCCATGTGCTTGATTTTCTCCATCTTGTTGGCTATTTCCTTGGCTTTGATTCTAGCTTTGGCTACTTCCCCTTCCACTTATATTTGTAGAGTTGTTTCTTCCTCCTCTTTTTTGGCTTCTGCCTCTACCTTTTCCTCAGTAGTTTGATCTGCCTTGACCTCTTCCTCTTCCAAAGGTCATTTGGGTCTTGAAGGCATGCTCTAAAGATGAGTTTGATGTTTTTTCAGCCTTTCTTCATGTGTCATCAAAGATGCATGAAGCTCATCAATAGTAAATATTGAGAGATCCTTTGTCTCTTCAATGGTAGTGACTATCACATTGAATATTAAGGGTGAACTTCTCAATATTTTCTCTACTATTTTTCTCTCTTCAAATGTCTCTCCATGACATCTCATTTGGGTAACTAACCCAATCAACTGTGTGAAGAATGAGTCTAAGCTATCAGACTCTTTCATGAAAATAACTTCAAACTCTCTTCTCATTACTTGAAGCTTTTATATCTTTAATTTCTCCATACCTTGATACATCATCTGGAGGGTATCCCATGCCTCCCTTTGCTGCTGCAATTCTCGGAAATATACTTTCATGCACTGCTTGATAGAGATAGAAGAGGGCTTTTGGGTCCTAATTCTTCTTATTACTCTTCAGCAAATCCTTCTTTACCTGTGTTAAGGCATTAAACTCATTTGCATCAGCTAGTTCTTCAAATCCATCTTCAAACAGTTCCCATAAGTCTTGAGATGCAAATAGGGCTTTCATTGTTATTTCTCAATAGTCATAGTTCTTCCCATTGAACTGTGGGAGTTGATTATTTCCCATACTCGTGCTTGTGCTAGTTCCTACCATTCTTTACTGTGCAGAACTATATAAAATTTGACTATGTATTTTAAAAAAACTTTCTCACTACTGGAGAGATATACTCTAACTTTTAAACAAACAATAAATCTTACTCTGCAAATACCTGCCATGTTGAAAGCTTCACTCTGTTGGAGAAATTCTTCAACAATATTCTTCTCCTTTAGCTTCTTTAGCAACTGCTGAGAGCCTGGACTAGCTTTGATACCATGTCGGATTTTCTGATAAATCCTTAACACAGAGTGAGGAATAAAATTTCTTTTGTAAACATAGAGATCTCATTTGCAAAACTTGCAGATGGAGCATAAAACATACACACAGTGGGAAACAAAACGTTGTCTTTCATTAAAAAAATTCTTGGCTAATACATTCTTCAGAACTGTTGTTCTAGATTTCTACTGAAGCTGCTCCTCTAAAGTATCTTTTTTTCGCTCACTGCCTCACATACAATCTATTATACTGCACACTTACTTCTGCCTTTTGTATTTTAAACATATATGTATATATATGTTTACAATACATATTCAAAATATTAACCTAAGCATATAAAATTATATATGTGAAATAAAATATGTCGTCCCGGCATTTAACAAACCATATAATAAAAACAAACATTACAAAATATGTTGCAATGAGTTTATCGCATCAATCAACGAGTCAGATGATGTCAGCTCAAAACCATGCGATAAATGAATGGGGAATGATATGCGATGGTTTATCGCATCAAACGGAGCGATGGTTGACTGGGCATTCAAAACTTATGATGGTGTGCTATTGGTTGATGGGAGTTGAGCTGGAAGGTGGTGGGGTCACACTATCGCGCAAGTTTAGAAGTGTGGTGACGTAGGCAAGAGGGCTTGCAATAAGCCTTTGATTGGTCAATGATCGGGCGATGTGGACTGGCAGGGTCCACGTGACGTGGCATTGTTTGAATTCAAAAATAAATGGTGTGGTATTAAAGCGGTTGGTGCGAGGGCTTTATGGCGGGGTTTGCGTGTGGTTCAGACCACGATTTTAAAATATGGAGGGGCTATAGAAATGTAAGGAATTTGGCTGCTTGGAGGAGGTATTTAAAAAAAATTAAATGCACAGGTTGAGTGCAAAAACAAAATGAAATTTCTTGTTGCTGTGCCCTTCTCTTTAGAGAGATTAAATCAAAATTTATGTTTCCCATCCCGTTGTTTCAAGTTGTAGTTGGGAGTAATTTCCAACATGCCAAATCCTTTGATAATAATCAGTAATGTTGCTACAATTATTTATTTCAACTCCTTCTGAGTTCTTTCATCAAAGGATATGCTATGTGTATACTGTTATTGTCGGAGATCTAACATCACATTCCCCATCTTCAATAAAATAGTTTCATGGCTTTCAATAAAATATTTTGAGTTTTCTTGTGACTCTTTAGAGTAATAGTAGGAAACATTGGAGGTTGTTGGAAAGGCCACATTGAAGGTTGTTGCAAATGCATATAATTATGTGTATGAAGTACAAAATTCACATAAATTTACATTTATTTTTGGAATCAATTGTTTTCGAACCAAAAACCAAGGGAAAAAAATATTGTTGAGAAATGGAGGAAAATGGTGAGGGAAAAATGTATTATTATTTAGAGAGATTTGAAAACAAACAAGAATGTCTCTTTCTCTTCGTCAGATGTATGCAATGATTTACCAGCAGACCTGAATTAGGAATTTCCTAGTAGATTTAACTTCTAATAATTTTTTTAGTACCAAAGTTATTATATTTAATCCTTGAATTGAAATTTAGCATATTTGATACCCGGACCATGCATTTATTTCCCTACGGGTGAAAATGTGAAGTTGGGTTGCACTTTTTTCTCTTTTTTGAGAAAAAACATTCATTTTTTTCGGTTCTTCAACTTTCTGCAAACTAAAACAATTTTTTTGTTTAGAATTTCATTTTGTGATAAATATAAAATTTGTCAAAAATTTTGTTAGCTTTCTATTACTTATTTTTTGGAATTTTTTTATACACATTTGATATGTCAACTTAGTGTTTCTTTGAGTGTGTGTTTTTTAACAATCAAAGGATTCATAAGAAGTCATGTTAATACGCAATGTTGTATTCTTTGAAAATTTGTGTTTTTGAGAAACAAAATGTGTTACAACAATCTAGACAGAGTCTACTTTAGTTTCTTCATATTTACAAAGCCAATGGATGCATATCATAATTACTAGAATTTTTTGAACTGGTCCAATATGAAAAAACTGTATATTTTGAATATGTTTCGCAACACAAGAAATTTCTTAAGATATACGTTATAAACTAAAAATATAAAAGCTACCCATTAGAGATGACAGACCAATGTAATGCACCATAATTTTTTCAATTTTTTTTACAATGTATTTTGGGAGATATACAATTTTGATTTCACTGAATCACAATGAATTTCAGAAATTGTTTGCACCCATTTTATTATAAAATTAATTAAAATTAGTAAATATTTATGAAATTCCAGAAAAGTTATATTTCCTGAAAGTAGATTCAATTATGAAAATTCTTGTCTTGGTTCTGACAGTTAATTCAGAATTTTCATGGAGTTTAATCATTCTAAGGTTGCAGAAACTTATTCAGAGCTTGGTTTTGCGTAACTGGTGATGCATTAGTTCGGTCGAACTTTTATAAAAATTTTGGCCAAATTGTTTTTTGCGCCGACAGCCAATTTATTATAACAACTTAATATTATTGTTTTTAACATGTTTTCATAGAAAACACAAAATCCAATGACGTTTGTGAAAACAAAATGTATGTAAAAGATTGGAAACATACAGAGCTAAATACAAAGGGCAAAATTTCTGTTGCAATGTTTGAAGAAATGCAATTAGAGGAGACTACAACATCATCTGATGGTGATCGAGTTTCTGATCTTGTTAGAAAAGGTAACATTTGAATTGTTTTCTAATGATAAATATCTAGAAATAAATTTCAATATGTATAATTTTGTTAAGTTTATTTTATTGTGCAGGAGATGTTTTTGTTGTAATTTCACCTATTGACAACGATGAAAATGTGAAGTATTATTTGAAGCATTGCACTGAATGAAAAATGAAATTATTAGAAAACCACAATGATCACGGATTTCCATATGAGAGAGGATCTATTATACTAAAAGGTTATTTTTTCAGACAAACTAATCAAAGTGGGGATTCTTTTTACTTTGAAGACTATGTATTATTTCATAAGTTGTCAATATAGTCACTTGGTGTGTGTAGCATGCAAAAAGTTGATAAAGGTTCAATCAAAGAAAAAAATGAAAATTAAGAAATGGAAAATGTCAAAATCCGATCATGAACAAATTACTGAAGATGTTATTCCATTGGAATATTTTCAATTGAACTACCAAACAATTTATTCTCTTTGGATTATATGTTTCAAAACTTCCAGTACTCAACTAAAAATTGAGCTGCTTATGTCATTTGTGCAAGTATTTTCACATGTACAAATTGTTTTGGTACATGCACACTTTAGTATCAACTGAAAGTAGCTTTTCTATACATGCATTGATGAAAAATGTTACATGTATTGGATATATATATATATGTGTGTGTGTGTGTGTGTGTGTGTGTGTGTGTGTGTGTGTGTTATAGAATCCAATTAACTGTTCAAGTAGTTTTACTATGTGCATTGATGAAAAATGATTCACTTACTCAATATATATGTTCTAGAATGCAATTAACTGAAAGTAGTTTTTCTATGTGCATTGATGAAAATTTTTGCACATAATGGATATATACACGAACTGAATGTGCCCAGTTTTTCTTGTGGGATTTTCTAGTAAAAATTATCCACAATGTAAATAAATAATCCACAATATATTTTTGTGTGAAGATTCCTTTCAAACAAGAGACTCAAAGCACTTCTCTGACTTTTGGTGGGATTGGACCCACATCTCTATTTATGACTGAAAATCTAGTACAAAAACTATCTGTCCAATGGTAGGATATGTTCTATGTGCATTGATGAAAAATGTTGTGAATAGGTAGCCTTGTTGATCTATAAATTGATAAATTGATGAAATTCAGTTAATTGCATTCTAGAACATATATATTCAGTACGTCAAAACATTTTTCATCAATGCACATGGGAAAACTACTTGAACAATTAATTGCATTATAGAACATATATATATATATATATATATATATATATATATGCTCTATAATTCAATTAATTGTTCAAGTAGTTTTCCCATGTGCATTGATGAAAAATGTTTCACGTACTGAATATATATGTTCTAGAATGCAATTAACTGAATTTCATCAATTTACCAATTTATAGATCAACAAGGCTACCTATTTGAGTGCATTAATGACATTGACCCCAATTCAACAAACATATATCTACTTCTTCTATTTCCAATCAAAATTAAAGGGATTTATATGGGAAAGAGGCAGAACATATAGCCCATGAACTACTTTTTAGAGGTCAATGAAGCCATCATGTGGAAAAATGTTTGGAACACTTGATTGTACTTGAAAGTAATCTTAAGATTGCTTTTTATCTCTACATAATATTGTTCAAGAGTGAAAAAAATTTCCAATGAAAAGAATATAGCTTTTCAATCCAACTAACCATATCAATTGAGCTCTATTTGAAAAAAAAAAGTAAAAAAAGAACCAAAAAGCTAACAAAAAAACATTCTTAGTTGTTATTTTTAATGGAATAACTATATCATATAAAAAATTCTCTTCATTCAAATTTTTTTTTGATGGAGAATCCTTAAAATATGATTTAGCTATTCCAATAAAAATGACAACCACGAATGTTATTTTGCTTACATGTTTGGTTGGCATGTTAATTTTTCTTTACTCTTTTTTCAATTATAGATCAATTTATATGGTTAATTTCTTTGAAAAGCTATGTTCCTCCCATTGGAAATTTTTTCACTCAAACAAGAGTATGTAGAGATCAAAAGCTATCTTAAGATGCCAAATGTACTTCAACCATCCAAAACTTGAGTTTTAAAAACTTTTTTATTAAATCAAAACAATACTTCACGTCATGCCAATTGTAGTTCAGCTATCCAATAAAAACATTTAACATTATATCACATGTGCCAAATGTAGATCAACTGGATCCAAAACTTAACTTTTAATTTAACAAAAAATTATAGATCACAAGATTACTTCACATGCCAAATGTACTTCAACCATAAATTAAGTTTTAAAAACTTTTTGATTATATCTTGAAACATTACTTAACATATCATGCCAATTGTAGTTCAACTATCCAATAAAAACATTTAACTTTATATTACATGCCAAATTTAGATCAACCATGTCTAAAACTTAACTTTTAATTTAACAAAAACTTATAGATAACAACATTACTTCACATGCCAAATGTACTTCAACATGCCATCCAAAACTTGAGTTTTAAAAACTTTTTGATTATATCACAACATTACTTCACATGCCATGCCAATTGTAGTTCAACTCTCCAATAAAAACATTTAACATTATAGGACATGCCAAATGTATATTGAAACCATCCAAAACTTAACCTTTAATTTAACAAAAAATTATAAATCACAACATTAAACTTCACATGCCAAAACTTAAGTTTTAAAAACCAAACAAATTATATAACAACATTACTTCACATTCACATGCCAAAAGTACTTCAACCATTCAAAACCAAACTTTTAAAAACAAAAAAAATTATATTAGAACATAATAAAATATATGTCCATCTCGGATGCAGCTGTTCCAACGGACAGCTAATGCGATGGATCACAGGTGTGGTGAGGTGGATCGACACCTGCCCACCCTGGTCAGCAAAGATCTCAGTTTAATGTGTAATGGATTTGAGCATTTAACTCTCACAGATACCAAAGGATCTGCTTCATTTGGTTTTGTACCGCATCTTAGGCTTACCGGACTGGCCTCTGCTCTCACTTGCTTATTCACAGATCTCTTCAATGAACCAGTTAATATGGGGGACTTCCAACACGCGTGCAGGCAGATTAAGAGGTGGAATCATGATAAAGCCATGGAGCCAAGGTCTCTTCCGCACTGCGTTTGCCTCCCGCTCCTATATGATTTCACTTCGGCTCCCATTCTACGTGGTATGGTAATCGTTAATCCTACCATCCTGAGAATATCGAAGGGGATCCTTCTCTGGAAGCAACGTTCTAGGTCGAAAGTCGTGCTCCCTCCTCAGAGCACTAGGCATTTGTCTTCAGTCACTGTTCTCGCTCTGAGTTTTCACTCCCCTGCAACTGCAGCTAATTGGTTATATCTGGTTTATGCAATGCCTCGTTTGCGACACAGACTTCGAAATCGTCATGGAGGCACAAGGGGTCGTCCTACTAGAGACCACTCCAGCTCTTCTTCGGTATCGGCCTCTCTTTCTAGTGGTTTTTTTTCCTGGCCATTATCCCCGCACACGCAGTGGAAGGGGGCGCTATCTTGATACCCATCATGGCTGGAGCTCCCCTGCTCCTCGACCTCCTGCAACCTCACCTCCTCCCTCAACTGGCTCTGCACGTTTTACCTTCTCCAGCTCCCTTGTTCGCCTTAGAATAACTGCGCTCTTCACGGTGGTTTTTCATTAGGAATCCAATGCCCCTCTTGCTGGACTGGAGATGGATCCTACCCAGACTTCGTATTTTCAGAAGGGGACTGGCAGCTCTTCTTTGCAGGTGTTGGAGGTCCCTGACAGTGGCATCCCTATTGTGGCCATGGCTCCAGCTGATCCCAGGCCCTCTAAATCTGAGGAAGCTCTCGCTAGAGATTTGATGGCTTTAGGTAGGTGCCGAATTATTGAAGAGCCTCCTGATGATTAGTCTGAATTCTGCTTGTTTTTTTTATGTTCCTACTACCCATACTATTAGGCTTGTCTATGTTCAAGCGGTTTTCTGGTTTTTTAGCTCTTTTTTGTATAAATTTTTTCCTATGAACACTCAAGAAACTCACAACTGGCTCCCCTGTGTGGGTTTTTGTTATGTTTGTCTGACTGGTTTCCCTATCAAAGGGTAGTCTCCACATCTGGTTTTCATGACATATCTGCCTACAGGGCAGTAGCTCTTGACTGCGGTCACGTTGTATTTTTATCACTTTGTTAATAGACTATTTTTATTCAGAAAAAAATAAAAATAAACTATATGTCCAAAAATTATAGATCTCACTTGAGTATCAAGTTATATATATATATATATATATATATATATATATATTTGATTGAGATTTCTAGTCCTAAGTTTACTTTTTTATATATGATCTAGATGCACAGTCATATATATATATATATATATATGACTGTGCATCTAGATCATATATAAAAAAGTAAATTTAGGACTAGAAATCTCAATCAAATCTAGAAATCATGTCCATCAAATACAGATGGATGTAGTATCCTTCCTACCAGAGTCTCAATTCACGCACTATCTTGTGAAGCATGGGAAACTTGTACACAATGCATGTACAAATATTAAAATTTGATGTTTTCAAAATGAGTGAGAATATATAGAACTTCATGTAAAAAACAAAATACAAAAAAAATTCATGCAATACCTCATAAGGTTCCCTCTCCATTTGTTGCTCGCTTACTACATCTTCCCCCATGGGAACATCTCCAACAGTAAATTGTACAATATACATGTACAATTATATATATATATATATATCTTAAAAAAATTCGGATGAAAATGCATTAAAAAAAAAGTTAGATAACTTGTTCAAATGGTTGAAATGGTGTGGATGTTCCTATCTCCATCGCTAGAGCCCATGGATTAAAAAAATCTTCTGTAGAAACCTAAAATTCAAAATTTTAAAAGTATAAAATAACTCAAGATCAAAATCTCAATTTATAATAAAACTTTTAAACTTCAATTTATAAATTCTAACTTTTAAAAAAACATATATATATTTAAAATTGAAAAATTGAATACTTCTACAGGTGCATTTGGGACATTTCCTAAGAGAGGCTCCAAAAGAAAATCTCCCAAAACCTAAAATTCAAAAGAAAATAACTCAAGATATAGATATAGATCTCATTTTTTAATGGAACTTTTTGAGGTAGAATGTATATAACTTAAAACATAAATTTTAAAAGTGAAAAATTGTTCATAATTGTTGTGGATCTGGCACATCTCGTAAGGAAGTAGAAGATACATCTCCCAAGGAAGAAGAAGGTACATCCATCCCAAAAATATTGGACGGAATTGAATTCTGTTAAAACATTTTATTATTATATATATACATGTACATGCATGCTCAATTATTTGTTTTAAAAATATCACTTAAAAAACACTAATATTTGTCAACATATCTTGATGGTGAGAACCGTCTTGATTGATTGAACCAGAGGCTCCAAACGTGATATTAACATTTTCGTCATTCATCAAGCATGAGAATTGCAAATGGTGTTTTAACATATAATGATACATTTTTGTTAGATTAATGTACATACAAATAAATGTATACATATACATGTGTATTTACTACAAATTGTATGTATGTGTTAAAATAATTGAACCCTAACCATTAACAAATACCGTTCTCGTGCCCTCTTCCTCATGAAGAATTAGCTCATGCAAACCATTATGACAATTCTTTACATATATTTTTAGATCTTCAACACTCATGTTTTCAATCTCTTCATCTGTACAATACACAAAATCGGTGCATTCATTCTCATGTGCTCTTTGTCGATTCAGACAAACACCAACTCCACCCAATCCACTGTAAACATTATCGATGATGGCATCCCTCACATCTCAACTAATTTGAGAATTCGTTTGCATCTCTGACTGCAATGTTTCAACCCGAAAAGGTCGACTAACCAATGGTGGCTCAGGGTGAGGCAACTTAGCATCATTCCTAGCACCCTTACGGTCATACAATCGACCTTTCCTAGGACCAAAAAATTTAGACGGAAGGTCATTGTAATTGGGTTTGATTTGCAAAAATAATTCTGCATAAAACAATTTTCAAAATAAATATGAACCTCGTCGTTTCATAGGAGTCTTCCATAGGCCACAAGGTGTCTATCATACAAAAATTGAGCTATCTTAGGGTGCTTGAAATATTGCGCCTTCAACATCTTTCCTTTCAGCCCTTCTTTGAAATTAAACATTGACTTCACCATATCTGTTTTAACTCTTTGTTTTACATCCTCCCATTTATCGGCACACATTACTGTTTCCTTTATTTTTCTCATGACTTCTACAAATGTATCAGTCATTGGCCCAAGATTTCGGTACACCTCTACTAGTTTACCTAAAGAGTGTGTAACTATTTCGAAGCTTTGTCGACTCTCAGCAGGTAGAATCAAAGCCACGAGATCTCTCTACAATTTTGCATGAAGTTGTTGGCACCTTTCTAAGGTGCATTGCTCCATGTTTCTTTCCCAAGGTATATCGGAAATGTCGGTCATATAAGTCGTGGTGGGTGGAAAACCTTTTTCTTGAATGAAGCATTCTGCGGTGTGTCTTCTTTGACCAACATTTGGAGCATTTTCAGCCTCTGCATTAATATATAAAAAAAATTATATTAGAAAAACACATGTAATCAAATTTGTACAAATTGAATGAAAAAAATTTCAAATTGATGGCAACCTCGACATGGTTGGCTAGCATCTTCCCCACCCTAAAACTGTTGAGAACTAGAACAACCCTGCTTAGAACCAAAACCACCAAGCATTGATTAGCCTCCGGGGGAATAAATATCACCACCTTCAGGCAACCTGCTAGCACTCATTGATGGCCATCTAAGGGGATTTGAACCACCACCAACCTCTTAAGACGAGAGAGAAGTTTCATAAACGAATACGAATTTACAATAAATTGAAAAATACATTCATACATATAAATACACGTACATATTCATTGATTAAATTGCGTAACCATACCATGACTGGATGAACCATGGGCATGTTCCATGGATGGAGAAGAGACTCTTCTCCTCTTAGTTCCTAAAAAATAAAAAATGAAACTTATTAAAAACTAATTTAACTCACAAAGTTAATAAAAAATCAATTCCATGTGTACACACATGTATGGAGAGTTAAGATTATATTTAAATACCATGAATATCCCTCGATCCCTGATCCCCCCCTCTCTTAGAGATATGGGATTTTTTTGATATTATTCGTTCATCCTCCATGATATATATATCTATGGTGGACATTTACAATTATTTTTTTAAGTGACTAATTTAAAATAAATTCAAAATAAAATTCAGAAAATTAATTTAATTTAGTGTACACAAATTATGTAGAACACAACTTTCGAAGCACTAATTGGTGTGTGAAACTCAATTTAAGAAAAAAAAAAATTATAAAATTTGATAGGTTCACCAAATTGCGCTTTACATGATGGGAGCATACTTGGTATAAAATTGAAAAAAACACATTGTCATTAAAAAATAAGTGAAACTCCATTTAAACAAAAATTAGTTGAAGTCCCCGCATTTTAATTTTATAAAAATGTGAAGTTCACCACTTGTTGCAAATGTGAAGTTCACCAAGTTGCGCTTTACATGGTGTGGTGGGAGCACACTTGGTATATAGTTGAAAAAATCACATGGTCATTAAAAAACATACATTTATAAGTACACAGCACACACATATCCAAGATATGTTACAATCTCCATCAATAAATTTTGAACGAGAGCGTCTCACTACTAATTCATCTTTAAGGGATGAATCTTGAATTTTTGAAGAAGAGCGTCTCAAAACTAATTCATCTTTGAGAGATGAATCTTGAATTTTTGAAGAAGAGCATCTCAAAACCAATTCATCTTTGAGAGATGAATCTTGCATTGGCATTGCCCCATATAATTCTATTTCATCTATTAATTCATATTTGATAGATGAATCTTGAATTGGCATTGCCCCACACAATAGATTAGTAGACATCTTATTACATTTTTACAATGCCTTATACCAAAAAATTGAAATTAGATAACAATATTGTTTGTTATTCCATACAGTTCTTTTAGTCTCTCCTTCTTAACCTGGTACACGCCAGTCATCTAGTTGCACACGAGTTCAGAATTGGTGAAAACTACAATTCCATTTGATCCATACTCCATAGCTGTTCCCAAGCCTTCTATCAATCCAATATAATATGCCTCATTGTTTGTTGTTCTTCTCGGTATATTGGATTGATAGAAGGCTTGGGAACAGCTATGGAGTATGGATCAAATGGAATTGTAGTTTTCACCAATTCTGAACTC
>Ga0068629_1000264_pt1 | contig 14073 bp, 5 predicted proteins | sample InSIn3gowninarea_FD_77432 | JGI IMG/M metagenome (GOLD analysis project Ga0068629, IMG submission 77432) | Clean room microbial communities from NASA Spacecraft Assembly Facility at Jet Propulsion Laboratory, Pasadena, California, USA -... ...
GGACCAAATATATATTGACCACACAAATGCATATATCATCAAACATACAAGAATGTGGAGGAAAACTCGAATAGCTTTATTAATATCAAGAATAAGCAAAGAGGATTACAACCAATTGTTTTGACCCAACGTCATCCTCCAGCATGAAAGCCCTTCTTTCACCTCATGAAAAGCTTAGATCACCCAACACTATGATATTCCAACAAGAAACCAACAACACTTCCTTACAAGATACAAAATTCTAGCCTCTGCATCTCTTGGATGAGGGATCCATATATAGAAAATTGCAGGGGGTTGAGTCAGCTTCTGTGATTTTGATTAGTGTCCTCTCTCTGATAGTTCTTGGTTCCACTTGGAGATTGATGATCTCTTACTCATCCCTGGGCGAATTCAGAGAGGCAAGTGTCATAGGAGAAGTTTCTGGAAGATTCTATGATCATCCACCTTGCAAACTGCCTCTGCCATTTGTCCACTCTCGCCCATCGCACCCTACAGAAGGGCTTTTCAGTATGCATCGTACCTTTTACATTAGGCAGGTGGGATGCATCAAACCCTTAGCATTGAGCAACCTATATGGTCTAGTTTTAACCAGTTCTGAGTAGTTTCCTATGGAGAACTTCTGGGAGATGATGTAATCAGTTGACCTTGTTCCTTTAGGGTATGAAACAACATTTTTAGGGACTTAGGGGCCCTTGTTTTATGGACATGTTTGATTGGGGTTGTTGTGCCCAAAAATTTCTATAACAGTTGCCCCCTAAAGCATGAGGTCATTAATCTTTTGATATCGGGTGAAATGCTTTATCATGAGGATCCGAAGTTTTTTCGAGCTGGAAGGCGACCTGTAATAAGATACAATACAATACATTATCTTCATAATATTTTTCATGATCTAGCTGAGGCGGGCATTCACATGCTCAGCTTTATAAATTCATTTTCATGTACATAAGACAGACAACCGTCTGTGCAGAAGACTGATGGTTCTGATAGAGTCATCATCTTTTGATTTGGATGATCATCTGTGCAGCAACAATGTACATTTGATGTCTTTATCTTCCTGAATATATCACAGCCCAGATGGATGAAAATAGATCTAGGGCCTTCAAAATCATTCAATCTTCACTTGGAGTACAAGTCAATCCATGTGAAAGATGTTCTGGAGTCGAACATGGAAAGACATCGCCTGATTACCAGCCAATGATGTAAGCTGTTAACAGGCGTGAGAGGAATCACCGATAATGATGATGACCCTCAAGGTACTATGGCACAATTCGCATGCTGTGAATAAGGGACTTGGTGTCAAACATCTTTCGTCAAAGGCCATTGATGTAAACCTGTCGCCGAAAGTGAGAAACTTTCCATTGAGGCATGCAAGCTTCAAAGTACTGAAAGGGTTGGATAATGAGCTGATGTCGACAAGAAGTGACCCATCGTAGGAGGGCCTTAATGAATCCCACATATACGACACGGAATGGAGTAAATGACTTTGGAGGTGAAAATGATCTGATGATACAGGGTTCAGGGTGGCAGTCATGAAAGAATGGAGCGTGAATGTATTGTAGTGGATGAGACACAGGTGAATTCTCTGAGCGACTTCTCTTGAACATATCAGCGACACTGACATGGATTGGTAGCGTTAACCCCAAATATGGATGGTGTGGTGGGCCAATGGTGATATGACCGGTGAACGAAACAACCCAACCTGACTCAGATGTGGAGTGAAAGTGTCATGTTCAAGAGTGACTTGCTACCAATAAAGTTTCTTCATGTTTTCTTCCCAATTTTTCCCCAGTCATTACTGACCAGTACCTCTTTATTTTTTGTAAGAAGAACTTCGGCGTAAATCACATGAGGAAAGACCTTTGTCAAGCTTGAGGAGGATAACATATGCTTGTTCTATAATTTTCCCTTCAGGCAAACCCGTCGCTATATTTTAATGAGCCTAGCGACAATGAAACTCGTTCTTGTCTATATGGACAAGTTTGTCACTATTTGGTTTAAACGTGTTTAACGACAAAGATAACTTGGTCCTTTTCAATTTTAGAAAGTCTGAAAGGGACATAAAGGAAACTCCACTTTTTCTTCATGTAATCCCTTAAGTCTGAAAAAGTATAAAATAATACAAAAGGGATGAATTTTTGGTAATTTTAACGAGCCGAAAAAAACAAGCACTTGATCTTTTTGTGTAATAATCCCTCAGGTCCAAAATGATTAAAATCTAGAGGAGGGATAGCACTTCCGGTCTCTTTAACGAGCTGGAGAGGCCAATCGCTCAGCAATATTTTCATATTTTACGAGTCAGGTGAAAATAGTTTAAAGGAGACTCGTTTTTGAGGAACGACTGATAATTTCGGGTAGCAACTGATTCCAGATAAGGTTTGGAATTTTCCAATCATGGTAGTGTCACAAGGATGGCTAACAGGATCACTCTTCACAACTATTCCTCAAAAGGGGTAAACAATCAAATGGAGGTGAATGATCAGCTAAACAGAGTGGAGGTGATGATGAGAACATGACCAGGGTTCAAAAGCTGATGAGATTCATTCACAATGGTTATTTACCAAAAATTGGTTCATTTTTTAATGAGCTTAAACTCTGGGGGAGACATTTGCTCATTGCTTAGGTTTAATTTTCAACGAGCTTGAACTCCACATAAAAACTGCTCATGCCAGTCGTATGATAAGGATATCTCATCTAAGATGCCATTTTTTATGGAGCTTTCACCTTTCAAAGCTTTGCCCTAGATCCTCTCTTTATGCCGGTTAGGAATGACCAATCTTACAAGTTTAAAATGTTGAGAAACTACAAACTAAGAAAATAAATGGCTGCTCTTTGCTTGCATGCAAAAAGGTTTGCATGCCCCCAATTATAGCAAAAAGTTTCCAGGCTACCATATGAAAGCTCTCCATCTGTGTTGCAGACAAAATGCTTCCTTGGCGATGCCTACCAAAATGGACAAAGGTGAGTGGCGCGGTCGCCTCCACTCACATAACTTTGATGAGGGAATCTTATTCCAGTCTAATCCCATTTTCCTAAATGGACGGGTGTGTCAGACTAGTCATATATCCTTCGCGGAAATCTGCCCTATACCCAAGGTTTTCCTACCGAAACAGACTAGGGTGCATGCCCCCTGGGTTTCAGTCATGTTCTCCTGAATCACTCGCGCTCTCCGGGTGGACGGACTGGAGATTGATGAGACATTCCTTGCATGAAAAGACCATTTAGGGATGGCATTTGACTATTATCTATGTGTGAGTCGGGGAACGAAAGTTGGTCTACGAGCTTGACCACTTGGTCTTCATGCAGAAAACACATTACTCTAAAGAGTGAGGAGACAATGGCTCCCATGCTATAAATATAGTCGCGTCCAAGGAGTAGATTATAATCTAGAGGTCCTCGGACTACCATTACATTCACGTAAACGATTTTCCTTCTCAATGTTATGGGCACACTGAGAAGGATCCCTAACAGTTGGCTAGTCCCTTTGTGAAAGCCTGTCAGATTTCTCATCTCAGGCAGAAGCGATGGCGAGCCAAGTTCTTCCAAAGAAATTAAGGAAAGGATACTCATAGAAGCCCCTTCATCTATGACGGTATCGACCATGATCATTTTGTAAGCTTGTGTAATGATTCGAAATGGTACATTAGCCGGTACATGGGGTCTGCCTAGTAGATTCCAATCAAGGGAATCGACTAGGTTGCTTGGAGGTGGGACCAAATAGAGGGTCGGATATGACTCTGATGAACTTCCATCCTGCGGTAAAGGAACAGGTAGACTGCCCCCATGTTCATCGGAGTCTCTGTTTATGAAAGGAATTTGAACGGTGTTGTTCTCATTCTCTTCAGTGATTGTGTCATCTAAAGATGGACCTTCCGAAGGCAAGATCGGGTCGACTGCTACCTCAACCTTTTGACTTTCATCTGGTATGGATTCAGCGGGTTTATCTTCAATGGCAGGTGCTTCGACCAACCACAAAGGTGTGTCGGTCAGTTTTTCAACCAGTGATGGACTCGGCAAGAGTTTCTTATATCCAGGAGGAAGCCATAGCGGCAAAGCCGGACTGTCATCCAAAAGTCTTTTAGCTTCGCCTAGGAAGGGACAACAGTGGATGGCGTGATCGCCTTCACACAATTTACAAGGAAATTTACATTTCCTTTTTTGTCCAAATGCTTCACTTTCACTAGTTGATGGTGTACTTTCAACATGGTCTTCAGAGGTTGATGACACTGGGTTGTGCAAATGAGGAGACCAGTCCCTTAAGATCCGAGGGATGCAAGGACAATATCGATGATAGTGGTTTCCTTTGAAAATGACACGTGGATATTTAGGCTTATATGGTGCAGTGTGTGGATTTTCACTAGACGATGCCTGCTTACCCCTTTTCACCTTTGGCTCCTTCTTCTTCTTCTCTTTCTTTTCCTTCCCCTTCTTCTCCTTCTTAGTTACTTGATTTTTGGCTTTAATAGCTTTATCAAGTGAACAGGAAGGAGGAGAGGGAGAATTGGATGAAGTAGAAGGTTGGGGAGTAACTTTAGTATCATCCAGTTGCTGACTTGATTGTTTAGGAATCACAATGTTCTAAACGATGGAGGTTGAGAAGAGCCATATTGGCAAGCCAATAATCAATCCTGGAAGTGACAATGCTGCCATATGAGGTGCACCAAAATCTCCCCAAGAGGAGAAAGGACTAGGATTCCCTCCGAGGGGAACTCCTTGGTTGGTGGACTCCATTTTTCTCAACCTAAGGCCAACGTGGGAATGGTGATATTATTCTGATTAAAATAAATTTTATATGCTTTGACACAACTTTTTTTTTCAATTTTTAAGAGTCGAGAAAAAACAAAATATGACTCTAGTTGCCTTCGATTTTTAATGAGCCTGAAGTGACAAGTGCTCAGATGGACCTTTTCCTTTAAGGAGTCTAAAAAGGAATGAAAGAGACTACTCTGGAAATCTAGGAAAAGGGATTACCAAACTAATCGCAAAACTGTAGAATACCTTTTATGGTATGGTAGTCAATCTTCCCGAATGTTGTGTTTAGTGCATTGCGATCGATAGGGCAGCAGACACGGCTTCCTATGGATAAAGGATATAGCCTATTGTGGTCTCCCAATATATACTCGATGGTACGTGGGAGCACAAGTCTGTACTAGCACTTGTCATCTCGAAGAGGAGGAATCACTCAAACAACAGTGAAAGCGACAGTTACCAGGCTTTACAACGCCGGAATACGTCTCTAGCCTAGACTTCTAAATGTTGTGCGTTAGGTTCCAAAGCGTTTCTAGGTTCATTAAATTTATTTTACAGTTGATCTTTCTTAAGAAATTTTCCTTTCAGGTTCACTGTGTAATGTAGATGTACAATTCCTAAAATGCAATCTAAGATGATAAACAATTGTTTAATCTTCTTTTTGCAATGAAAATCCTAGCTACTAAAGAAAGAGAGATGGTATTCCTTCAACATAGAGCAGAGAGCACACACTAGATGCACTATTCTGAACCAAACCAACAAGCAGTCTAAATGCAAATGCATATGCATGTATTTTTTCAGCTTTCTTAATGTGTGAATGACAAGAGGAAGGCTAAGTACAAATCTGAATTATCTTTTCAAAGCGACAGTACTAACAAATTTCTCTTCAAAAACGAAAGGAAAATAATGATGACACTTTGATATTTTGAATTGAAAACTGTTTTCGACACTTGAAAAACTACTAATTCAAATCAAATACAAGAGTAACTATATAATCGACCATAAAGAATAATGGAATTATTCTCTTTGACTAAAAATGACACTTGTGACATTTTCAAATCAAAAGACGACAGTTCTATTACGCTACTTCTTTGTAAAAGAGAACTGAAAATGGCGCATAATACATAAAAACATTCACAGTTCTTTGCACAATGGAGGTGGAATGACAGAAAGGAAGGGGGTTTCCATAGTGATATACTGATCACAGACAACAAAACTCCTGAATAGAGCTGAAGAGAGTGAACACAAAAACCAAAATTTGATGGCATAAGAGGTATTGTCTGATCAGTGCACCTGCAACACAAGGAAAGTGCGATGTAGCACACCTACTGCACACGGGAAGTGCGATGCATACAGATTCCCAAGAGTAGAAGGTGCGATGGTCCAGGGATGAGACTTCAACTAGGTTCCGGGTCACAGTTTGCAGCTCAGTTCAAGGATTTAGGCCGAGCAAGTGATGTACAGTAAATAGAAATCACAGGGGCTAATCTAATGAGGTTACTAGAGCCACCATTAGGGCAATTAGAAAGTTTGCAAATTGATTGTTCAGTTTATAAACAAAACCCGGAGATAGACTGAAGCAGCATTGATCTACTTTGCACTTGCATAGCAAATGCAGTTCGAAGGCTAGCTGGCTTGACTTCAGGCTCCATCTGTATTTTTATAAAACAAACAAATATAGACAAGAAAACAATCTATTCGCTCCCCAGTGGAGTCACCATTTTGTTATCGGGAAATCTAGTGTCCACTCGGAGCTGCTAGTCCCACTAAGACTGGTAGCTATCTTAGAAGCAAACAAACTAAAACTGCTTTCGTTTTCCTTTATGAGAAGTAGATAAGAGGGGAATGAAGGACACCAACCTCAGTCTTGCGCTTGGTTCCTTGCTCGGTTCCTCTCCTTTCTGATAGATCTTTGTCGCTTCTCCTCTGTCTACCTAGCTTCAAATAGCACCTATGGAATCAAGGCAATATAATACTATCGAAGAACAGAGATCTACAATCATAAACAATAGAGGACCAGATATATATTGACCACACAAATGCATATATCATCAAACATACAAAAATGTGGAGGAAAACTCGAATAGCTTTATTAATATCAAGAATAAGCAAAGAGGATTACAACCAATTGTTCTGACCCAACGTCATCCTCCAACATGAAAGCCCTTCTTTCACCTCATGAAAAGCTTAGATTGCCCAACACTATGATATTCCAATAAGAAACCAACAACACTTCCTTACAAGATACAAAATTCTAGCCTTTGGATCTCTTGGATGAGGGATCCATATATAGATAATTGCAGGGGGGTCAATCAGCTTTTGGGATTTTGATTAGTGTCCTCTCTCTGATAGTTATTGGTTCCACTTGGAGATTGATGATCTCTTACTCATCCCTGGGTGAATTCAGAGAGGCAAGTGTCATAGGAGAAGTTTCTGGAAGATTCTATGATCATCCACCTTGCAAACTGTCTCTGCCATTTGTCCACTCTTGTGCATCGCACCCTACAGAAGGGATTTTTAGTATGCATCACACCTTTTACACTGGGCAGGTGGGATGCATTGCACCCTTAGCACTGAGCAACCTGTATGGTCCAGTTTTGACTAGTTTTGAGCAGTTTCCCGTGGAGAACTTCTAGGAGACGATGTAATCAGTTGACCTTGTTCCTTTAAGGTATGAAGCAACACTTTTAGGGACTTAGGAGCCCTTGGTTTATGGACATGTTTGATTGGGGTTGCAGTGCCCAAAAATGTCTATAACACAATCTAGTGTTTTTTGAATTAGAGATTGAAACCCCTTAGCTATAAACCCATACTTAGGCATGGTAGAAAGTTCCTATATACACCCCACTATCCTTGGTTCTTGCCTGCACCCCATTAAGATAGTCAGGAAGTAGTAATAGCTATAGACGATAGGTAGTGAGGAGAATATCAAGACCAACACCTCTTATCCATTCTTTTGACGTTTTTTGTTAAGCTATTAGCTTCCTTTATATACCTATATGTTGGGCTATGCCTCTATTTAACGTGGTAAAGGGTTTCTCAATGGAATTATTCTATTGTAAGGCATAGTAAAGTACAACTAATAAATTCGACTTACATACGGATTCTCCAAAAAAGTGACATCAAGTAGTAGCTAGGAGACAAACTTTTGTATCCCATTCAAGACTTTCCATAGAAATTAGTTCTTATATTTTCCTCTTTCTTTTGACAACTAGCACATATTGTGACTGCCTTGATATGCCTGCCTCATGAAATCGTTGTAAACTTACACTTTTATATAAGATTGTAAACCCCGTGAAATAGCCCTTTCACATGATCATGGATACATTGGAAATAAAATGTCAAGCTATATTACAAAATGTGAGGCATTGATAACAATATAATTTAGGATGACGTATGCTTGGAGCGGTGCTTTTTCAAAGACTAATTCACCATATTGGAAAAGAATACAAGGTAGATGATCACATTATTATGATATGGGAGTTTTATGGAGATATATATGGAGCTTTATATTAGAGTTGGAAACATTTGTGTCTTAATTCTCTCTATAAGCTAACTACCAACTGCGCTCATACTAGTACACTAAAGTCAGCTCAAACTGAATCTCTATAGACTAATTATGTTATAAAGGTGAAGTATTTACAATGTTCATACTAATATACTGGATTCAACTCAAATTAAATCTAAAAAACTGATTATGTTAAAAGATGAAGTATGTACACCAAATTACTTCAAATTACAATGATTATATTTACATCTTGTAAGATATGTTGAAGAGTAATTTATGACTATTTATTAGAAAATAAAATATTTGTTTTTATAATATAATTTCAATTTCAAATTTGATGTTGTTGAAAATTTTTAGTAAATTGTTTTGGGCACCTCAACAAACAAACCACAATTTACCAAAATTTTTTAACAACATAATTTCAAGTTGTCTATCCCAGAAACAATGTCTATCCTAGAAACAAAATATGAAATTCTCATGTCATATGTAAATGCAATTCCAGAATCAATATTTGTAATGTTAATATACAATATCCCACAAAATATATTCCCTCCAAAACTAAAAAATAATTACATTGCAATTCACCGATTAATATCTCAATATTCGATTGCAAGTTGGAATCTGCAACCAATAAAAAAATTTCGCTTAAAATTAAGAAACGTTTGCAATATGATTCTCAAATAAATATTGCAAGGGAGCACTACCTTAACATCAATCAGGGACTTTATACTTCACAATTTTCCTTGTTATCTCATATTTCCAATTCAAATGAGTAATATAACAATTGTGAATTTTTTTTTCCTAAGCTTTCATTATATGCGACCAAATTTCAAGCAATTTTAAGCTTATAAAGCATGCATTCTCTCCTTTGATTTCAAATGATAATAAAATAATTCTAAATAATCAAGAAAATAGTTATATAGGGATATTTTGAGTGTTCTTATTTGAAATACTTGGTGTTTGAAAGGACACCATTAAATTCAATTCCCTCATTATTTTTTATTCAAAATTATTTCATTTTATTTTATTTTTTATTTTAAGGAATTAAATATAGAGAAAGGTTGATGTACTAGAATATTCTATTAACGGTTGTACTGGGATTTCAAATTCTTAACCAATACCTTATTACATTCATTCATAAAATAAGAGGTTTAAAATTGTAAAAATTAAGGTCGATATATTGTAGAAGATGTAAAATATCATGGAGTTATTGAGATTTAAAAATAAATTTTATGAAATATTTATCCATATCTAATGAAATTATAAAACTCTTGAATATCTCATGAACACATACTATCTCACAAGTTCATGAAGTAAAGACCACACATAATTCTCATGCTTCTCATAATTAAAGCCATTACTACTTGGTTAAACATATGTTTTAAGAATGAGTGTCTTACTTATCTATTAGAATACAAGTACCATTATATTACAAGGATTTTAGAAAATGTAATTATTGTATTTCAATAAAGTGCATAATTAGTGTTCGTTATGAAAAAAAAAACCTAACTCATTATGGTAAAGGATTAAATAATATTTTGAAGACTATCACTACTAATACGGTTAGACCATGAATTATTTTGAATGCTATATGATTCATAAAATGCATACAGGTGGATCAATTTTTCAACTCGTGCGTACATCGACACCTATACACCTATATAGCATGGATGTTAAGTTTATGTTACTTTAATTTCTTTTTTTCTAAAACAATTTTAGATAAAAAATTATTTACTAAAACTTATATGAAAAATATCATATATTTAGGTGTAGCAAGTAGAAATAGTAATGCAACTAAATATTAGTTTGAAGACCATGTCAAATTGTTATAACATTAATCATTCTAAAGATTATGTATTTCCATATTTTCATGCATAACTATGTTATTTTTATTATTTTATGTTTGTATCATTTTCTAGGTGGAGATATTAGCTTGAAGAACTAAAAAGTGATCTTAAAAGTACATTATTCAAATTGAAATTTTGAATTATGATCTAGATTCATCATCAAGATTATGTGCCGATAGAAAGAAGATTATGTGCTGATAGAAAGAAATGCAAGATAACCTAATAAATTCCATAAGTGGGACAAAAAATTTGAAAGGGCAATAAATTCCATAAGTGAGACAAAAAACTTGAAAGGGCTTATAAAGATAACAAACCCTAAAACTAAAGGATAAAGAGAGGAAATGCTAAATTTCATATAAATATATAACTCATCTTAATATTAATATTAATATATTAATATTAAATATGATTATATGAAGGGTTTGATTGATGAATATGCTTATCCTTCCTAATGGATTCCTCCTTGAGTGAGATCAATGAGATGGAAGTTGCCTCTAGAGCCATGACTATATCAATGTCATTGTTGCATTTGCTAGAGACAAAACAATGGTATTTGTTAGAGTTGAAATTGTGAGTTCCTTTATATTCTTACTTAGTTCCATACAATCTTAGTTCATCTTCAAGTATTTACACCAATAGATCTACTAGTTATTCATGTTTAAAGAGATTCTATTAGGGAAATCAATGTGTTAGTAATTACTAAGTTGTGTCTAACTTCAATATGTACTTTGTGACACAACATTTTTAAGAAGAGGTTTGTACAAATGAAAATCAAGACATAGTGAATGGAAACCTTTGAGTGCATATGCATACATGCAATGTGATGAAATAAAAAAAATCATAACCAATGGATAGGGGAGTTAGAAGCCTTAATAATCTATGGGTAGCCTAGGAAATGTAAGCCTATATCAAGACTATTAAGAAATATTTTTCATATGTGTTATAGCAAAGGTGTCATAATTTCAAAAAGATACTTACATCTTTCATGAACTTGCACTTTTACTAATAACATTTAGTTTCTCCATTAAAAAAAAAACTCCATAATAAGTAAACCTTTTGAGAGTTAAGATAAACAAGAGGAATAGCTACGACGCAGCATAGTCCCTTCCTCTACCACTAATTAATTGATTAAGGAAACATTTATTGTGAATTTCATCATTAGTGTGGGGTCCGCATTTCATCCTTATTCAAAAATCCTTTTTACATTTGCAATATGTCATTATTTCTGCCTCCACACACACACAACAAAAGCCACCTTCACACGTCTTCTTTACCTTCTGCATAGCTTCCTCTGCACAACTAGTCATTTTGTTGTTTATTCATTATTAAGTACAACTTTAATCCTTATTCGAGAATGATTTTCACTCTTGAAACATGTCATTATTGTCACCTCCACACACCTTCACACATATTACTATATGTTTTAGTTAAAACATAAAAATGAAACTATTTATTGCTAAAAGATAACACCTCGTTAAAAATAAATAAAATTAAAGTTCTGCATTACTAAACTAATAACAATAATTTGTAATATAATGTGGAAGAAACTCATTGTGTAGAGATAGAGAGCATCTGCACTTCTCCACACAATGAGACATCATTTGTATTTACCTTACAAAACAAGTTCCAAACAACTGTAATCATGATAATCAACTAAGAAACTGCTAACCATAAATAGGCAAAGGTTAATCATTAATGTGGGGTCTGCATTTCACTCTTATTATTCAAAATTTGCAATATGTTGTTATTACCACCTCCTCACACGCACAACGAAAACCATCTTCACACATATTATTTCGGTTCTACAAATATTTATCCACACAACTAGTCATTTTATCGTTTATTCATTATTAAGTCATCATTTCATCCTTGTTCACAAATTTTTTCACACTTGAAATATGTCATTATTACCGCCTCCACATATGCACAATGAAAGCAACCTCCACACATCTTCTTCCACTTCCACATGGCTTATTCTACATAGCTAATTGTTTTGTCATTTATTCGTTATTAACTACTAATCTTTTTGCCTCTTGTTCATAATTATTATCTGTTTCAATTAAAATAAACTAAAATGATTCTATTTACTATTAAAACATAACATCCTATTAAAAATATATAAAATTAAAGTTTTGCATTACAAAACTAAAAATAATTCGTAATACTGTGCAAAAGAAACTCATTGTGTGAAAGTGTGGAGCATCTACACTTCTCTACACAATGAGCCATCATATGTATTTACCTTACAAAAAAAAGTTCGAAATAACTGTAACCATAATCTGAAATCCATTTTTGTGCAAAAATATCTTACGCACAACCATCTGTGCATAACTTTCATTCACACGACTACTTTTGACTCAATAATGCCCTACTATCAATCCTTGACATTTGAAACTGATATTTATAAATATGGGCCATTCATTGTGAAATAAACATTGGACAAAGAATTTGTTCTGTGCACATGATACCTCTGAATAACATAGTCCATTGTGTGAAAAAGTATCTCAATCTTTTATTGTATGCACTTCTGCACTCCACAAATATATTAATAATAAAATAAACACTTCTCTTGTGCAGAATCTACTAATATAAAAGTAAATTACAATTAAAATATCCCTTTTCACTTTCCCCATCCTTCACATGCATTTTTTCTTCACATAACCTTCGGACACACACAACAACCTATGCACAACTTCATCTGCACAACTACCTATGAACTCAATAATTCCCTAAGTCATTGACATTTGAAACTGATATTAATTAATGATAATATGTTTCTAAAATACATCCCTAAATAAGAATTAAAAAATGAATTTGTATGGTTACTATTTTAATAACTTCACACAAAACTTTCTCATAAGATCTGCACATGCACAATCACCTTTGCACAACTTCATTCATCTGCACAACTACCTCTGAACTCAATAATTCCCTAAGTCATTGACATTTGAAACTGATATTAATTAATGATAATATGTTTCTAAAATACATCCCTAAATAAGAATTAAAAAATGAATTTGTATGGTTATTATTTTAATAACTTCACACAAAACTTTCTCATAAGATCTGCACATGCACAATCACCTTTGCATAACTTCATCTGCACAACTACTTCCTCACTCAATAACTCCCTTTGATAAGTCACACAACTCCTCGCACACAACTACTTCTGTGGTTGTGAAAAATGTTCCTAAATAATATTTAGAAAGGAGATTTGCATATTTATTATTTTAATAAACCTTGCATAAATCTTTTCACACATTCATTTAACTGCACAACATTTTTCCTTCACACATTCGTTTAACCGCACAACATTTTTTCTTCACACGTTCTACACACATATCTTGCACTAATTCTTATTCTCAAATACATACAATGGTATGTTGGCCATGGGAGACAATGGTTTCTATAGAAGTGTATTACTACATGTAATTATGATTACACTCTTTCAGATGGATGAAATACAAGTGAGTTAAATTTTGGCTCTTAGATATCTGGGAATACTCTCTGCTGCTAGGAGATGACTATGTTTGGGGGTTTCTTGAAATATTCTAACAATACTGTAGGTTTTAACCCTATATAGAAATTACCTACAAGTGAATTCTTAAAAGCATAAAAATATACAATGGAAAGAACATACAAAAAACATATACAAAGAATTTCTCCTGGAACCCTAAACCGAGAAAACTAGATTGATTTTTTGTTATATCCCTTTCAATTTTACAATACATCATATACATGTTGACACATTCATAAACCCCAATCCATTAACCCTAGATTAGAACATAACTATAGTTCCCTTGAATGGATCTACAAAATACCATGGGAAAAACCGTCATGCCCAAAACCATGCACAAACGCCATGTGAAAAACCATGGAAAATTCCATTGACCAACATTGGGTATGCCCCCCGTGCTTAGGTCTGGCCAACTATTATTGGTTCTGCATAAAAAAAATTTCTCGTGGCTATCA
>Ga0068629_1000266_pt1 | contig 14067 bp, 11 predicted proteins | sample InSIn3gowninarea_FD_77432 | JGI IMG/M metagenome (GOLD analysis project Ga0068629, IMG submission 77432) | Clean room microbial communities from NASA Spacecraft Assembly Facility at Jet Propulsion Laboratory, Pasadena, California, USA -... ...
ATACCTTCTATCCTGAAAAGACTAGTCCGTTTGGTTGGGGTGGTCGCGCTATGGATTTGAATGCTATAAGCGCTGCTGAAGCCAGAATTGTAGGTTATCGATGTCCCGAATGCTGCGCATTCACCGCTGGACAATTGGCTAGTGAGACAAAGGAATACAAGGAAGCGGAGAGAAAGACCAGGAAAGTGCTCGAAACTAAGTGGTAATGGATCAGAGATGCTAAGTGCTCTTCATCAACTGCCTGTAACCAAATAGTGCTGTCGAACGAGCTGCACGCTGAAGTAGACGAGGGTTCGGATCCACAAAGCAGTGAAACTAGGTTCTCATATGGCTCAGGAGCAAAGTGTGAGCTGAGAATCTGAAGCTGAAGAAGGGTCAAGATATTTGCACAACTGCAACACAATATTCAAGCTGCATGTCTTCCTGTCAAGTCTCGTCGTACTGTCACCTCGTTTGCTTTTTGTCATCTAGCTTGTCCTTAAAAGGACGATATGGTGCAGTGGTATTGTGGTCGTTCTGCAAACTCCCTCCAACGATGTCGCTCTCTGAAACACCAGGGTAGCGCCTCTGTAGTTCATGCAAGTCGTCCAAAGGCTTGCCAATGATGTGGTATTTGGACCATTCTATTGGCGGGCATCTCGCGATATTCTGGGGATTAGGTAGACAGCCAAATCGGGATGTTACGTCGTTCACCTCAGTTTGTGCTTCATCGTCCTCACACTCAATGTCATCGAATACAATATCGGCCGGTAGCGGCTTCTTTAATTTTCCTGCTCGAAGGTCATCAGCAAAGCCACGAGGATCGTCCAATGCAGCATCTTTGATCTTGTCGAGATGGCGTATATCCTTGACGCTCTGCTGCCGTTGCATTTGCAGCAGGGATATGGTAGCCTTCAAGGCGATGACATCGGCATTGTCTTCCAGGCTAAGTGGCAAGGAAGGCGGCTCATCGATCCATTGTGTTGGGGGATTTTCCTGAGGTGTAGCACGAAATTCGTGAGGTCCTGTTGGTGTCACAGGCGAATACGATGGTCGTGGAGGACTGCTGGAGCCATCCTTCAAAATACCTTGGTCGTATGCTTGAGCGTCGACAGGGGTAGAGAGTGGTGAGGTTTTGAGAACGAGCTTGAGTCGTCGTGAGGGCTGCTGGTCTACCATTGGTTCGTCACCAGACATGCTCGGAGACAAGGTTGCTACGATGTTTCCAAGCCAGCTGAGACAAAATAGTTTCCAAGAGTCTTGGACGTGTAGAAATACTGTCATGTTGTTCCACTGGATTGTTGCGATACTGAGACCGAGTCAAAATCTCCGGCGTCAATGGTAAGGATGAGCATAGCTTACGATGTTCGAACTGATCACACCGATCTTGCACTTCGGTTTCCTCTCTTTGAACATTCGAGTCATACTCTTGACGAACTCTGCAAACTCCGCTGCTTGTTTCGCTTTTGCCTTCACAATCTTAAAGACCTTTACTTCCCTGTAAGACAGTCAGCGGAGTTGAGGTAGCTTCTTGGCAAATACATGCTGGGAGTCCTTCGGTACCGAATCGATGGGCATATTGTTCAAGATCTTTGGGTTCGGTTACGGAAGATGTCCAAGAAGATGTCCACGGAGACATTAATAGAAATGTGGCAGACAAGAAGATCGGAGGTCGAAACACAATATAGGCATCTATAGCGGCCTCCCGTTTGCTCGTTGACTCGAGGTTCAATTTGTGAGTGAGTTGATTTACCCTGAGCCCATGGCCGACACCTAAACAGCATCTGAGTTGATGCATAAGTAATCCAATGAAGGCGGAAGAGGTCGAGGTGAGGTGGTCAAGACCTGACAAATTGTTTGATTCTCATATGTGCAGGACGTGTTCTGCGGATACGACGAGATGTGGCATTACTACAGCTGGCACAGCTCATGAGCCAGCGATCAAACTCACGACCAAATCTCCCCGGTTCATGCCTTCAGTGCCACAACTCTAGGTCATGCAGATCATTCGGAAAGGACTATTACGTTCGTGTCTGACCGTTGTTTGCAGCACACAGTTGACCTGAAATGGTCGAGCACCAGCAAGATCATTTGGAAGCTGATATTGTCCCTGCACATGGGTGAAGTCCTTCATTCTCACTACTACGTTCCCAATTATTCATGCTCGGCCACGGGTTTTGAGGCTGGGCTAGGAGAAAAGTCAAGGCAGAAACCAGCGACCTGCTACGTACAATGGTAAAGCGATGAAGCTTGGACAAGACCGTCCTGTAGCATTATCGTGACACTTCACAGTTGGTCACTGGTTTATGGATTTTATCTGTCGAAGCTCTTGATTGCGATGGCTTGAAACGAAAAGCCTATCTATGATAACGATGATGTCACTTAATCCCCTCCAAAAATGTGATCATCTTTGCTGGACGATCCACTATAGCAGAGCGCAAACAGATCAATATTTATGGTCACTACTTGATGTACAGCACAGCACGTCCTTGTTACAGGTTCTAACAGCAATTATCAGCAGGTTTGTATTCTACTACATCGAGTACCATATGCCTGACAAGATCTTTTAACAGACTGCCCATTATTACTTGTCCAGACGTCTTATCACAACCTTAAAAAAATGTCCGACCTAGATCCTACGGGACCATCTCAGCCCACCCAACAAACAGGTATGTTGTCGCCTACCAATATTAATTTGGCACGATCTAATGCGAAAACTTCAAGGACTCAACCAAGCACAGAACGCTGCCGAAAAGACCCCAGCCGAGCAAACTTCTGCACAGGACACATCCTCTCTAGCCTCGAAAGCCATCGATCACCGAGAACAACACGATGTGCCTTCCCAGCACGGCGAGGCAGCAACAGGATCATCTCTCGCTCGTGGCGACACCGGCCCACTAAAGGAGAAGGATGTATCGGAATCAGACGCAGCACACAAATACTCCGATAACCCTAATCTCGACGGTGAACAAATGAAAATGCTGGCGGAGGGTGACGTAGCAGAAGCGGTCCGATCGGGGGGCGGCGGCGGTCACAAAGACCAGGATAGCTTGACACAGGATCTTGACGCCAAAACGAAACGGCATGAAGAGGTACTGCATGAAAGAGGCGAACGAACAGGCGCCGAAATCGAAGAAGAGGGGAAGGAGGATTGGACTGGCAAAAAGGCCGACGTCGAAGAAGCGCTCTCTGGCAGGGGCACTAAGATTGTTCTCGCCTCCGAGGAGTAAGTATTCAAAAGCACGCTACGCCAAACACTTCAGAATCTCGAACCTACAGTACTTGGCAAGCAGATCTTCTGTTACGAGAAATGACCAGCGATACCCAACCTAGCATGAATGGAGTAAGAGATGTATTACTGACTGATGAAGGAGCTTGCATACAGGGAAGCAAAGTCTTAGAAGCGACGATACTCTCAATCTAGCATAACAACCCTAGCATCAAGCATGCTGTTCCATATTGATCATGTTGATGTGTGCATGTCTACCTCTATACCCTTCAAATTGGAGCTTGTTGCATTATGGGCGTCCGAGCTTTTCCTTCCTCATTCGGAATACAAAGAAACTTCGCATTGAGGATCTCAACTGTTTGGACTTTTGAAAACATCATCCCAGCACAAAGAACATGATCATTTTTCCTTTCTTTATTTGTCTCCTGGTAGGACCACAATGGCACGTGTTATTCACCTGCAAGCAATGGCCGATTGTGTTATGCAACATATTCCAGTTCTTTTCGACACTTCCAAGTCGATTCAGCTACTTGTTGGTCATAATTGTGTCTTCGGCAATCCTAACAATCATCTCACAACAGGAGCACAAGGATTCTTTGTTAAGCCTGGGTAAAGACAACCATTTGGGACTCGATTTACGCACAAAAAACACCCTGAGCTTCATCCAACAGGAATCTCGACACATCTTTCAACCAACGTGTGACCAGGATGTGCTACCATACGACCTACCTATTCTCGCTTTGTGGTCATACTGTCACCTCGCCTCAGCCAGTCAAACACACAGAGCCATGTCGCAGTTTAACAAGATTCCATCAGGGTGAACCGGACTCAGCAAGCATTCAGCTCCATGACAGCGTCAATTTTACCGCATCCTCTCCATCCAGTCTGGAGTTTGAAACGGCTATGGAACACTCCAACTTGACGCCGACCTCGCCGACCTCACAACTAGATCACGAGCAGAACAAGAGAACTGTCATTGCCGCAAACGTGTCTGCATTGCCAGACAGGCCAGTAGGTCCTAGCTTCGCCTGCAGTACATCTACGGTAGCGATGGCACCCATACTCCCTCCAACCTGTACTGTGATAACGCGTCATCCACTACATACTTTCGTCCTTCCGAAGTTGTGCTGGTCGTGCTATCGTGTCCGAGAGCAAAATATCGCATTCTTTACAGCAGAGACAATCAAGGACAGTGTGAATCGGTCATGTGGGCCAAAGGCTAGATATGTGGTAGGGGCTCAGTGTGGGATGGTTGATACGGAAAGGAAAAGGATACAACGGCATGGCGCAGAACGAGGGAAAATGATTCCCCTGAAGTTGCTGCAACAGCAATCCGCACAGGCCCAGGAACCGCATGGCAACGAAGCGACCAGGAATGAAGAACAGGATATGATGGGAGCGACTGCAATTACTGATGATGGTCTTGTGGAGGACCCTGGCGCTGACTATGTTTCACCTACAAAACCGGTTCTGAATATTATGATGGCGCCAGACAGAGAGAAAACCACGGAACCACCGTCGCCGGGTCACTCTAGCGAAGTGCCTGTAGCATCTGCCAAACTAGCTTCAGTTTGGTGGCTATGGGGGAGGCAGTCAACTTCTACCACCCCAGCAACAGGAGTGCCAGCTGTAGCATCATCTGCCATAACCAAAGACGTGCCAGCTCACGAAAGGTCACACCATAGGGAACGAAGCTCAGGAAACTCTATACAGTCGCCGCGAAGTGCTCGATCGCGACTGTTCCCAAAAGGTTTCAATAATCTTGATGTTACTAGAGATATCCTTGGACGGAACGCGAAGGGCATGAATCGTATCATGGAATGGGGAAATGAAGAGAGCGCGGCCAGCGGTGATGATGGCAAAAGCTAGTGATTGGATTCTATCTGTGCGAAATTTCATATGAGAACGATGCCATCAGCCAAAGGAGGTTATTGCTGCATCGAGCCACAACGACTTCCAAATATGGCAGTTTTGAACCAAGTTCAACACACAGATTGTTTTTCATGTGCATTTGGTCACAATTACCGCAGTAGCTGAGTAAATCCCATCTTCGACCGCTAGCGACATTTCAATAACGAGACTGACTCTTATGAAGACTGAACCAGACATACTTGAGTACGCACAATCGCTTGGTTAATATGAATCGTAAAAGTAGAAGAACATTGATAACCACGTTTACAGTAAGACAGGCAAGAGTACTTGTTCGTTCCCTAGTGTCCTTTTTGCACTGCGGAGGCCGTTTTCGCTGGCAACCGTAAATTTGTTGCTTCGGTGAGTTAGAGAAGCTTCTGACGTAGTAACCTCGCCGAACCTGACATAGACAACGTTGTACCTCAGCAACGACCAAATAGGTTCACGGCCATTCTTGAGTACACTCTTCGTCTTGGTGGTGGTTACCGAAGTCTACTGATTCCAAAGCTGCTCGAACCACTGCGACCGAACTTGACAGTACCCTGACCATAACAGACGAGCGACCCGTGCTCACCTACTATCCGTAATGCCTACCCCAGAGTCAGAATCGTTTTTGCGGAAGAAGCCCTCAGTCCCTCCCACGTACCAAGGAGTCGATCTCGGAAACGCAGAAGCTGTCGCTAATGCCAGAGATGCTATTATTCGGGAGCAATGGGTGCAGGTTATGATGGCACGACTAGTGAGGGAAGAGATGGGCAAGTGTTACCACAGAGAGGGCGTGAACCACCTTCAAAACTGCGCGAAATACAGAGGTATGCGACGGGAATCAAGAGTGTTTTTTACTGCTCGGAACCAGGCTGATTTGTTATTACAGACCGATATTTACAATTGCTGAAGACCGCTAAAGTCCAAGGTTACAAGGGTTACGAACAGAATTACATACAATCGCAGAGCGACCCGAACTACATTCACACCGACTACCCAACAGCGCGGGAAGCCAAGGGATCAGCAGGTTCGGATTTCAGACTGGGAAACACTATGGGACCGAAAGGCGAGAAATTTTAAACATTATCAAGGCACAGAGAACACGTCAAAGGCGCAAAACATGTACATAACGGGGACGAATATCAAGAATGCTTCTGCGATTCAAGCAATTGGCTTTCACAACCTGTGGTGAGAGATTTCTGTCAATACTGAAGCAGTCAGTGTTACGAGCGGCGGCTTGCTTTCAACATGCAGCACTCTATCTTTGCTCCAGCTGCAAATGCATGATCACGAGTAGCTATATGACTGCACATGCCAAATCACCGAGACTAGTTCGCCTTGTTCGTCTCGTTCGATCTAGCAAGTGCTCAAGCTCAGAATTGGTGTGAATAGCTTAACTACCATAGTGATGAGAACTTTAGTGACACTCCTGTAACATTCCCATCCAGGTCATCTTGTGCCAGACAGCCCTCATTCTACCACAATGCGTAATAAGTATTGGGCTTGAGATGTGCTGTGAAAGTACATGTGAAAATCCTTGCCCTACGGAATTGCCGTTTCCAGTAATTTATCCAACTCCAAAAATTTGGGTTTAATATATCCCGTTACTGTCTACAATTCTCGCTCTATCCTCCCAGAGAGGACTATACTCGGATCAACATGGCCAAGCGTAAAGCCGACACCACCCTCCAGGCTCCTTTGCCAGCAAAGAAGCGCAATGTCGAAGACAGTAAAGCTGCATTCCGCAGCGATTTGTTCGAGCCATCCACCGTAAAATCATTCCAGGATAGCTACCCTACCAACGGACCATATCCTCACGCTGTCGTCTCAAAATTGATACAAGAAGATCTTCTACGCGATGTACGTAGTGAGATAATAAACAATATTACCTTTACCCTCAAGGAAACCGACATCTACCGCATCCACCAATCCGGCGACCTCGCAAACCTTTCTAAACTTCCCAAGAAGCAAGTGGAAAAGCTACCAAGTCTGGTCAGACTAAGAGACGCCCTGTACAGTGCTGACTTTCGAGAATGGGTTTCACAAGTTACAGGTGCTGGCAAGCTGTCTGGGCAGAAGACGGATATGGCTGTGAACGTTTACACACCGGGGAGTTACCTATTATGTCACGATGATGTGATAGGCAGCCGAAGAGTTAGCTACATTCTATACTTGACAGATCCAGACAATTCATGGAAGCCGGAATGGGGTGGTGGACTGAGATTGTACCCGACTGAGGATCGCAAGAACGAAGCTGGCGAAGACGTTAAAGTACCATTGGCAAAGTGGAAACTAAACATCCCACCTAGTTTCAGTCAATTGAGTTTCTTTACTGTACTGCCCGGTGAGAGTTATCATGATGTTGAGGAAGTCTATCATGGGAAGAATGCAGAAGAGGACAAAGGCAGGATACGAATGGCTGTCAGTGGGTGGTTTCATATTCCGCAGGAGGGTGAAGATGGTTATGAAGAGGGTGTTGAGCAAGCGCAAGCGCAAAAGTCCAGTCTTGCTCAATTGCAGGGAGCGGCTGACGAGTTCGACGAGCCACAAACAATATTCAGACATTTTGACGAGCCTAGAACAGTAATCAACGCCCAACTGACAGCCACTGAACCTGACCCGGGGGATGAAGATGATGAAGACGACGCGATCCTCACAGAACAAGACCTGACATTCCTGATCCAGTATATCAGCCCAGGTTTTCTCGTTCCGGATAAGTTAGATGAGCTCTCTGAAGCATTTCAAGACACCTCAATGCTCCAGCTTGACGGTTTCCTCACCGAGAAGTTTGCGAAGGAGCTGAAGATCTACATCGAAGCGGCTGAAATCACGCCCGACACCTCCACGAACAGTAAAGACTCGCCACAGTCATGGCCAGTAGCAAGGCCACCCCACAAACACCGATTCGCATACCTTAAAGAGGACGGTAGTGCTAAGAGTACAGAATCTACATCGCCAATCTCTCGTCTCCTAGTCGATCTCATCCATTCCCACGCCTTCAAGAAATGGCTCGCTCTATCAACTGGTCTCAGCGCAGCAAGCCTTGTACGTCAACATGCTCTAGCCCGCCGCTTCCGAGCAGGTGCCGATTATGCGCTAGCAAACACATATACAGGTGAACAGCCACGGCTAGAGTTCACAATCAACATGTCTCCAAGTACTGGTTGGGAACACAAGGGCGAGCCCACACCAGCTAGTAAAACAGAGAAAAGCAAACGCAAGATCAAAACTAAACCCAACGGCAATCACCAAAATGGTTCATCATCCAAAGACGCAACAGCAACAACAGAGATCCAAGTCTCAATGGAAGAAACACCAGAATTCGGCGGTGAGGAAGTATACATGGCCGCCGACGAACCACCCACCTCTTCATCATCCAAAGCCTTACCTAGCGTCGGCAGAGAAGCTCACGATCCAGCCGTATACCAATCCGGTGACAACGCTGATGACGGAATCTTGTTTGCGAGCGCTCCAGCCTGGAATTCTTTTAGTATCGTCCTGCGCGATCGAGATACGATGCGGTTTGTGAAATATGTTAGTCAGGCTGCGAGGGGTGATCGGTGGGATATTAAAGGGGAGATTGAACTCAGTGGAGATGCTTTTGATGGGGAAGATGGTGATGATGATGGTGATGATGATGATGAGGAGGAGGGTATGGTTGAGTTGGCGGAGGATGATATTGAAGAGGAGATTGAGTTTGGTGATGGCGATGGTGATGACAGTAACGAAAATGAGGACGACGACAACGATGATGATGAATAGACGACAAAATCACGAGACTAGCAACTTCTAGTGACTATGTGTTATAAATCTAACCAACGACTACAAGCATTGAGTAGTATGGACTGATCTACTCTACTACTCTACCCTACATACTCTCTTCAGTTGCATTGTATTCACCGAAGTGGAGCGAACAGTACAACTTCAACACCGGACATATTGCTTCCTTCTCCCGAGTCTCCCAACCACCTCAGCCTCACGCCTCAAACACACTTTTCCCTAACACGCCATGCTGCGTACTTATGTATCCTCCCAATACGTATACTACCTACATGTAGCCTTACTTCTTGTCTTCCTTGCTGCTTACTATGATTTGTGACCGCCACCGACTCTGCACGACATTTAAGTTAGAAGAGCTGAATGTATGTGCAGTGTAGGCTGCTTGAGCTGAGCAACCACAACTTAGGGCACCTGCATTACCCCCTCCTCATCATGTCGTATAGGTCGATGGCTTGCACAAGGTCTGACCTTCTGATTGGTTACAGTTGCGATTGGTGGCTCCTTCCCCACTAACACGAAGGGGCGGTGGTCCAATTCTGCGTGTCGCTTCTTCCTCGTACTGCCTCTTCCAGCTGTTGCATCTCAGCCGCTTCCTTGATCACAGTTCTCTGCACGACTCACAGGCTACGATGACTGCGCTGAACAAAACTTGGATGTTTAGGGCTTGCAAGCCTTCGATGAGATGCTTGAGGGCATCATAAACAAGCACGATGCTGCACAGCTGAGAGTCTCAATGCTGCGTACCTATGTGAGCCCGAGCGAGACAACGCCATGTCGAAGTACAAGGACCACGTGAACAGCGGATTTGCAGGAGCTCTGTGGCTAAGAACAGGGACCTCCGCATCGAGCTGTGAAGGTGCGTTTCAATGCGTCGCTTATGTGGTTCCAGAGCACACAGCTTAGTGAGCTGAGCATCTCATGCATAAGCGAGAAGGAAGCTGAGAAGATATGTCCTTGGTCATGCTAACTACAGGTTCGTATCATGGTGGTGGTTGGAGGTTCGTCTGCTCGGCTGAACAGACAATGACAGCCTCTACTGTCGTGCCCACTCAGCTGAACCCGAAGCGCCGAATACAGCGCCCACATAACGTGCTGACGTCCAACGACTATATATTTCGAGGTCATTGCTTTCGTTCTTGTTGGATCAAATCCCAAGCAAAGACTGCACAAAGCGCTGAATGATTCACGATGAATTATATACCTGATGTTACCGGCAAACAATTCACCAGCAGCGACCCCGGGTACCAAGGGACTGAAAGACAATATGCTACGTCCTCATACCCAGACCGGCACCTGAATCCAGGCTTAATCATCTACCCTGTCGATGTTCAAGATGTTAGCACAGTCATCAAATATGCAAGCACTGTTACCAGCGATCATCCAACACGGCAAGCAATCGCCGTTCGCACAGGCGGTCATCAATATTCTGGAGCTTCATCAACCACGTCGGACAACATCCAACTGGATTTGTCTCAGCTTGCTCCAGATCCAGATCCCAATAATGACTTCCATATCACCCCGAACAGCGACGGAAGAACAGCTATAGTCCACACGAGCATTAGGTGGAAACTCAAGGACTTCATCAATATGCTATCCGCTCAGCATTGTTTCGTGCCAACAGGCCAATGCTCAGATGTGCATCTTGGAGGCCACGTCCAGACTGGCGGTTATGGTCAAATGACACGTAGCTTTGGGCTGCTTGCAGACCGTGTCATGGCCTTTTACATTTTAGGCGCCGACGGCAACCAACGAGTAGTTAAGAGAGATGACCCGAACGACAGTGATCTTTTCTTTGGTTTACTTGGAGGTAGCCCAGGTAACCTTGGTGTGATTACACATACTGATATTCAAGTATACCAGGACAAGGGCTTCGCAGGTTCCCATGCTTTGTGGGCACTCCATGCCTATACTCCGGCAAAACTTGAAAAGTTGCTCGGCATATTGACCAAAAATGTCTGACAACGGCAAGGCGAAGAACTACGATTTATGCATCACCGTCAAACAAGCCTTCAAACTCTGGGATTATGGAGCTCATGATGAAGAACTGAACCGTCAGCTAGGAGAAAATCCGCCCGAAGGTTTTAATGCCAGAAATGGGTATTTCGACTTTGCAGTCATTTTAGTTTATGCCCAATGGGTCAAATTGAATCCAGATGATCAACCACCCGATCAGAGCTGGTGGCTACCACTAAGAGAGGGCTGCTTACTTGCCAAACCCTGGTTTACAAATCCAAAATCAAGAGACATGTCAGAGTACATCCAGTGGTGGCTTTTCGACAATGCACGCGAGTTCCCACAGCCCTACGTCAAACGCACCTTAACAACAAACTCCGTCACGCTGGGCGTCGACAAAGACAACTGGCCCAAACTAATGACCAAGCACCTCGACAATGCTCTCAACAAGAGCAACGGCTTAAACGTCTGTACTCAGATCCAATGCCACGGTGGCGCGCTTGCCGAGAACGCGAACAACGGCCTGACCAAGTACTACGCATGGCGTAAAGACTCAACACTCGGCATGACATGCGACGTCTTCTACAATGCTGGCCATGAACAAGATGCCATAAATTGGCAAAAAGAAACAGATGCCATGATTGGTGCGGGCAGTAGTTTTGCAAGGAGTCCGCGCGCGCTGTTGTGGGGATCGTTTGGGGAGTGGGATATGGAGAAGGACGATCCTGATTTCCCGGGGCAGAAAGTCTGGCAGAAGTACTATGAGGATGAGAAGATCTATGAGGAGATTAAGAGTATTAGAAAGAAGTATGATCCTGACGGAACGTTCACTCCGAACCCCTTCTGCGTACCTAGGGCACTATGAGATTTAGGTACGTCCTGTGATTGTTCGTATGTCAGTATGCTCACCGGAAGTGGATACGTAGCTACATGTACTGGGATAATAATATATCATGTCTGTCTCCTTATGCCTCACCATGAGTTTCCTCACGTTTCTTCACGTACAGGGCTGTACTGGAGTGAATAAGTACGTTCTGCGTGATAACTGTAAGAAGGTACATAGGTACATGTAGGTAAGCACGTACATATGGACTAGGTACTACGTAAGCACAGTACATAAAGACACATGCAAAATATATGTCTACGTATATATATACACTTGTGAACATTGTCATCAACACTTGTGTGTAGATAAATACAGTATATACGTACATATGTACCTACAGAAGCTACGTAGAAATCATATATCATACTGTACTGTACGTAGTGTAGTGTACAGCTGTAGTGATAACATTTCTGTTGGGTACATATACAGTACGTGTACTGTACGTGTGCGAGAGTCGTGTGGTTAGGGACTTTTACTTAAAGTGACCGACCTAAGCGGGAAGCTGTATATTGAGTATATACTTGGTCTTTGTGGGTTTTTGAGGACATACTGTACCTAGGTAGGTAGGTAGGTATGTACTTATGTGCGTAAGTGTAACTGGCATTGGGAACTGTAGCGACCGTATGTATGTAGACTCGAACACAGGGAAGGAAGGAGGGAAGGAAGGAGGGAAGGAAGGAGGGAAGGAAGGAGGGAAGGAAGGAGGGAAGGAAGGAGGGAGAGGTCAATGGCACATAACAATTTTATATTCCGAAAAGCATAATGTCTTTTTCTTTTCTATTTGGCTGCGTGGGCTACATACATGACTTCGTTGGTTTCGTACGTACACTTCGTTGTATGTCATCCATCATCATCATCATCACTTGTAAATACTTAAAAAAGGGGAGCGTCGACTTCTTTTCATTGTTAGTCAACGACCACTGTGGAGAAAGGAAATGAAATGTGAAAATCGAGGTGGTGGTGGTGGTGGTGGTGGTGTAAGGAAAGGATATGAGTTGGTCTTCTTCGGTTCGTGTATTAGGTAGCACTGCTGGCTTTGTAAATGTTTCGTCGTCGTTGTATGTCCCATCCGTCATCATCCTCCATTGTTTCACTTTTTAGCTTCGGTCATGCTGACGAATGGCCTGGCGTTTAGAAGCGGCGGGCGTGCCATGCTCCCCAGCCAGTTGTTGTGGTGGCGGAACTGCTACGGTGTCGGTTTCGGCAACCTGCCCGAACACTCCGACTGAATGTCCATCCGGATCTACCATAACGAGCACTGTTACTAGCCCCGGGTCGCCCACGAGTTGCCCTGCAGGCTCAACGATTACCTCGATTTTGACGACCGGGCCTCCCGATTGCTCATCCGGTACTGTGACTGTTACTGGCCCTCCAGGTTCACCCTCTACATGTCCATCAGGGTTCACAGTCACATCTTTCGTGACTCAGTCTGGCGGACCAACACAATGTACTTCAGGTCCAACCGATTCCCCATCTGGACAAGTTTCTACTGTGACTATTACTAGCACCCCATCGGTCCCTCTCGATACCTCACGCACTCCTACTCCTACTGTTACAGACTGCACTGCTACCACCTTAATTGGTGGTAGTACGTTCACAGAAACCAGTGTAGTGACAAGTACGATTTCAGGTGGGACAGCTGGCACTACTACTGTTACCGAGATAACATCAATTTCCGGCGGCAGCACGGTCACTGAGACAGCGACTCAAATATCAACGGTTACAGAGAGCACACCAGCCGGCACAGTAACAGCAACTCAGACTGTGACTGAGACAAATTCAGGTTCTGGTACATCTACTGTAACTGCAACTCAGACCCAAACTGTGACCGAAACAGCTTCAGGCACATCTACTGCAACAGAAACTCAAACTGTCACCGAGACGTCCTCGGGCTCGAGCGCATCAACCGTGACAGTAACCCAACCCCAGACTGTCACTGAAACAGCTTCAGGCGTATCTACTGTTACGGAATTTCAAACTATTACCGCGACAGTGTCAGGCACGGCCATATCTACTGAGACTCAGACTATCACGGAAACTGCCATTGGCTCAGGTACAACTCAAACTGTGACCGAAACAGCGCCGGCCACGGGTGCATCCACTATAACAGCAACGCAAACGATCACCTCGACAGCCCCGGGCACAGTCGTATCTACCGAGACTCAGACAGTAACCGAGACAGCCACAGGTTCAGGTACATCTACTGAGACTCAAACTGTCACCGAAACTGCCACTGGCTCAAACACCTCGACCGTAACAGTCACAGCACCCAACACAGCAGTCTCAACCGTTACAGCACCATGCACCAGCGGCGCCTCGACAACAACAACCACAGCCACCGCGA
>Ga0068629_1000269_pt1 | contig 14028 bp, 22 predicted proteins | sample InSIn3gowninarea_FD_77432 | JGI IMG/M metagenome (GOLD analysis project Ga0068629, IMG submission 77432) | Clean room microbial communities from NASA Spacecraft Assembly Facility at Jet Propulsion Laboratory, Pasadena, California, USA -... ...
CCTTCCATAATTTACAATAATTTAACCTGAATAGCAACAGAACGAAAAATTAGGATCTAAAATAAAAAATAATCAAATGACGATCCAGAGTTTTTACCGAAAATCTTCATAAAGTTCTCAAGGACGGTTACAACAGCGTCCAGAACGCGTATGTTTGGCAGTTTTGCGAATTCAATGGCCGATTGTACGCTGGAACGTTCCAAAATTCACCAAACTTGCTTCGATTCGGAATGTTTTCATTGTACTCCACTGAAAATGGCCGAGATTGGGTTGTGGAAACTGATCGCGCTTTTGCTACTACGAAACGACCTTCGTTTTTCTGTCCTGAACTTGGTGACTATGGAATCCGAACCATGAAGGTTCACGGTGATAAATTGTACATAGGAACTGCCACCGGTTGGAACAGTTGCAAAGTTTACTCTGCTGAAGCCAGAAAATAATTAATCCTTATACTATGTTAATATAATAAAAGAATGTCTTTATTTCCTCTAATTTCATTGATGGAATCTGAATCTTAAAGTATTTCGATATTCTTGTGGAAAAGAGTATTTTTCATTTATATTTATACTCTGAATATCTTTGATATTACTAATGTATTTTCTCGGTGAGTTACAAAACCGTTTCAAATCATATAATATTATAGTAATATCTTATCCCATTGCAGAAGCAGTAAGTGCGCTGGAGTAGAAAACGCAGATATCAACAAATCCAGAAGCTCAAATACAAAATCTTCACTAAAAGGAAAACACACCAGAACCAGTCGACTGACCCTATCTAAAATTCTTTTCAGAGTTTCGAACGTCGGCAACAGAAAATATTTCTTCCATTTTTATACGATGAGTTTCTAGATCTGCATTGCAGTCAGAGAAGTATAAGTATCCAGACTGAAATTATCCAAAGAATTTACCAGTTAACACTCCCCAATTGAATTCTGAATCATGTGATATTTACGGACCGAAGACCAACTGAACCAAGTAGTTGATGTTCTTTTCAGTAAGGGGCTTTTCACAGATTGAAACAACGTCAGAAATTAATTTTCCGAATTTATAAATTTCGACATCAGTTGAGATATGAATAATTCACTATCTAAATTATTTCGCAATAATTCCCTCTTCGAAGAATACGATTTGTTCTCGGTTTGTGTGGAATTGCATTTGTTAAGATGCACAGGATACTTCGGCATCAGTTTATAAGAATTCACCGAAAAGTTCAAAGGAATCCATCACTACTGTGGAAGGTCCCTCTAGCGACATCAGCAGTTGGAGGAGGAACTTTGTGGCTCGGATGGAGTTGGGCCATGGGAATGTCACCCATTCACGTGGTGGAGCAATCTTATCGATCGCTTCTGAGCATCTACGCCGTAGTTCAAATCAGCATTGATTACAAATTGGCCTTCATGGCCCAACCTGATCTCACACTGATCAAAGAGTCCGATCTCACCCCATTTGACGTCGAGCTCCAAAAAGAATGGGAAGCTAAACTTGATCAAGTTCACGAAAGAAGTGCAAAGCGCTTGCTTTGGGTTTGCCAACATAATGGCGGCATTTTTACCAAAGCTGGCCAACACATTGCGTCGATGAATCACATTCTTCCAAAGAAGTACATTGAAATTCTTTCTGTCCTTCAAGATCGAGTATGGAAACCATTTCTTCAAGTTTCAAAAGAATTCATTTCGAAAGCAAACTAATGACCATTTTCTTTCAGGCACAATATGTTCCCTTCAGTCAAGTGGAGAAATTATTCAAAACAGATCTCAACAGATCTCCATCAGAAATGTAAGAATTCGAAAAAAATCCCAAAAATATCAAAAAATTAATGAAAATATTTCGGTTAGATTCGAAACAATCGAACAAATTCCTGTTGCAGCAGCATCATTAGCACAAGTACATAAAGCAACACTGAAAAAATCGGGCGAACAAGTCGCAGTGAAAGTTCAATATCCAAAATTAGTTCGTTCAGTGCAAGGAGATTTGAAAACCATTGACGTGATTGTCACAGGAATTTCTTGGGCGTTTCCTGCGTTTGAGTTCACTTGGGTGCTTCCTGAATTCCGCAATAATCTTTATAAAGAACTCGATTTTCGTTGTGAATTACAAAACGCACTTCGCGCTTCAAACGATCTGAAAAATCGATCTGATGTTCATATTCCTCGAGTCTATTCTGTAAGTTTCAAATTTTACATTATTTTCCTTGAATAATAACGAATATTTGATATTAAATTATTAAATTACTTTATTCTTGAATAATAATGAAATATTATTTATTTTTTTAATTTTTTTTGTGAGTAGAATTTAAGTTCAAAACGAGTTTTGGTGATGGAATGGATTGATGGATTTAAAGTAACGAATGTGAAAGCAATGGAGAAATTGGGAATCAATCAAACTCAAGTGGCAAGCAAACTCATTGACATCTTCAGTGAACAAATTTTCGTTCATGGTAAGCAAATCGAGAAAAATTAATTTTTATCTGAATTTTTTCTTAACACATTTTATTTCAGGATTTGTTCATTGTGATCCCCATCCAGGAAATATTTTAGTCCGAGCTGTGAATTCAAAACCTCAAATTGTTTTGTTAGATCACGGCCAATATCGAGAACTTTCTGAAGATTTTCGGTAAAAACTCTGGATCGTCATTTGATTATTTTTTATTTTAGATCCTAATTTTTCGTTCTGTTGCTATTCAGGTTAAATTATTGTAAATTATGGAAGGCGTTGGTGTTAAGAAATTTGAAGGATGTGCAAACATATTCAGAAAAAATTGGAGCGGGAGAATATTCTTCCCTCTTTTCAGTCATGCTGACAATGCGTCCTCCATCCAGGTATTTTTTTCATACAATTAATAATTATTTCTATTTGAAATTCAATTCCATTATTAATATCTCATTTTGTATTTTTAGTACCAAATTGTTGGATACACACTATTCAGTGGATGAATTAATGGAAGTTCAACAAGTTGTTCTCGAATCCCAGGATCATATTGCGAAGATGCTGAAAAATCTCAATAGAGATTTATTATTTGTCCTTCGTACAACGTGAGTCAGATTTTATATTTCTCAAATAATATTGTTCATAATTATTAATAATTAATTGATCGATTAGTCATTTATTACAATCGATTAATATTGAACTTGGAGGTGGAGTTCAACGATTTAATATTATGGCCAGACAGAGTATCAAAGGATGCCATCGATCAAATATTCTCGAGAAACAACCTGGTAAGTTGATTTCTTTTTTCAAACTATTTTTTCTGAAATCCTAAATTGATTTTTCATCGCAGGAACTGTTTTTACTTTTCTGGAAAGAGTTCGCCAGTGGAAGGAAAGAATTTCATTTGAGGTACAATTGGCGTTAATTCCTCCATTGTTGCGAATGAGAAGCTTTGCTTTTGAAGCTCTGTCACCTATGGACGTACCAGAAAATTTTGACATAATAAACGAGCCCTAAATTTTTGCTGGTTGGAATTCCCAAAAAGACGGGCTGAACATCTTTCTCCACCAACCCACACAACAAGAAATTAGATTTTTGAAAAATAAAGTTTCACAGGTTTTTTGATTGAAAGGGTGGAACGAATGAAAAATCAAAATTCTCGTTTGAATCTGGAGATTACTCCATTGCTGTTTTTAGCAACCCTTTATTCTGCTCGCCCACAGTTGAATGGAATCGCAACCAGAGGAAGTTGCGGAGCATTGTCAGTTCTTGAAAGAAAAGGCTGAAGCCATTCTGAACATTTACACAGAACTTGCCACCAAGGAATTGAGCAATCAGTCTTCACACATCCAACGAATTATCAAAGGTAGCAAAAACGGATCCTATTGTTGATATTGTAATATGGCCACGTTATTGACGTGAATCGTTTCTTCTTCAAGCATCTTTGGAAATCAGTAACGAATGTAGAAGATGGATTTCACACGCATCTGAAGATCAAGTCATATTAGTGGACTTTCTTTTGCTGTGCAGTCAACGACTTCGACAATCTGTCCACCGATTCGTGAAGGCATCGAACGAATCCATGGAGAACTCTATGGATTTCCTCACTGAAGAGAAGAGAAAAACCTACGGAAAAGAGGTCTTTCGATACACCGCAAGCATCTTATCTGTAGTGAAGATTCTCAAACAATCTGAACAAACCGTGCAATCCACTCCCAATACTGGCACGAAATCTCTCCGATTGAACTTGAAACCTGAAAGTCATCAACTTGAACTTCGAACATTACTCTGGGAAGGTCAGTTACATTTTCCAGATTTGATGTTGTTCAGAATTCCTATTACATTTTAGTGAATTCCCAAAGAAATTTTAATTTTTAAATTGTCCATTACAAATTCTGATTTTCCGTTGATTTTTTTCGTTTGAATATCTCCAGTCAATGAAATCGCCAAACTCGCTGCGCAAGTGTTAGAAATCGCTCTTGGTGGGGATTCTGAAGAAATGAATTCCGCCAAGTCCAAATTCAAAGCACTCCTGCGAGGATTCCAACTTGGCATTTCCAAATCACCCAACTCCTCCAAAGAGCGCCTGAACAAACTTTCCGCACTGGTCTCACTTCGCGCCGAAGAAGCGTTCCAACAAGTCACTCAACTTCGCCAACAAGAAAACACCTCCGAAGAAATCAAAAACGCCACCATGGACGCACTTCGCCAACAAATCACTCGCACTCACCAAGCGCTCTCTGAAGAGCTTTTAGAAATCGTCATTGACGTGCAAAAATATCGCAACGAATATCTTCCGAAACAAATCGAACTTCCGACTCTGTCCACTCCAAAATCTTCACCAAGCTCTCCAACGAAAGAGGAGACTTCAAAATTTTCACCAAATTATAATCAACAAAATCATCATGACGAAATTCGTTTGCGAACGAAACGATCTTCTTCATCGAACGACAAAAAATCCGACTCTGGAACAGCCTTGAAGCATTTGAAGCCTCGACGTTCTCGTACGAGTCGTCGAAAATCTCTTCCGGAATCTTCTCCGGAACCAGTTTTGATGGAAAAAGATAAAGCGGATTCCACTTCGAAATTAGAGCAATCTCATGTGACGAAACTTGAACTTCCTTCTCGGAAATCGAAAACTGTTCGTGCTCCTAAATCTCTGAGTCAATCTGTTGCACCAAAACCTAACAAACATCTTCCTTCTGATTGGGTATATATTTCTATTTTTATCTAATTATTAATTATTAAAACAATTATTTTCATATTTTAATTAATTAAAATGGTTTTTTATGATAAATAATATTATATATTATTTTATTTATTTTTTATTTATTTATTTTAAATATTTTCATATTTTACAATTAATAATTAATGATTTTTATTTATTGTATTTTGTAGGAGGAAAAAACAAGAGATTTATCCTCATCAGAAGGAAAGAAAGCGTCACCAAAGTTCCCAGGAACACCGCCAAGAATGCCATCTGGGTCACAAACGAGTAGAAGTTTTTCCGAGAAGCGAAAATCATCCATCACATCTGAGGAAGAAGATCTTCTGGAAGCGTCTCTCGTGGCAGCCATTCCTCTGTTTGTGGAAGAATTCCGAACTCAATTTCCGTGGTTTGCGAAAGGATGGGCGAAAGAATCTGCGCAGAACAAACAGATCATCACTAACACTCTCCAGAAACAATTACAACATTTAATCCATCCTGACTCTAAACCTCCTCCTCGCGAATCTATTTCCACCGCTACTTTTTCCCTCAACTTTCGTCGCCCTTCTGTTCCTATAAGTTCTCCTTTAGCTATTCTCAGTGTAGATATTTTTTTCTTCTTTTCACTCTTCTTTTAATCAATGTTTTTAAAAAACTATTATATCCTTTAAAAAATATTTTAATATTTTCTCTAGAAATAATTTAAGACTAATTATTATTGGAACTGATTTTTTAAATAATTTCCTTTTATGGTTTTTTTAACATTTCGAAAATAGATATTTAAAATTGCAATATAATTTTTAATTTATAATTCCAAAATAATTATTAAATTTAATTTAAAAAATTGATAATTAAAATATTAAAATATTAAATAATAATATTATTTATCAACTAATCGAATGTTCTATGAATGTTAGGGATTTTCACATCGTGATTCGGTAGATGAATCAGAAACACAACATATGAGTATTTCCAGCCCACAAGAAGGAAATTGGAGCAAACAATCAGACAGAAGTACAGAACGAACATTTTTGAGCAAAGGATCCGTTCCGAAGCTCCAAGCGTCCGCAAAGCGAATCCGAATCAACTTCAAAGAAGTCCAACAACTGAGCTTGAAACTCCTCGAACAACCCAGCATGGAAAGCAAACTCGCAATCAACGCTCTCATTCTCAAAGTCATTCGCTCGTTCCAAAAAATCCTTCGTCTTTCGAATTCTCAAGATCAGCTCAATACGTCCACCACAGCGATTTCTTCGATGAAAGACGCTCTTTTGAGGAAGCTGAAAGAATTTTCTCCCATGGAGCTTCTTGATAACACTTCTTTTGAAGCCGTGCGAATGTATCCGAGTAAAACGGAATCGCTTCGAATGTGTCATTTAATGAGAAACCATATTTTGCGTGTTTTGACTCCGAATTTGGATTCGCTTTCGATGCAGCTGGTTGATTCGATTTCTTCGATTGAGGTAGACGCGCTGGAAATCGAAGACGATTTGAATTTGTTAATTTTCATGATCTGCAGATCGACTTTGGACTCGTTAACTGAGATTTTGAGCCATCTTTCGTTGTATTCCACGATCGTGTCGATTTTGTATCGCAGATCCGATTCTACGACAGATTTGGTTCAAAAGGCGAACGTCGAGTCCAAATTTATTTTGAATTCGCCGCGGAAACCTCTCAAATTAGGAAAGATTTGGGAAAATGGTGAACTGTTTCAGAACTCCTTTGATGCAACCAGCACGGATTTGAACCAGTTGATCAGGTTTTTTACGACTCCTGATGAACCTGGGAAAAAGTCCTACACTGAGCGCATGCAATTCGAAACAATCTTTTTCACTACTTTCCGTCAGTTCGCTTCTTCGTACGATGTGGTTCAAACCATTCTGGATCGTTACAACATTCCTTCCTTTTCTGTTGTCACTGTTTCGATTTCTACTCGAATCAAACTTGCCGTATATTCCTTCCTTATTCGGTTTATCAAACACTCTTATTCCAATTTTCAACCAAAGGTTAGTGATTAATAATAATTATCTAGGCCAAATCCAAATTTGAACTAACACGTTATTTCCTAGACTTTGAGTTTGATCCAACAAATCTCAACAGAACTTGGAAAGGACGGATTTACGACTGAAAGGCAGCATTTGAATGCGTTATTAGCAGAAATGGAAGCTCAATCGAAGGAACTGGAATCCATGAAAGGAGCTCCGGATCCAGGAACTGATCTTCGAGGAGTCAGTCGAAGAAAGAGTTCTCTCCAATCGAGCTTGAATCACTCTGCGTTGGTTGCTTATGCACCCAAAGATGTGGCTGAGCAATTGACCCTTATCGACTCTGAGATTTTTTACGCGATTCAAAAACATGAATTGCTTTCTCAAGCTTGGAACAAAGATCATCTCAAACATACTGCTCCGAATGTCGTCACAATCCTCTCCCGATTGAATAAGGTTTGCATTTGGAATTTTCAATTAATAATTATAATTTTCAATTAATTCATTAAATTATTTTCTCAAAAGGTTTCATATTGGGTTCCTAGTATGATTTTGATGACTGAAAAAGTTCAACAAAGAGCAAAAATAGTTTCTTGGTTTATTGATATTGCAATTGTAAGATTTAGATTTTTATTTATTTTAGTCATTGTGATGCCAGGAAGGAATCGTTTATTTATTTTTCAACTTTGTAGAATTTGCACCAAATTGGAAATTATTCCTCATTGATGGGAATTGTGGCAGGATTGAGTTTATCGTCGATTGATCGATTGAATTTCACTTGGAGTTGTGTTCAAGAATCAAAAACGATGATGTTCAAACAATTTGTAAATTTATTGAATCCTTCCAACTCGTACAAATTCTACCGTTCAGCTCTAGCTTCAACACCTGAGCCAAATCTCCCCTATTTGTGAGTCTATTTTCAACAAAATTAATGTCATTTTGTCACTCAAATTGAAAAATTAACAATTAATGGATAGGGGCGTGAGTTTAATTGATTTGACCTTTATTGATGAAGGGAATCCAAGCGTTCGAGATGGGATGATAAATTTCCAAAAACAACAATTGGTTTCGAAGATTTTGACGGAAATTGAACATCGTCAACAATCGAAATATTCTCTCAAACCTTCTCAGCCACTCCTTTCTTATCTGAGCGACCTTCCTCATTTAGAAACAAATGATTTGTATACTCTTTCCATGATCCGAGAACCACGTGGTGCTGATATCAAATCCCTTTTGTAATTTAATAATATTGAAATAAATTACCAACAGTTGAACACGGCTTTTGAACTTTGAACTTTTTATTTGAGTATTTACAATATTTTATTTATATATTATTAGAAATAATCGTCTAGAGGTGACGTAACAAAATAAAGAGAAATTCCATTGGATATCAGTAATGCAGAATGATTACTACCTTCCCTGTTCTTTGAACACTTAAAAGTACTGATTATTATTATCTCTTAAGAATTACAATTTCCGATGATCAATTTACAACAACTTTGATACAAAAAAGATACATACAAAATTGGTAAAAATATGGTACAATGTATTTATGTAATTCATTTCACCATCAATATTCATCATCATCGTCACTTCCTCCAACTTCATCATAATCATCAGATGTATCTTCATCTTCTTCTTCATCGTCCTCAGCTGCTTCTTTCTTCACAGGACTCGAAGTTTGTTCAACAGATTCTGATTTTGGAGAGGTTTGAGGTGTTTCACTTGAAGGTTCCTTTTTCGAAGCGGCATTATGTTCCTGAATAGATTGGCCGGACTCACTGAACGATGCACAGAACGTAAAATTCTGAAAGTATTCTGGTTCAATATCATGGTGTTCCAGGTCAATAAAGTTTTCATTTAAATCATCTTGCTAAAAATAGGGAAATTCAGTCAGAAACCACATTTCAAAACAGAGTGAAAATATTTCTTGATACGAACCGGAATAGCAACGACTTCACGTTCGTCAAGAGTGGGAACGAATGGTGGAGTGTATTTCTTTGCCAAAACATGATCCCAATCGACTGATTGGAAAAATGGATGAGTTTTCAACTGGTCAGCTCCTCGTGTGCCCAAACGAATTTTGGGATCTTTGACCAAAAGCATCTTTAACAACGAGAGAGCTTCAGAAGACAAGTGAGTGTGATCATCCCAGTAGGGTTCTTTGGTTTTGATCTCTTCGAAGAGTTCTTTGTGATTTTCGTGCCAAAATGGAGGTTCTTGGCAGAGAAGCAAAAACATTGCCACTCCGAAACACCACCAATCGACTGCTGGTCCATGCAGCTGATTTTGTAGAATTTCCGGTGCTTCACAAGCAAAGTAAAACAAAGAATTGCGTTAGTTGTTTCAATTGAAAAATTAAATTTTGTTCATTACATTTTTCCTCTTTTGGGAAAAACACTTACCTAAATAAATTGCTGTTCCAGAAAATGATTTGACACCTTTCTGAGAGGGGTCGTAATGCGACAACCCGAAATCAGTTAAACGAAGATTTCCTGTTGTAAGAAAAATTTGAACTCTCAAGTTAAAAAATATCCAATTCGAGTGAAATTTTTCCTAGAAAAACGAACCATCTCGATCTAGGAGAATGTTTTCAAGCTTCAAATCACGGTACACAAATTTGTGGTTGTGAAGTGCTTCCAGGGCCAAAACGATTTGAGCGCCGTAGAAACGCGTGTCAGCCTCAGAGAAAGGTCCTGGGCTAGTACGAATTCGATCGAACAGTGATCCGCCTTCGAGAAACTCCATGGCTAAGTACAGTCGCTCGGCGGACTGCGCACTGTAATACAAATCCACCACAAATGGGTGGTTTAGCTCTTGCATCACTTGTAACTCTACGTTCGTGTGCAGGACCATTTCTCGTTCCATAACTTTGTGTTTTCGCATCACTTTCAGTGCCACTACACGATCATCTTGAAAGTCTTTCACTTTCCAAACCTGACGCGATAATTATTTAATTTTCAAATATCTTCAGTAAAGAATTGGTTCGAAAGCATCAAAATTACCTTTCCAAAACCTCCTTGACCAAGAAGATTTAATACTTCAAAACGAGATAATTCTGGAATTTTGTAAGGAACAGAAATTATCTTCGTTGCGCAATCATTTTTCCAAAAAAGATATCCAATATCGTAAAAAAATAACAAAAATATCTTGTCAATGCCAAATAAAGTTTCTTTTCTGAAAGAGGAGAGAAAGACACTCGCTTACATTGACGCTACCCTTTCGAATGGGTGTGAGAGGATTTCGGTAATAGACAGTGAACGACGAGTTTTTGTTTTCCTTAAAAGTTTGCAGGAGAAGGAAGAGTTTTTCGTTGTGATCAATTACCCGTTGTTGATCACCTTCGACTAATATCAGTCGATATTGAGACGTGTCAATCAACTTGAATTTTCTTGCAAGGGCGGATTGAAGTTCTCTGGCCACCATATTGTAAGGAATGGCCATCGTCTTCATCATATTGTCCTGTGTGTAGACACGAAGAACTTTCTTCATTTGCGTTGGATCTTTGAAGGTCAATTTGTAAATATCTCCTTCCACTTTTGGCCAAGAATCAATCACTTCATTGATATCTTCATTTTCCAACACACGAATATCTAACACGAAGAAGGAATCCCAAAATCATCGAGAAGGGAAATATTAATATCTCAAAATGAATCAAACTAGAAAGATTCACCAAAAACTGGTGTTGTCATTTCCTTCCTGGATGGTCAAAGAAAATGAAATTCACCTTCAACATTGTGAACTTCGACTAATCGAAACTCTTCTGTGGTTGTGTGTGCAATAGATGGTTTGGTTCTCAATAAATGGCAACAGAAATCCGCAGAACATGGAACAGGAATTTCTATTGTCTGATGGTTCAGAGAAATAACGTATTATTAACCATATCTGTGTGAGTTGGTTGTTGAATCGTTGATTGTTTGAATTGCGAAAGATTTTGCTCTTTCTGTGGTAAGTTGGAAAAATTGACAATGTGTACTCACTTTCCACGTGGTCCTGCTAATTTTTTCATCTGTGTCTTTCTCTTGGATGAAGATTCGGGCAACTCTCTTTGATTTCGGAAGGAGGTGGTATTAGGATTTGAGAACGATTGAAGGACTTCAAATTCAAGTTCTGAATGGTCATCAAAGGTAAATCACAGTGATGAAAGTTTCAACTGTACCTTTGCCCCAAGGGAAACAATTGCTGTAGATGCTCTTTGTTGATTGAGTAAATGGCTCTCTCTCCGGAAAAGTTGAGAAGGTACTCTTTGTGACTTCCGTTTCTGGTTCACTGATCCGCTCATCAGTCCAACCAGAAAACACACGATTTTTTCGAAACTTGAAACGAAATTGGATTTTTAATTTTTGATATCATATTGTAGAGTTGTTTTGAACTTAAGTCACATCAAATATCAAAATTTTCAGACTGAGGGCGATTTTATCTCAAATTTCTGGGGGGACAAAAATGGCGAAAGAAGATTACAAATAAAGTATATTCTTTAATTAATAATTTGATTTTCATTATTGTACATTTTGATATTTCAATTACAAGACTTGCGAGATCTTCTGGTTTTTCTGATTTATTGATCACGATTTCTGGTACTACAGATTCAATTGTATTTTCATCTTCTGTAATGATATCCACTAAAGACAACAGTCCAGGCCCTTCTCGTGCCATTCGAAAACAATACAATCTGTAGTTCGTATGCGTTGGATTGTCTTCTTGATGGAATCAGAAGCAAATTTACAACCCAGATATTTGCAGTGGGAGGGGGAGCAAAGTTTATGAGTTGGACTTCATACTCAGGAGAAATTCCTGCTCCAATGATTGTGGTGTAGGATTCCTTTTGTGATTGTCTGGTGCGAGTCTCCAATACTTTGATTTCATTGGTCATTTTGGACCAATTATCCTGCCCGTCAGAGAAAAAATCGTTAACTCTTACTGACCTTCGGAACGGAACGGTGTCGTTGCAATGGTGCGTTTGATCGCATCGGAAAGAGCGGTTCACTAGAAACTGCGCCACACTTTTTTAATTCGATTGACGTTGATGTCTTTCTTCATCTTGAGCCCGAATGGGGTTCTTGGTGATTCATTAAAGAACATGACTCTGCAATTCTTTCGAAAGTAATTGTGCTTGTCCCAATCCTTCTATCGTTGCTGACATACTTCTACTGACATCGATTGTAATAGTAGTATGAAGATTCTTCAGGATTGGAGTTTGTTTGTGAGGGATTATCGTGTTGATTGCATGAATCAGTTAGATAATTCCTTGAGTCTCTTTATATCTTAAAGTCTCGTTCCAACAAGGTCTAATGAGAATCAAATAATCCAATGTTCCTCCAACTAATCGATAAATTCCAAAAGTTCGGCCAATAGTTCAGGAAAGAATTCCAAACACTAAATAATTATGGCACCACCAGTGAAGCTCTTCCACTTGTAATTGAATTCCAACCCTGTCAATCCAAAAGGGGTAATTGTGGTGCTGTAATTTGATGAGATTCACTATTCTTATATTCTATTTAATTTTTTGGGGGTTTTCTATTGAATTGCTTCGGATGCAGAGTCATGAGGTTAATCAGCTGGATGACAACACCTTGGTGGGATTCAGTCAGCTGATTAACCAATTCGTACAACACAGTTTCCAGTTCTTGAACAAATTCCAATACAGTTGCGAAGAGAAACTCCAGATCCTCGCTCGTGACATCAAGCGATTGGAAATGTCATTAGTCGTTTTGGAGTCACGATTGAATTACGTCCCTTGTCTGAAACAGACCAAAGAACTCGATCAATACACAACATTCTTCCTGCAACCCGAAGATGGTCTCGAAGAGTATCACACGAATTTCAATGGGCTTCCTTCCGAATTGATTCTTCGAATCGCATCATTTCTTCCAGGTTAGTGAGCAATCAATGGTTCCAAATGAACAATGCCAAATGTGAACAACTAAACCAATCATGGAAATTGATACAGCAAAAGATCTTCTCAATCTGAGCATCCTCAATTACAGAATTCACGAAATTTGTCAAGATGATAGTAAGGAATCAAATCAATCATCAATGATACAAATCAATCTATCAAATTCTAATTGGCACTGTATTAAAAAAAAGCATTGTGGAAACGAATCTGCCAATCTCAAAATATCGCGCAAGGAAAACTTCTTCGTTACACTTGGAAAATGACCTATTTAGAATATTGTGTTTTTCAACGATATGAAACTCAGTTAGTTATTTAATTGTATTTTTTATTAATTTTTCACAATACAATAATATTAATTCTTATACAATGTAATCAGGGAAATGGAGTTGTATCAAGATGCATGGAAAGAATACTATTTGAGATTTCAATCGATAAAAAAACAATCTCCAAATTCCCAAATCGATATTTCATCATTTGATCAAAACAAATTTCCAAATCAACCATTTGAATCAGAAGATCTTTCTTTTGATCCTAAATTTGAAACCGATGATGAAGATTCCGAAATGGATGTTCAGGTTTGTTTTTTCAAAAAGTTTCAACAATTTATTTAAAAAATCGATTATTCATTTTTAATTTTTATTTCTGAATTTAGTCATTACTATTAGATCTACATCCTACAATGTCAGAATTTATTCGGTTCCAGAGAATCTGTACTGCTTATCACGGATTAGATTCAATCAATCAACACACGCCCAAAATATTCCAAAATCAATCACTTCACGAAAATGACCCTTCACACAATTCAAACAAAATCAAATCCGAAGAACCAAATCAGAAAAATTTGACATCCCAATCACCATCATCAAATTCCGAAAATGATTCATCGGATGAGTTTCTCGAAGAGGAATTATTGTCTTCTTTTTCGAACCAATTTGAACAGTCCGAATCGATTTCATTCGTTCCAGCATTTCAACGAATTTCTCGCTCATTGTGGACGAAAGAAATGCTGCAAAA
>Ga0068629_1000271_pt1 | contig 13977 bp, 16 predicted proteins | sample InSIn3gowninarea_FD_77432 | JGI IMG/M metagenome (GOLD analysis project Ga0068629, IMG submission 77432) | Clean room microbial communities from NASA Spacecraft Assembly Facility at Jet Propulsion Laboratory, Pasadena, California, USA -... ...
CATTGAAATATTCTGCATGTTACCGTGAACAACACCTCGCTAATACAACGACCTTTCAGCCAGCCTTCCACATGACGATTCCCTTTTCCAACCATTTCTATAAGAAGTTCCCTCGTTATTAGCTCAATCGACACTGACTCTCGAATCGGTGCGGTATTTCGTCTTTCTGTGAACAAATTCGCGTCTCATCGTGACATTTAACGGTAGGTACGACAACATTTTCGACCACAGACTTTACTTACCACTCCAAATCCTGTTCTCTTTGGGCAGTTATCGATATACTCGATCGATGCCTGTGTCATGTGAAAGCCCTTGTTCCTATTCATGATTTGGAAGCACTTGATGCCGTCGTACAGGATATATTGATGTCAGGATAGTAGCAGCGGCAGGTAGGTTTTTCGAGATACATTGTGCCATAGCCTTCTGGTGAAGAGTGCTTTTTTTGCGGATCACCTTGTAGCTCGATGTGTCGATGTCCACGATAACATGCAGAATATTTCAATGCATAGGGTCCTATACGAACGCAACTTAGTGTTCAAACTTCAAAGGGTCTTTTAAGCTTTCAACCCCTATCCGAGACTTTGGTCTCATGATTACAGAAGGCGTATTGATGTCTAAAACAAGCTTTGGCAATTTTTCATTGTTTTCAATAAATCCTGACAGGACACTTTGTTGCTAACTGACGCGGTAATCAAGAGACGATGCAGATCAAATCCATCAATGAGCGCGTGAAGCGGGGTAAAGGATTTGATCGAGATTGCTGAATTCGATGCAAAATAAAAGAAGCATTTGAAAGCGGGAGTAAGGTACAGCCGTACATACAATAGAGTTATCGCGCATTTGTAGAAGCCGGATCTCCTTGACGGAGGCGGAGTAATCTGCGATCTGATCTCGGAGAAGCTTTTTCCTGACCACGAATATATGGATATCAATATATGGATATGCGGAGGTAAACGGATTTTCCATGCGAAATCGAGATCTGATGCCTTTGAGGGAGAATGGCCTAGAAAAGTGGATGACTACCGGGCTCGAGTCCGCGGTAAGGATATTTAACAAAAGTGCATCGAGCCGATTCGGAGACCCTGGACTGTTGTTAAGCCTCAGAAGATAGGCTACTGTAAGTTAGAGTTATCCTCTCGTTGGTGCATCGCAGCGCAAACCCCTCATCGTACGAATATTGTAAAATATCATTGTTGTTTTGCGCAAACTCCGCATTCATTGTTTGTTTGTTTGTTTGTTCGTTGATTGATGGGTTGTTGAAGTCAGTAGTTGACTGATTTGTGTCTACAAGGAGGGAGGATTGTATTACAACAACTACTCACTCTATTGTCGCTACGCTACACAATTATTAGAGTATGCATGCATATCATGAGAAAGAGCGTTACGAGTACTCTAAAATAATAGACAGCTGCTTTGTTGGTTGGTGTGTTTATGATCATGATCAGAAAGATGCCGCGTCTGCTTTGGGCGATGAATCTCGATGCTATAGAATTGCTAGTGTGATGACTCAGCATCGCCATTGAGCAGACAAAGTAAAGGGTCCTCCTTCATCCGCTCGATCGACGATGGATGTCCGCCACACACGCCCGCCCCACGGTTTCTCGACTTCTGTGCACGCGTTTTCCAAGAGCATCTCCACTTGTTTCATCGTTGCTAATCCCTGTATCGTTAATCTTTTTCTTTGTAGAGGACCTTTTTGCATCTCGATCTGTTTCCCCTACTCCGAAATTTCCGAATAACCCCCCTCTTGTATAACATGCGCTTTCTTTCCCCTTCCTTTCCCATAACATCCAACCCATCCATTTCTCTCTCTCAAAACCCTTCCGCTCCCTTTCAAACATCAACAACAGCAACAACAATGGATGTTTCCAAGTTCCTCCAAGTTCAAACAGATGCTGCTCACTCCTCACCTACTCGCCCTACTGCCCAACCCCACCAACAACGCTATGCCCCATACCTCTCAACCTCACCTACCTCCTCCACCAGCGAGAATGAGTCAAACTCCTTCAGACTACCACCGCCTGCCGACACTGTCCGCTGCAGCCGCTGCCATCGTTCGGCGAGCCTATCTTCTCTCTCCCAACTAGACGCCATGGTTCGCATCGGCGTTAACTCCTACTACTGCACGCGCTGTGCCAACTTTGTCGGGTACAATGACAAGCGATGAAAAGAAAAAGACACAATTTCGACAAAGTCTATCCATCAAGAAAACGACCTTGGCAAGCAGTTCATGAGTCAACACACTTTCCAAAGAAGCTATGAATCTACGACTACAATAAATCATGTCGCACACATGATCAAAGCAGCATCGTCTCGGTGTTCATGCAGTCTCGCCAAACCTTTGCAAGGATGCACCTTGCAGGCAAGCGCCAGAAATATTCTGGGCAACTTCCCTGAATTTACTACTGGCAACCATTGGTTGCCAGGCATCATTTGAAGTCTTGGTTCTACGAAGCTGCAGGATCAGCCAAGAGAACATTACCGTCAAGCAGCGAAACCACAGGATCATGGAGCCAGGCAAAGGCCGCAATTCGTGGTGTCGGCGGGCCGATTGAACGAAACAAGTGGGCGGAGATGGTGATGGTCTGGCCATTGGTGGGGGGGGGGGGCAGGCGTACCAAGGGGTTTCAAGCCAAGGCAGTGGCTTTTTCTTTCTTCAAGTACTACTGTACTAGTACCGTACTAGTACTACTTGTAATGTTCATCTTTTGACACGTAACGGCAGGCTCGTTCTAGATTTCCTTCTTCTTTTTTATACCCAGTGCTCATTTTTTTTTATGTATATTTGCGCGGTTCCCATAGATTTATTATACCCCTCTTTTCTTGCTTTGAACAAAATCATTCCATGTTACTCGTACATACTTTGCAAAGTGTCATGCGCCTTCCCTTCAAACCGTCCAAGTCAATTTTATTAGTTCCAATGGGGCTTGGTATTAATAAGTTGATACCACTCCAAATCACCAGAGCTAACCATGCACCATGCATCAGTTTCAAATTACCTATTTATTGACAGCCAATAATGAGTTTACGATGAAAAACACCACAATCTAAGTTAGTGGAGGTAAAGACCAATCGATCCATCCTGCTTCAAAATGTCGGTAAGTCTCGAGCGTTCCAAAGACCCCGAAAGCTGAGCCACCACCACGCGTGAGCGGGCTAAGAGGGTTGCCCCCACTTCTTCTCCATGTTTTCTTATCTCCTCCGCTATCGGTCCGTTCCCGACTGCTTGGGTCTAGTCTAATTGATCCCTCGTTTATCGTTCATCGTATTATTACAGTGTCAGTCTTTCGTTTTTATAAACATGTACGAGAGCACTTGACTCCTCTCGAGGTTTCTACTAGCGCCTGGCTATTATTCTAGAGCAGAGAAAGAGTTGCTGGGTCTCAAAAAAGGATGTCTCGCTTCGACTGGGTTGTATTGTAATAACTTTGTACCGTACCGTACTGTGTCTCCTGTTAAGCGCGAAACATACTCACTTTTCTCGTTCTCCACCCGCCCACATATTAAAAATTAAAGCTGTTCCACTGGACTGGGTCGGGGCAGAGAAGGGAAGAGGAAAGAGTACAGACTTGGGAAAACACACACAAGTAGATGGAAAAACAAAAAGTAGAGCGAGGCCCAGATATTGAATTGACGCGGAAACATTATAGTAATGATTCATAATTTGTGAATACGATTGCAATCTGGGTTCCCGTCGGTAAGTTGTTTGTCGGTGTCTTCTTCAACGAGACGAATTGTGCATGTGACTTTGGTGTCTGTGTGAAGCAGGACCGCATCTTGGGGACTTCAGAATATTCATCGGGGAATTCCTTTGCTCGGTGATGATTCTGCTTGTTTCTCGTTGTCTTGGTGATGGATGGCGCTTGGCGAGCGAGTGAAAAGATCAAAGAAGAAGAAGAAGGTGGATGATTATTGGGATAGTGGGTGGAGGGGTGTGTTCGACAATCTGAGACACATGATTATAGTGATAGTTCATTCTTCGCACAACAACTCTTGGTTTGTATACAGTAACAGAGTTCAAGCTGCTTGTGGTATGAACTTCCCGGGCAGTATATGGTGGATATGTCTTGATGGTTCATGTTTCTTGAAAATCGTTCCAAACCTACTTTTAAAATTCTGGTTGCCAAAATCGAGGGTTCATCCCCCCACATGCGATACAGTATATCCATGCTTTAGAACCCTATTAGGGACTTTTACATGTGATTTTCAATACCTTGCAAAGGCCATGGGACGAGCTTTACCAAAACTCAACCCCCAGTTTCACAGCGATTCTAATCTTGCTTCCAAAAACCACAAACAGTCGACTACTTGGTCTTCAGATGTATCCGTCCGAAATGTGCTCAGAGATACCTGTAACTCTAGGAGTAATATCTGTACATTGAGTCATCTACAATCGCAACAGTATCCGACTGAAGGAACTGAAGTCCTCATAAGGGTTACTGGTATGAGTTTTGTGGAAGATGGGTAGATGAGAATACAACCAGTTCCATGCTGCGATGAGAACTGCGTGGCATGTGACACACATCCGCATGATTAGACTAGGCTATATAAGACTGACAATCCGGACAAACTTCCTGAGGAATCGCGCTTTTCTTTGCATGGTTTTATTCACAACTTTGAAGCATGTTTCCTCTCAACACGCAACTACTCGAAGTATTATGATCAAAGCAGTGACGGTGCGGAAGCAACCTAGAACGCGCGTGTAAGTATCTGAGCTTTGGCAATGGCAGGGAAATGTTCTATAGTGCTCTTTCTTCATTTACAACGTTGTACTTCAACTCCTACTCCCACTCGGAAGTTTCGCATTTGAGTGTCGGGTTTTACAGTAACAACAATGGATTCCAGGAATTTTCATTTTCAATTTTATTTTCTCTCGCAACAACAGCATCATTCATGCATTTGTACGACAGCAAAGGCTCAGTACAGTAGTATCGACAGGCACAGGAAAGGCGAAGTCGTCAATAATAATAATATCATGCCCTGCCCCGGATCACTCCGGACTCTGGACGGATTTGGTCTCTTCCATTGCCCCTCTAGAGTACTTACTGTAACTACCGAAACTCTACGCGGGCTCCCCGGTAGATCATCTCGGCGTGGTGACCCCTCCATACCACGCGACATAAAATAAAAGATTTGTCGTCTCATATAAGTTACTAATTTATACGGTAGGTATATTATCAATTGGCGTTAACCACTATCCGAAGAGCTCTCAATTCTTGCCTTGCTTGAAAACACCCATATTACAATCATCATGGCTGAATCCAGAAAAAACCTACGCATAGCCATCATCGGCGCTGGTGAGTGTGAGGCGACATATCGAAATATGCCATTGTTGATCGAGGTGTAGGTATGGGCGGTTTAGCAAGCGCTCTTGCTTTAGCGAAGAAGGGCTTCACCGATATTCACGTCTACGAGCAAGCATCGAATCTGGGGTTCATCGGTGCGGGTATTCAACTGGCACCCAACATGGCCAGAGTACTCGACTCGCTCGGTTGCTGGAACGAGGTCTCCAAAGGCGCAACAAACATCAAGAGAACAAGCATCAGACGTAAGCGAGCTCATCCATTCAATGGCGCAAAGGCAGAGCTAACTTTCAACCAGAGGGCTCCACCGACGAGCAACTTGCCAAAGTCAACCTGGAATACATCTACGAGACCTACGGCTACCCTCACATGGTCGGACACCGAGCATCGCTAGCAGACTCGATATACGACGGCTGCAAAGCCCAGCCCAGCATAAAGTTCCACTTCGGAAGCACACTACAAGACGTCAACTCTTACGTCCACCCACCCTCATTCACAATACAACCGCGAGACGGGAGCGAGGCATACAAGGTGGAATGCGACGTGCTCCTCGGCGCCGACGGAATCAAAAGCGCCACACGAGTGAAGATGCTCAAGGAGCTCGACGTGGACGCTCAAATCGTCGACACAAACTCGGCTGCATATCGGATTATGCTGACGCGGGAAGAGTTGAAAGACGACCCGGAGCTCCTCGCACTGCTGGACAGCGACACCGTCACGCGCTGGATCGGCGAGAAAAGGCACATCATCGCATACTCGGTGGAGAACAAGAGCATCTACAACCTATCGACCGCACAACCAGACGTCAACTTCGCCGAGGCGCCGTCGTCTTCGTATCAAACCAAAGGTTCCAAGAAACAGATGCTGCAAACCTTCCACGATTTCTGCCCAAAGGTGCAGAAGATGCTGAATATGGTCCCCGAAGGTGACGTCGTCGAGTGGAAGCTCAGAGTCCACCACCCGCTCCCGTATGTCATACTCATATCGCTCAACGACAACGGAAAAAGTACACAAACTAACAATCTTTCCACAGTACCTGGGTCCACGGCTGCACCGCCCTCCTCGGCGACGCCTGCCACCCGACCCTCCCGCATCTCGCCCAAGGCGCCGCCCAAGCCATCGAGGACGCCGCCGTCATCGCCGTCGTCCTCTCGCGCATCCCCGACACCAACCCCGCCAGCATCAACAAAGCGCTGTTCGTGTACGAGCGCGTGCGAAAGGTGCGCGCCGAGACGCTCGTGGAACTGGCAGCGGCGTCGGGCCGCGCGTTGCATCTGGGAGAGGGTGCGGCCAAGGAGGAGCGGGACAAGCAGTTTGCGGCGCTCAAGGCGCAGGCCGGTAAAGGTCCTATACCGGATAAGTGGGCGGATGCGGATGTGCAGAGGCAGATTTACGGATTCGATTGTATGAAGGTTGCCGAGGAGTGCTTTGATGAGTATTTCGAGGGGGCGCCGGTGCAGAGGGCTTTGGTGTGAGGCGTGTGTATGAGGCTGGATGTATGTGTGGAGGGTTTGTACGTTTTGGATGTGATGAGCGTGTGTAGATATGAAGAGTGTGTATAGATTAGAAGCGAAATAATTCCTGAATGTAAATATTATGATTCCTATCAGAAGATGTCAAAGACGAAAGCCGTGCACAAACTCTCAATGAGCCGGGACTTTTGAGGAACTGAAGTTGAAATGTGTTGACATTCTTTGTTATTTTATCAGTGAGCATCGTAAATAGTCGAAAAAATATGCAGTTCGTATAATCCCACATTGTTTTAAGTGTCCTAAATTCGTCGTTACTCGCTGCTAGATATGTTTCTTGATCATTGCCGCAAGCTGTGCATCGCCATAATTGCTGAAGGCGGATGATACATGCACCCTGGCTGGCAGAACTCCCAGGCTGATTCGAGGGAGGGAGACGAGAGCGACGAGTGGATATGGCCGCAATATGGTTGACAGACGACATGTAGTAAGCGATATCAGCTGGGGAAGACTTGCCCTCGTAGGGCAGGAGGTCTTTGGTGAGCATTGGAGTGGGTACAGGATTGCAGTCGCTCAGGCCGTGCTCCTTGAGGATCTTTTCGACGTAGGGATCTTGGTGGATCCGAACAGTGTGATCGGCCAAGTCGATTTGTAATCCTGTACCCACTCCAATGCTGACCAAAGACCTCCTGCCCTACGAGGGCAAGTCGTAGTGGGCCGTGCGTCCTTGAAGTATGATGCCGCTCCGTATCTGAAGCACCTGATAGCTTTGGATAATCGGACTCCGCATGGATGAAGGACGGTTGGATTGCATTATTGATGAAAGGCAGGTACAGTAGGTACGATTGACGGCGCACGTGCCCGTCATCGTTCCATACTCCATACTACAAGAGAAACGAGAACGGAGAGAGCAGATCGTACAACCTTCCTGGCAAAGGAAGCGCGAATCGACTGTGAATTATCAGTGATTCGAAACAATCCCGACAAGGCGATCCGGAGTGAATCCTTGTTTCTGGCCAGCCGGTGTCTGTACTAGCCAGATTCTCCATGAGCCCGCTAGGCTCCAGATGATGGATGTTTTGCCTGGGAAATTCACCATGTCGGGTAGGCTTGGTCAAAGGGTGATCTTTCAATGCCCGAGTAGAGATAAGGGTCCCGAATCAAAGCATCCCACTGTGCCCAATCTGTTGGAATGGCGCTCGGACTGAATTCAGAACCGGTATAGAACGATAGGACGGGATCTATGGGGACACCATTACGGTAGGTATCACTTCCAGGTCCGGCCGAGTCCGCGCGTTTTACTCCATTGGTCATGGACGTTGGAGTAAACGATCCTGCCTTTTGTGGGTGTTTCGCGGCTTTCGCGATCGAACGTAGTCGTGTGATGAAGCGCGGGGGTTCGCTGGTGAACAGCCCTGGATATCGACGAGTCATTTCCGCCTCACGAGCGTTCCACGCTTTCATGGTGAGATTTCTAACGGCAGTGTGTAACGGTTTGTGCTCCAGCATGAGCTCTTCATGGCTCGCATAACATTGCTCAACCTGTTGCCAGGCACGATCGACATCTTCCCCGGCCCTTCGTGTCTGGAGTTCTGTGAGAAGGAAAATGACGGTGTCCCATTGAAAGTAACTCCTGGTATGCCATAGATATTTAGCCATTCGTGGGTTGGAACTGATTAGATCGTAGTATTCCAAAATCCTGAGGCTTAGCTGGAAAGGTAAGTCCGCGTCTTTAGAGTTGATGCCCGTCCCGTTCCGAGGATGTTTGATTATCCATTTCATCCTGCAGACCACGAGACGTGCCACAGTACTGGTAAGGTTATGTAATGTCTCGACCGGATCCGAGTAGCGAAGAAACTTCGTACCCAATATCACTTCGAGCTCGTCGATACAGGCTTCTTTTGCGGCCTGAGGATTACCTGTATCGTTTGATTCGCCACACTGCTGGAGCTTTGCGGCGGTGGGTCGAAATGTGTATCGAAGCAGGCAGAAGAACATCTCTGTCGCTCCAGTACGCTCCGGTGGTGCTTGCATCATATTCGCATCGAGGTCACTATCGTTGAGGTTAAGCGGGAGGTTCAAATCGTAATCTGCAATTGCACCGCGTCCTCCTGCGCCAGTCAGTTCTACAAGAACCGACTCGAGAGCGACAATTTGAAACCACAGACGACGGCGTAGTTCAGATTGAAGCACGGGGAGTCCAACCATACTCGATTCGTGCTGAAGTCCGAGTCTCTGAGCAAAGCGTACTGCCACACCCGTCAAAGACCATAACGTATTGTGGTCATATTCGTCGCGAGCAGAAAGCTATCCATACTGTGTTACTTAAATGTGGTAAAGCATTGATAGAAGAGAAGACATACCAAGTACAAGACATAGGCTTGCAATATAACCATGTCTCGAGAGCTTAGGAATCGTGCATTTGCAAGTGCTTGCCTTGAGGCAGACTGTAACCTCGGTAGTACCACCGATCTGCTCTCTCCAGTGACCCTTTGACACTCTGCATGATTCAGAGAGTTTACGGCTGAAGCGCAGATAGCAAATAGCAGTGCCTCGGTCGAGCGACTTAGCGGTCCAGGAGGGCCTGTTTCCGGAAATAGCTGATGTTCTACAGTGGGCACGTGTATTATTTTACTAAGTGGATTTACATTGTCGAGGAATGCTCGCCACAAAGGATACAGAACTGATCGTGTGGGATATAATGGTTTGAGATTCACGGATCTATGGTGAGGTTCCAGGAGTAGTTGGTCTACACTGACCGCTTGCGGTTGCTGGAACAGCTTGGGTTGGCGCAGAGATGAGTTTTCTTCTTCATCAGCGGATGTTGAACTTTTCTCCCCACCGTAGTCCTGTCGACACAAGGTGAGCAGCGAATATAACCATGTATCTTTTGTGGCTCACCTCTTCGTTGGTGTTGTCTTCCAGGGCGCTTGGAACAGGTTAATATATGCTTTTTTACAAGTGGCACTACCATACCTCAGGATAAAGTTAGAACGCCCCTCGCCCCAGGAAGCCTCAGCCGCGGGGACTCCAGAACCTGCTTGAACTGGTGGAACTTTTTGTCCAACTTCAGCCGGTCGATTTTGAAGACCAACGCTGTGTGAAGTACTAATACTGTTCCGGATCTGCTGATTCGAAGGACGTGTTTCATTATTTTCAGTAGTAGGATCGACCTTGACCCCCAATCCTTTCAAAAGGTCCTCGGCGCGCCTCAGGCGTTCGAGAAGGATGGTTTCGGGAGCCCTTCTCTTTCGTCGTTGTGGCGGAGCAGGAGCACGGAAGACACACTGAGTGCCAGATTTTTGACACGTAGAGCATGGTTCTTTTTTGTCGCAACGGACTTTGCGACGTGAACACGTGACGCAGGCATATGGTTTCAAGTGCTCCTGATTAGTTGGGGATGTAGATGTAGATGTAGCCAAAGAAGTTTCCTCGTGTGCTCTTTTCACCCCCGCTGTCATCGGAGACTCCGGACGGAAGACATAAGAGGAAGATTGTTCGGACATGATTGTCTTTTATGAGTGGAAAGGCAGGGAAATTGACAGTTCAAGGGAGATAGCGAGTCGCTGAAAGATGAACGCTGTATATTTTCGCACAGCATCCTCAAACGACAAAACCTTCAAGCCATGCGACAAGTCAATGATGTTTATAGAAGAGTATGCTGGCTGTTTGATATTCGGCTAGCGGGGAAAGGTTGTGGTGTGGGAGTAAGGAGGAGGGAGAGTGTTCGTAAGAAAACAAAACGCGGGGAAAGAGCCGAACGGCCCGTTTTGTCACGCGCGGAACTTGAAACGGAAGGGAAGGGAAAGGCCCAATCTCAACATAGCCTTTCTTCCTTTCCTTTTCCTCTCAACTGCTGCGCGATACACTACCCAAACACTTAACTCCAACGAACTCATCACAGGAATATCATAGGAAGCCTCTTCGTACGACCATCCCTGCTATCGTCCTCCATACGCGATTGCTCGCCTTGCCTTTGATATTCACAACGCGAACAAAACTCAAATACTTATTTCGGAGCCTGCCCGACAATCATGGCCAGCACATCAGCCTCCCAATCTAATGGCAATGCCATTCGCGACGCTCAAAACGATGCGACGCCAAAGGAAAACATCTTCTTATTCATTCCAAACCTCATAGGTACTTGAACACTCCCGCTACGTACAAGGGCGCAATTAACATAACATCAAAGGTTACGTACGCGTCGTCCTTGCAATTGCTTCACTCTACTATATGCCCTTACACCCGAGAACGTGTTCTCTTCTATACAGCATATCTTGCCTTCTAGATGCCTTGGACGGATACGCAGCACGGTACTATGAGCAGTCGACACGGTTTGGGGCAGTGTTAGACATGGTTACCGATCGATGCACGACAAGTTGTTTGCTTGTATTCCTAGCGTCAGCCTTTCCCAGGTGGAGCCTTGTATGTCAAGGCCTGATCAGTCTCGATCTTGCGAGTCATTACATTCACATGTACGCGACTCTGAGCATGGGTGGATCTGGAAATAGCCATAAGAACATTGACGAAAGGAGAGGACCGTTTGCGCCGCTGCTCAAGCTATACTATTCCGACAAGGTTAGTTTTTTCCAGGCATATGTTCTCGACACGGTTTAACAAATCGACAGAGGGTTCTATTTTCACTCTGCGCATTCAACGAACTGTTCTTCATTGCTGTGTACTTGCTTTCTTTCTCCTCACCAACAATATCTCCCTCTCTGCTTCAAGCATCTCCACTCTCGATTCAACCTGGTAGTCCGGCCGCGCCGTCAATGATCTGGACCACGCCCTGGAGCGCCGGTGCGATGGAGATGGCAAGGTAGAACGTACTCCTAAATGAACGAGCCCGTTATACTAATTCATTGAACTTTAGAGCAAACAAGATGGACAGCACTGTACCCTGGGCCATTGCTATTGTATCTTTTTTGCCAATGGCTTTGAAGCAGTTCCTCAATGTCATACAGCTCATTACCGCGTGCGAGTGGTTAGCAGAGGGAGATTTGGAACAACGACGACAGCTAGGCCTTCCACGCACCAAGAAGACCCAGTAACGGCAGAAATCACGACAGAGGCCAGGCCTTCCATGCGCCAAGGAAGACCCGTAACGGCATAAAGACAAAGGATGCTATCTACTGAAGTCGAGGAAGGTCTTAAACAACAACAAAATAGTAATACGCAAAATCAGGAAAACGACTGGACGAACATGGATGTAAATGTTTGGAGTTTTGAGCGGTAGCCGCGCACCATATGATGGTTTGATTTGCAGAGATGATATAGTGCATGCTGATTGTAGTTGAAACACACTCACAATACAATAACTATTGTAATACGAAGGAGTTGGAATTTAATTGGGTTGACACCTTTATCTTATGACAGACAACTCAATAAATACGAACTCCTTAATTGTCAATCACGAGACATGCGAATCTGCAATGCACTTTTCTGTTTGTGGACAGAGCGGGGTCGGTCGGAGCTGAGCTATGACGTTTTGACTGACATCAGAGCACTCACTTCCCCCACCATTCGACGTCTCTCTTAAATAGAGCTGTCTGCTAATACGTGTTCAATCATCTTCCACTCTCCAAACAACTCTTTACCAAAGCACTTTCAACTAAACCATTCAACAACCACCACCAAAACTCCACACATCATGTCCGTCAACGCCAACGCCGTCTCCAACGACGCTCCTGTCGCAGGCTCCCACGTCGCTCCCCAAGGACCCCTAACCACAAAAGGTGTAAGTACTCAACCTTTTACACCTATGAACGACTCCCAACGAACTCCCCACTCACAAACACCACAGCACCAACCGGGCCACATCGCCAGCGAAGCCGACGCGGCCCCCGAATTCCACGCTCAGGTCCTCCCCGCCGGCAGCGCACCCACAGGCAACACCTTCAAGCCCAACCCCATCGGCGAAGTCCCGGGCCAGTCCGCCGACAACTACGCCGGCCAAGGCGGCGTGGGCACCACCACCTCGGCCCAGGACACCATTACTGGCGCGTCGTCCTCGGACGTTCACAAGGGCATGGGACACCCCGGCCAGGGCCAGTCGAGCAAGGAGCTGCACGATAACAGTACCGGCGGAGGTGCGGGATTGCAGGGTGTAGGTGCTGAGAGCGCGCCGGCACATGGGATCGATGCTAGGGAGAACAAGGACTTCTCGCAGGTTGGGAGTCACGGTGCTGCTGAGACTAAGGTCGCGGGCCAGAAGGGCACGCAGGACACCAAATAGACGGTGTGTGTGCAACCAACCCATCTGGTGGGTGTGATATATCACATAGAGCCAAAAGCGTTGAGCCGGCAGACATTATGGTGTTCAGCTCCGTACATAATCACAAAATTCATAATATTGGTTTCTTCTTGAACCAAACCTTTTAGAACTTGTTACCGGATGCCCGCGAGGCAATGATTACTGCTTGATGCTTTTCTTAGTACCTTTATCTCGTCAGGTCATACGACCTCGATGCCTAACTTTCTTAGAAGTGTCACAAAACGTATTAACTTATTCACTGCGTAGGCAGGTAGTACGGAAGTCTGAGCGGGGTCCTGAAAAGCACGTTTGCAATCGTTCGCGAATTGTTGATTTTTGTGCACTGAGATGCCGAAGCGTTCACACGATTTACTAAGGTGTACCCTAAAAAGCAGCACTATGAATTCATTTATCAAGGAGTCCTTGAGAAGAAAAGCATGAATTGAAAAAAACAGGTACACACTGTCATCCAGAAGGTTGTGAATATTTCGTGATATTCAAACCCATGTCTCCATCGATCGTAGGCAATCATATCTTTTATCTTTATTTTGATTCGTGCGAGTGGCACTGGTGTAGACATACGGGTACTAGCGATTGTTCGGTCCATTCAAACATACAAACATGCATATCACCGGCTTTGTTTGAAAATACTGTACTTCACGTCGAGAGGAATCCCAGTTGTTACTCAATTATTTCGTTTTTCCTACAGAGGAACCAAGAATCGCACATATGCTGTAAACTTGATTACGTTCCTGTATCTGAAAAAAACCTAAAAAAGGAGAAGGAAAAAAACCAACTATTGTACATGTGTGTTTTCCGACTACGTCAACTGTGGGATTTAGCTAAAACACAGGAGTAGTAACAGAAAATATTTTGTGCAGTTTCTCATCCTCAAAACCCGCGTGTGTGGGAAGGGACAAGATTCGACGAGTGCTGCCTGCCAAAGGGGCAA
>Ga0068629_1000273_pt1 | contig 13975 bp, 10 predicted proteins | sample InSIn3gowninarea_FD_77432 | JGI IMG/M metagenome (GOLD analysis project Ga0068629, IMG submission 77432) | Clean room microbial communities from NASA Spacecraft Assembly Facility at Jet Propulsion Laboratory, Pasadena, California, USA -... ...
CAATATGCCGCACTCAAAACCCACACTCCTACAGTAACAAATCCAAAGATGCCCGCAAATACCACATTAATTCTGAGCGTAAAAATCCAGAACGTCCCCAAGGCAAAGCCCCAGACAAGCAAGTATAATGCCACCACGGCATTCATCTCTTTGGATGCAGCCCCAGATACGGCGTTACCCCCGGAATAGGCCCCGGCGAGCTCGAGTGTCGGCAACTGAAGCATGCCAAAAGATAGCCAGAAGACGCAGAAGAGTCCGCAAACCATCATAGAGAAAAATTGAGCTTGTATCCAGAGGAAGATGGTGGAAAGCAGTAGCAGGAGGGGGCCGGTGAAGAAGAAGATTCCAACAACGGCAGCGAGGCCGGAGGCGCCACCCCATCCCATAAGGACCATACTGAAGGTGAAAGTGGAGATTACGAATCTGAGAGACCTTTGAGTTAGTTCATTGGGCGGCGTTAGTGGTGGGCAGCAGAGAGATAAAAGACGGACCCGAGGAAGCCTAAGGGAACGGCGTTTGCGAATTTAGCAGCATGATCAGCGGCATGGGGGACTTTTGGTGCAAGGTACAGTCTTTCAAATTGCTCTGGGGTCAGTGAGATGTTGGTTGGTGTTTGAGTGAGATGGGGCTTGTGTGTGATGATATCTGGAGGTTGAATTGTTGACATAGGTTCTGTGGTCATGCCAGAGGATGTCATCGTGAAAGAAACATAAACAATCAAATGTAAGGCAGGAGAAAAGGTGCGAGAGGAAGGAATGTAGAACGGTGGGAGATATTTACTTGACGTTCGTCACATGCCATACGAGAACTACCCCACATCTCACAGCTGCTGATGACCATAAGTAGCGAAGAGGCTTGATATCGGCATGGTTGATCTCAAAAAAAGCACTTTTTTTCCTCCTCTGTTGTCCTTGGCGACCAGTATCATTGGATGGGTGAATGCCCAAAAGTCCGTCTAAGTAACCCAGGGACGGATTGTTCTGGGGTGAGCTCAGTCTTGTGCGAAACCGACTTGTTTCCCCGCTCGTACACTCCTGCCGGCAATTTTGATTCTCCTTGAGGATTGGCTTAGAAACGCAAGGATTCTATGCAAAAGCCCACAATCCATGCCTAGAAGCACGTTGAATATCATCTACGGAGCAATAACTCGTGGTCAGTCAGAATCAATGTCCCATTTTGCATATTTTTAAATTACGTAACGACCAAGTCATCCATGCAATGCTATCGTTATCACTAAAAGGGAGTCTGATTATTAGACTATGCCGAATTCCCGAGCTTAAAGTTGCCTTCCCAAATCCATGGTATCATACCCCAGAAGAACCCCATACCTGTGAAAAGAAATCACATTAAAGAGATCAGAAATCATACCCAGTTCCAGCATAGGACGGACGATACGACTTCTTAGTCTGCGCGTCAGATTTCGCGTTCGCGGTCATATACCCAACCTCGCCTTCTCCATAACCCTTCTCAAATGAAGGCAGCCCTAGCTGGTACTCCTGTGCTAGTTTCTCGGAATCATGTGATGTGGTAGATGTGTTACTCTCGGTAGACGCGTTACGCTGGTGGAAAGAAGGCAGTTGAGGTGGCTTTGATGCACATGCCTGTTTGGTAGAGAAGGCTATGTACTGAGTCTGCGGAGTAGGCATCGCAGATCTTTCATGGAGGCTGGAATATGCTACTTGTGACTGCGGCTGATACTGCTGCACGTTGGCATTGAAATTAGGCGTATATTTTTCACGAGTCTCGCCATGGGTTTCATAACCCTGGTGCGAATCATGCTTTGTGTGAGATGCGATACGTGGGGTAGGGGGATTCGAGGCGAGCGGGTTGGGAAGAGGTTCTTTTGTTGACTTGAGTGGCTGTGGGACGCCTACTTTGAGAGCCGCTGGCGATGAAGAGGGTCCAAGAAAGACTGATGCACGTTGCATATGAATTGGAGCAGTATGCGAAGTAGTAAGAGCAGTAGTTGTGGTCGCGGTCGGTGGCGTCAGCATTGCCTGCTGTAGCTTGGAAGACTGTTGGGAGGTTGAAACGTCTGCTTCAGCTCTTGGATGCAATGGGGGCGTTATGGGCGGAGTGTACGCTTTGTATACATGTCCTCGATTTGGTGATGGCTGTCTACTGGCGGGCGCAGAAGTAGAGCCGCTATTGGGTGAAGTCTCTCTGCTAAGTGGAGGGGAGTAGTATCTCTGATATTTATTGAGAACAGCCGGCTTATCAGAACCGTTGGAACATTGTGATGAGGCGCGCGGACGTGCTTCGGTATTTGCTTGCACTTTCTCTCGAGGGTGACGGAAGCCGATCATAAGACTCGGAGGTAACGCGTCGAATGAAGAAGGCGAAGACGATGGCTTGGAAGTGGGTACGGGAGAGGTATGCGTCATTCTTGTAGCTCCTATGGGTGCTTGGGGAGCCAGTGGTCGAACAAGGAGGTCAAGCGGGCGATGAGTAGTGGGAGGACTGACTGGGGAGTCTCGGTACCCTGTTGGTGAGAGGAATTGTTCGTGCATTTGTGGTGGACTGACTGGAGTCACTGGTGGACTGTTAGATCGCTGGACCACAGACGGCTTCGGTGGCAGGGACGCCTCTTCGTTCGCCGGAAGCTCAGCAACAAATTCCTTGGTGGCAGCGACCGAAGGGAAGGCCTCAACCTGGGGCGAATTCGCGTCAAGCTCGAAGGCGAAGCTAGTTGAGTTGATTTGAGTCACTGAAGTAGTGGACGGGGTTTTTATGATGTGTGTATCAGGTTTGGGAGGCTTTGGGTATAGACCTTCCGGCCCAATGACAGATAATCCTCCAGAGGGTGGTTTGGGTTTTGCCGTCTCTTTAGAGAAGGTGGAAGGCTCCATTGGTATTATGTTGCTGGTTCTTGGCATCATCGAGTGGCGCTGTGCTACAATCTTACGTGCTGGATGTGTATGCGCCACCATGTGCGGCTGAGCATTAGCTGCTGATTGAGACATACTATTATTGTCGTGCGCTTTCAAAATCTGATTTTGTGGCTTAGGTTCGGTTTCGGATTTGATAGAGATAGCCGTTGGAATTGCTTCAACATGCTTTTGGGGTGCCGCATATGTGCCACTAGGCTTGTGCGCAAATACTGGCACAGCCTGAGTGGTGATTGTCTGCTTCCCAACCACGCGAGGTAACGATTTTTTCGTTTGAATCACATGTGGTTTTGACGCAGGTGACAGGTTTTGTATACTGACTTTTTGCGCCTGGTATATCCTGTCATCCCTGTGAATGTAGTCGAGTACGGATGCTATGTTGGTCGTCTTGGGATGAGTTTCGGGACTGACGTCATGAGTACCACTGGACGCCGATGATGCACTGGAGTTGCTATATCTGCCTCTAACGTCTGCTGTAGATCCCAGGACCCCATTCTTTGATAGTGGATGTGGAAGATTTTGCATGGCAGGTCCGTGGGATGAAACAGCTGGCGTTGTCTTCGTTTTGTGTGGCATCGGCGGTCTCAAGAAACCTGATTTTTGTGGTTGTATGGTTTCTATGAAAGACGGCGCGGATCTGGAACTCTGAATCGATGGCCTTGTGGAGGCCGATTTGAGATGAGGAGCAGGAATGAGATATAAGCCCGGTGGGGGATCTTTTCCTATCAGGACATGGTAACAGAGGCGCTGTTCATCCGCGGACAGTGTAAAAAAGTATGGCGTTCCTAAGAAATTTTCCTTGACTTGCCGAGCGTCCAATTGTCCACGTATTGTCTGGATTTCTTTCCCATATTTTCGACACAACCATAATAAATCTTTCCTCGGATCCCATAGTAGGTCTGGATCGTTGCATAAGTGGACAGTAGTCTTGACGAGGTACACAATGTTCAACCCCTTGAGACTGGCGATCTTGCCATCCAAATTCAAGGAAAGCATGGCCTGGTTGTTACGTAGTACATCGCTCGGCGGTGTCGCGTGCGAGCCTGGAATCTGTCAGTACCAGATCTGTTTTGAATTATAATCTAGCTTACCTGGCGGGATCAATTCCACCTCGATATCCACATTCTCTGTACATGCCATGTCTTTGTGTTTCGGCCCAGTCGACACGAGGAGTTTCGAAGAAAACATCGAGTTCATGTCTTTTGGCAGTCGAACCCTAAGACAGTCAATCGACCAGTTTGATACGCCTCCAATGCTGCATACCTCGGGTCGTTTTGCAGCTTCATCTTGATGCGTTGGAAGTCCTTGTCATCGTATACGACGTGTATGTCGGGCATCTCTCGTCGTGCTCCTAGGCAGAGCATGGCCAAGCTTCCCATGACGGCCCAGTTTGTCTTCCGTGCCTCGAAGAACTTGCGGAGCCAGCTTGCCGCTGCCAATAAATTCGGTCGGGGTACGACTTTGATGACTTTGCCTTTTCCCCTCTTCCATTTCTTGTAATCCTCCACATCGTAATACTTTTGGTCCTCACCCATCTTGAATAGTGGTGGTTGGATTTCTCATACGGTATAAAGCTCAGGCCTGGCACATGAATTCGTGGGGATTATTGACTGTATGGGACTTGGAACATAGAGATAGGGTGGGGAGGGTTTTTGGAACAGGTGATATGGAGGTGTGGGCAATGACGAGGAGAGGAGAGGGCCTGCCTTGGCTGCGCCTCCGATGGCAGGGAGCCGAACGCCCATTTTTGGGGTAGGTATTGTTAGGCTGGCCACGGAGCATTCCAAACGACGCCCAGCGGATGTTTCTCACAGTGCAGTCACACGAGGATGGCAGTCATTGGCTCCATGAAGGTACCTGTAGACAGGATGGGGAGCCGCAGCGAAAGGGTCAGGTCAGATGCCGACGCAGCCAAGAACTACATGGTGAACGAGAAGACGATATGATTCGCTGTGCAAACCGTACGTCTCTGTATTGCCAGGATTGCGGGATCGCTTGTAAGTGAGCAGGGGTGGAGTGGGTCAGCTCTTGAGGCTGAGTGCTTATTATTAGCAGCGGGATGCCCGTAGAGCTGGCCTATGGACTGTACAGAGTGCGACTGCACCGTTCCGACCGCATCACCACGGAGCATCTCAGCCACGCGAAGGCTGCATCCTGTTTTCCTTTATCTCAAGCGGTTAAAAAAAATAAGGAAAGACCGTCCTTTCCAATCTTTGAAGATGGACGAGCCTCTCATCTAGCTTCGGTCGGCCGCAGAACCTTACCTCGCTGCTCATGAGTTGCTGCTATGCAGCCCGCACGGGGCTTCTGCGAATCACCGCGCAAAGGTTCGGCGACGATGGGCATTTTCCGAATTCCGAATGGTTGGTATGTGCTGCTTCCGGAGAGTGGGCATGTTTGATGACAGCGCCCAAGCTGGAGCTAACGCACCAGACGGACAAAAGCGCACAGTGGGCAACGCTTTGGCAGTGTGCCTGAAGTTAGATTTTATTTACCGATCATGTACACATGGAAGTTTCAGCAGATGCCAAAGGAATGTGTTGATACAGTAGTCTACTCTACTGTACAGCTCCATGCGGGCCGTGCTGAGGTCAGAGTGCTTGTGCATTTCAGATACCGCCCCCTGGTGGCCATGAGCGAGCTGCCACGGTGTCGCAGCTCTTGAAGGGCAAGAGAGCTGGAGAGGTACGTGAGGAGGCTGTAGTATGGCATTGGATCGAGCTGGTTTTATGCAATCGAGAATCGATCAAGGCTGGACAGGTGCTCAAGCTCACTGTAGGGCTCGATTCCTTCCTTTCCCCTCTTTTCTAGACACTGCGGAGTCGATAGACTACTACTTGGGGAGACCGGACCAGACTAGACTAGGCTATTCTGGCTACGCTTGCTGGCTGGAGACCCCACACGGTGTGTGAGGTTTGGACCTAGACAGGTGATACACCATGTACAGTAGATAGGTTAGCTAGTCTACCCCTTCCAGCTCCATGGCTCCAGCTGGGTTGTGGCCACGAGACTTGGCCAAGCAAGACGGAATGGCTGGCAACACAGGTTCGTAATCGATAAGGCGGGCGGTGCGCTAGGCCTAGTACGGTCACCGCCTGCAGAAAAAAGCTACGGGTTCCCAGGTTGGTACGTCTCTCAGGTTTTGGAGAGAAGCAGAAGCAGACGCAGGCGCAGACGCAGACGCAGACGCAGACGCAGACGTCCGACACTCACGATGCCGTTGCCAAAGCGCCAGACAGCCCCCAAACCGGAGAGCGTTCAGGCGTCCGCCGACAGCAGATTTGCCGCTTTCGAGACTGATCCCAAATTCCGTCTTCCCTCCAAGAAGCAGGCCAAGACGAAACTCGACCCTCGATTCTCGCGCTTACGCACCGATTCTGATTTCTACAACAAAGCATCCGTCGACAGATACGGGCGGCCCATAGCCAAAGATGCAGGCAGGAAGAATCTGGAGCGCATGTACGAGCTTGGTTCCGAAGAAAGCGACGGCGACAGCGACGGCGACAGCGACGGCCATCACGATGACGCGCCCAGGGACAACAGCAAAAGAGACAAGGCCGTTTTGCGCGAGCTCGCCAAGGCAAACAAGCGCGGCTTCGACCCAATTCGTGACGGTGGTCTATCGTCTTCCTCGGAAGAGAGCGATAGCGATCTAGACGCAGCCGACGAAGAAGATGAGGAAGACGAGGTTGAAAACCAGACAGAGCTAGCTGGCCAGGGGAATGAAGTGCCTATGGGCGACGTCACCGGTAGACTGGCTGCTGTGAACATGGACTGGGACAACATCCGCGCCACAGACATCATGGCTGTCGCCAACTCATTCGTGCCCGCCGATGGCCGCATACTGAACGTCACCATATACCCGAGCGAGTTCGGACAACAACGCCTGCAGCGCGAGGCCATCGAAGGTCCACCCAAAGACATCTTCAGCGCAGCTGCAAAGGCCCGCACCAAGGACATTGACAACGTCGACGAGTTGAGAGCATCCGACTCGGAACATGACATCCAAGCCGATGCCGACGCCCTCAACGAGCCCGGTGCGGAAGATTTCGATTCAAAGGCACTGCGAACGTACCAGCTAGACCGTCTGCGATACTATTACGCCCTGATAACTTGCTCGTCGCCCCACGTTGCAAAGGCCATATACGACAACATGGACGGGCGTGAGTACCTCTCCAGTGCCAACTTCTTCGACCTGCGCTTTGTGCCTGACCAAGTCGATTTCGAAGAAGAGCCCCACGACGTGTGCGAAGCACTGCCCAATGGATACAAGCCCAACGAATTCGTGACCGACGCTTTGTCGCATTCCAAAGTCAAGCTGACGTGGGACGCCGACGACACAACGCGAAAGGAAGTCCAGAAGCGCGCCTTTTCGAGGAAAGAAATCGATGAGAATGAACTCCAGGCTTATCTAGGCACCGATTCCTCCGAGGACGAAGACGAAGAGAAGGCCGATAAGGTCGATAAAGCTGCCAGCTTACGTGCAGCCCTTGGCCTAGACACTGCCGCCAAAACAGCCCTTAAGAAATCCAAATCTTCATCCAAGAAAGATCGGGACATGAAGAAACCCGATTCAGAGATGGAAGTCACCTTCACCTCAGGTTTCTCTGCAAATGGAACCAAGGGTTCCGTATTTGAAAACGAGCCTGAGGAGAACACGCTCGAGAAATACCAGCGCAAGGTGCGCGAACGGAAGCAAAAGCGGAAAGAGCGGGCCAAAGCCATCAAAGAGGGTCGGGATCCCGACGCGGAGCCTGCGGCGAACGATACTGCGCCTGCCGAAGCGGCCGGGGATGACCCTTGGAACGATCCCTTTTTCGCCTCAGATCCGGAAGAGGAGAAAGCTCTGGAGATCAAGGCCAACAAGGAAAACAGGGCGAGGAAACGAGAAGAGCGTGAGAAGCAAGAAAAAGCATCGGCTGAAGAGCGCGCCAACTTGGAATTACTCATGGTTGACGAAAAGGATTCTAAGATGCAGCACTTCGACATGAATGATGTGATCAAGGCAGAAAAGGCGAAGAAAAAGGGGAAGAAGAACAAGAAAGCCGCAAAGGAATTACCCGCAGACGATTTTGAGATGAACACGAACGACCCTCGGTTTGCTCAGCTATTCGAAAGCCATGAGTTTGCGATCGATCCGACAAACCCAAGGTTCAAGGATACCGCTGGCATGAAGAAGCTACTAGAGGAGGGTCGCAAGAAGAGAAAACACGAAAGGGAAGATGAGCCTGAGCAGAAGAGGGTCAAGAAGGAGACATCAAGCGGGACGGATGACTTGAAGAAGCTAGCCGCCAAAGTTAAAGCCAAATCGAAGAGGTAGATAATCCGCGCATATAATACCCAATCTGCATATTCTAGCTCTGGGATTCAGGGTTCGCAGCACATGATGGTTTGCAATCTTTCTTTACGGTTTGCGGCAACTTGCCGCAGGCGTGTGTGATGTCACGGGTCAGGCTCTTGCAACTGGAGCACCCGCCCCTTCCACGTTCACTTGTTATGCTACACGTAGCTGTCCACAAAATGCGAATTCTTGCCAGCGAACATTTGTGAACCTGCCAGCACACTTCCCTAAGCTAAACTTGTTTCGGTCTTTGCCACCTCCTACTTCTCAATGCGATGATCCGTTCGAATTCCTGAAGTCCTACCTCTACCTACCGAACTTTTCATGCCAGCGCCATGGGTTCTCTTCGACAGCTCTGCAGCCTACGGCGGTGACTGCACCGCACGTGCTGACCCCGACATCGCCGGAATCGGCGTAAGACTCTTCCAGCACTCAAGCAAATCACATGCTAACACTATTCTAGGTGGTGCTCTCCTTCGTCCTCGCAAGCATCTTGACCTCTGTAGCATCGATCCTTGCCATGCTCCTAGACCAAGCATTCGACTCAAAGGGCCATTTTACCATCCATGCGCCCATTCAATACATACGTGACCGCATCTTGGAGACAGAGTGGAAGAAGAACTATGCGTGGCGTCCCTTTCTGGACCCGCTCATACTTGGTCTGGGGGATCAACAGTTGATCACGGGCTACGCCGTCCTATTGAGTGGCTGGATCAAAGTGTGCAGTTTTTTTCTTAGTTCTGCGGCAGCCTGCATTGGCGATTGCTATGTCGAATGCGGATAGTTGTATACTAAGCTTTCTCCAGGTCTTTCAAAACTCCTTCGAAGTCCAAAGCGCTCATTTCGTACTCGTCCTGTATATTTGCGCGCTTTCCTCGTCTTCCCATCTCGCTGCTCTGATCACCCTGCGCAAGTACTTCCGGCGTTACCGCCTTATTGCTAAAATTCGGCTCTCGCTTGTCATTGTTTTCGCATGTTTCCTACTCTGTTCCATGATCGCGGCCATAGCCATGCCTGAAGTTGTACGCCTAACACCTAACGGCTCAACGGAGAAGCAGCCTCGAGTCCACCGCCTATCGTTTCTCGTTCCCATGATCTTCATCATTCTGGGGTTTTCCACCGCTCTGGTATGTATCATGTGGACACCGCAGAGCAAGAACACCTCACCACGGGGCACCAACATGTGGAGTCATGACAGTCGCGGAGCAGAGCGGTCGCAGCTTGTACTGAGATAGTCGACCAGGACAAGTTCGATTGCTATTCCGGCCAATGTTGGCTTGGGTTTATTCTACATATTGTTTCTTAATCCCCTGATCGCGTTCATCATCCAGTTGATACTGGCAGTGCTATCTGTTATACTAGTTCTAAGTCAGAAGTTCTCGGTGCCGGAGGAATCGGATAGATGGTGTGGGCTTCAGGATAAGGGTGAGAATGCGTGGGGATTTGGCCAGACATTGAGCGTTGTCATGTTGCTGCTTCCAGCGATGAGTGCGGCACAGACGTATTTGGAGGGGAGACAGCACATTAAAGAAGGGAAGAAGCCGTAATCGAGTGTTGAATGAAGGAGAATCACACAACAAAAAACAGTGTAAGCACTTATAGGGTTTGCAGCCGCTCACTTTCTTTTCTGCTTTTTTCTCCTCGTTCATATGTACCGACACCTTATGAATGGGTTGAGATGAATGCCCTTTTACAATCATGATATTATTATATGAAGTATCTATATATGCGATCGGTGCTTAATACACAACCCTCTTCTCCCACAATGGTGCCTCGCGCACACTACCCTCCACCCACTCTATCTTCCCCTGCTCGTTGCATACTGCCCCCTCGTCCGTAACATCTACCCCATGACTCCCTAGCTTCCCTCTCAAATCCCGTACTTCCTTCGCACTCACCCCCAATGTATCTCGCGCCAACCATATAACTGGCGGCTCTGCCACCACCGCTGGGTGCAGATAAGCCTTACGCGCATCCTGCGCATCATACGCCTGCACCGGCTCTCTGAATCGCGGATTTAACCTTGCAGACAGATCAGCCGCTGACTGTGCCTGCGGTTTGAAAATCCGCTGAAACAACGAGCGTTTCTCCGGTCGCCCAGCCAGATCAGCAATGTCCTCCTTCGTTGAACCATTCCGGTACTCGGTCGATGAAAAGTGGGCAGCTACCCCAGAAACAAGACCACTCCCGTCGGGCCCACTCGTGACGATTTCATCTTTAGCATCGTATCCTGGATGCATGTCCCCAGTCTCGGACGCGGCAGCATGGTCATGGTGCTCGGTATGATTCGTTCTCTGGCCGTGTTGGCGGCGCTCACACTCCTGGAGAAGATTGAGCGGGAGGCTGGACACGAGTGGGGCAAGTTTCTTTCTCATGGCGATGTGCACCACGATAGTCACGATGATGAGCATCACTTGTAGGACTACGGGGCCGACGGCAACGGTGCTTGATCCAATGTTGATGGCAAAAAGGCCGAGCAGGCAAAATTCTGCAAGATATACGCCAACCATCAGTTGCTGCATAGCGCGGGCGTAACAGGCACCTTTGGTGTCGACATCCGTAGTGTATACGTATCTAAATCGAGAGTTAGCTTGTTTTCAATAGCTGGAATGGAGTGTGACCAGGGCAGACGCACAGCATGTTGTAGCGGTATGCAAGGTAGATCAATCCCATTCCCACGGTGGCAAAGCCCAGGACTAGCGGTGCAATTATAGCGTAGGATATAGCAATGACCCCTAGATTCGTCCATTTGGGGTACTCGCTTCCCCAAGAGGGTGCCGTCAGGGCCATCCACTTATCGTACTTCTTGCGTGGAGTTCCCGCTAACTTGTTCATGACAAATACCGCGAAGATGCCCCCAATGTTGAAGAGGTAGTTGGCTGCTTGTGCCACACCATAGAGCACAAAGTATGAGATGTAGAAGTTGCTGGCTTTCGGGAGATTTTGGGCCAGGAGAGGAACCGCTTGCGTCGGATCGGATACAATCTGTGAGGCGACGGCTGTAGCACCGGACGTGAATGTTGTTACAAGAAAGACCTGAATGACTTGGAAGGCGAAGTACCACGTCTGGGTTTGTTGCTCAACTTCGGAGAGGGTGATGGCTCCAGCGAGCTTGGCCGCAACTGGTGAGATGTTAGTTCTATTCCGCGTATTTCATGGGACACAAGGAAAGCTTACATCGACACATAATTGGTACCAAGGCCATAAGCGTCGCTAGAAGGACGGTCGGTAGTAATCCTGTAACAACTCCCAAAATAACTGGCGGAATATCATTGATCCACGCTAGGAAGGGTACGTTCTCAGTCAAGTAGTTCACGTTGCTGATGATGCCTACAATCGCGACTGGGAAGCTCCAAAAAGTATCATGGCGAAGATGAAAGCTGTTGCAAGACCACGCCTTAGTGATCGGTTCCAGGCATTCATCTTCAAGTTCTTCCAAATAATTTCTCCGGGTAGAATACCCCACTGACGAGCTACGAATGTCGCCGGCTTATCATGTATGGTAATTGCGCTGGCTGCTTGTGCACTAGCCATGGTCTCAAACTCAATGAACACAGCGTTAAGTAATTTCTCCTTCCCGGCAATGTGAGAACGCTGACTTGCTTGCACTTCCGGAAGCCGCTCCCTCAGATGGTCTGCCGCATAGTCGATAGTGTCCACTTTGCGTCCAATCAACGGTTTGATTCGGTGCGTGGGTCGGTCTTTGGAAGAGAGAAACTGGTCCCATGAAGTAGGCTTTGGTTGTTCCATCTGGTTATCCGTGACTCCATTGCCTCTTTTATCTCCCTTTTTGACTTGCTTTACGGCCTTTCTAATAAGCTTAATCTCCGCGCCCTCGAGCTTGACCGCTGTTTTTTCGACATCCTCGACATCGTCTGCCAAGTCTGTGAAGTCGGATACTAGCCAGACTTGCGAAACCCCAGAGAACATGCTGTGGAGGCACTGGTGGGTGAGATACTCCTGTGGTATATTTGTAAAAAGCACCGTTCGTGCGGATATTCGGGAAGCGTTCCATGCGGAAAGAAGGTAGGCTTGTCGAATTTTGATCAAGTACGACAGTTCCCGCCATATCAGATACAGCACGAAACCTGTAGCGCCAATGTTAGCTTCACTCATTCAACTTCGATATGCCACGAGATTGAACCAACCAAAAAATATCCACGCAATGAAAGCGTGCGCAAAGAATCTCGATGGCTGCGCCACGTTGCTGAAGGACAGAATGTCCAGGTCTTTCTGGCCAGCGCCACCCGTCGCGTTCACAGGGAAGAGTACAGGCCAAGTTATCAAGCAACCTACAAAGCTCATAAAGACCATCATTTTGAAGAAGCGAACGTAGAGGTATCCATCAAGAGATTGGTGATTAAGAATGAACTCATCGTCTATAGCACGGAAATCGGAAATCCAGCCAAAAAGGCCGGTTTTCGAAGCTGTCCGGGTCTTTTCACTGTTTTCCCATCAGTACAGAGCAGTCTCTGAAATCTATTGAGCCGGGCAGCCTACTAATTTGTCAACTTATCATGGAACGTCCGCGGCTGGTACAGACGCTGCTGCTTCTTGCGGAGGACGAGAAAGGCAGCGACATAGACTGCTGCGAGCGCAACGCAAGGAACAAGCGTCGACACAAAAGCGGATATGGATGACGAAGAGTTTCGATGGCTGCCTGCTTGTTGTTCTGACATGGTGAATTAACACAAACTTTGGACGTGCCTTGGAAAGGTTCAAAGACCAAAACTGCGATTTTGGGCCGAAGGCACTTTTGCCTACTTTGTTTCACATAGCATCGTCATCTCAAGGCCCACTTCCAACTTGCGAACAAGGCTGGCATTCGGCGAGGTGGGAGCTTGAACGGGCGCTACCGTGCTAGACGCTGACTGCATGGCTTGGATTTGCTTTCCCGCGCAAAGACAGCCAATTGCAGATGGTGACACTATGCGTAAGTCTTCTAAGAATCGATGGGCTACTGGGATGATGCGGGAAGATGTGGGACATTTCGTCATGCTGGAGGTGGCGCGCGAGAGCTAGCGGTGGTGAGTTTGATGGCGCGCTTAGGAGAGATGTCATAGGGCTTTAGCTGGGTGTGGGGTATGGTACGGCTATGTGTGTTGCCCACTAGAATGTAAGAAGATCGTCTATTATTGAGTGAGTAGAGTATCAACAGCGATTGAGTGGATGCCACCATTCTCAAGCCTAGTCCAGGGGATGTGGGTATGGATGTGCAAATATCCTCATGTAGTGGGCAGGTGGGAAGTTCACAACTCTCTGCATGCCGGCTCTCGGAAGAAACCTCGGACTAGATATCACCAAAGGTGAACTGCAGCAAACTCATGCAGTTCGGCATGCAGGTCTTAAATGGTGGATGTAGAAGCCCCGGCTCCAGGACGCATGATTGAAGGGGAAAAAGTGAGCTACGAATGTCACTAGTCAAGTCAACAGCCACACTACTTTTGTAGCAGTCTGCCTTAGACTCACTCACTCAAAGCTGATTGCTGACAACAATACATAATGTGGCTCACTTTTTTCTTGATGATCATATGATGACAAAGTTGCCCGGGTGATGGAGTATCCCAGCCAGAGCGATGTTTCTCTCAATCGAACCAAAACATCTTCTTTCCCAGCTTGGAACCGGTAAAGACTCTTCACATGTATACATCCGTTTCACGGGTAACTATCTTGAACTCCAGGCTCCAATAGATGAAGAAGAAGTCTAGAGCAGCGTTGGGGCAGTACAAATGTATCTATCTAGATA
>Ga0068629_1000280_pt1 | contig 13899 bp, 15 predicted proteins | sample InSIn3gowninarea_FD_77432 | JGI IMG/M metagenome (GOLD analysis project Ga0068629, IMG submission 77432) | Clean room microbial communities from NASA Spacecraft Assembly Facility at Jet Propulsion Laboratory, Pasadena, California, USA -... ...
AGACACACTGTGACTCACCACACGACCACATCAACAATGATGGTGACGGCCACAAGCCGCAATGCATTGTTGACGATCAGCTTGATGGCCCTGCCAGCGCTTGTGCAGTACCCAGTCCCTTTGGCTGCCACCATAATATATGCATTCCTGTTGATGAAATGCATGACTTTCTCCACATACCACATGAAGCACCTGCAGAAGACATTGTCACAAGTTTGTTTCTTTTTATCAATAAGCAGTCTGCTGCTGCATAGCATGCTTTCAGGGCCAGGCACCCGTTTGATGAGCGGGCTGAAGACTTCAGATGACCCTGCTTTTCAGACGTCATGTCTCAGGGGGCTTGGCAGTATGTTGCGGAAACATGTGGATGGTCAAGATGCACTCTTTGTGCAAAGCAGGTGTGAGACGGTAAGTCTAAGCTCTGCTCAATGATTCTTCTTGGTGTTCGCAGATGGAAACTCAGCGCAGAGCAATCAGATCTCACAGAATCTGCAGGGTGCACAGGGGCCAAATGATGCAGGCCATCATGTAGGGAGATCGACTTGCCTGAGGCAGCCCATCAAATACTTCATGACCGTGTTGTTGGGGTTGGCAGTCTTCATCTGGCGGTCCACATACTCCAGTACTGCCCTGATAAACTGAATGACAGCAATGATGAAGCTGCCAAGTGCAATGGAGCCCAGATGGTACCTGCAGATAGGCGACAAACCCTAGATCTTAGAGGGCTTTCTGGAACGCTCAATACTTTGCATTACTGTGACGCTTGGCCACGGTGTAAAAGTCAGAAACTCTGCAAGTATACGCAATGCATGTCTGTCACATACACCAACCTGCGCTTGAACATTCCAGGTGGGCCGTGTTAAGCTGTGACTTTTAACACGTCACACGATGCACACCGAGTAGACCAAAGAGCAAGCATTGAATTGCAACATGGCACAGCTGTGCTGCTTTGGTGATGGTGGTGGTGGTGCGGGTATTGATGGTGGTTGTGGCGATGGCGTTTGGAAAAGCTTCAAGACCTGTGCGGCTCACCCAAACATTGCACTGTGATGCAACATGACCAGGGAGTAAGTGAGCAACTCAGCAGGCATCTTGTCTTCCACAGCCCCAGAACAGATGCCAGCGTCATACCAACCCATGCCACAAAACAACTTTGGCCTGATCAGCACCGTACACAGATCATCATGGCAGGCAATCACAGACTTGAAGTGTAGCACACTGCATAAGACATGATGGTCCTCGAGACACTCCACCTCAGTGTGGTTCGTGCAGCATGCAGGACAGGGAAGCGAGGCATCGCGTCGCTGTTGCCCCTGGTCCAGTAGTAATGTGCTATTGCCAGCGCCACTGTTACATACCTGCAGGCATGTAAGATGACTTCAACAATGTGTTGTTGCACCTGCAACTACATGCTCTTGAGCTACGTGTTGTACATGTGCGATGTTGCGTCGCAACTCCTGAAACTATATATGTCACATTAAGGCCTATCAGCCCAGTCTTCATGTGTCACACCTGCCATGCCCATCTGGGCCTTTGGCAAATCCAAAAAGCAATAAAGCTGTAGCTGGCACAGCAAGCTGTGTCTGTCAGGCATGAGGACACACAGAACATGCAGAGGGATGGAGGAAGGTGAGGACGGTAAACCGGATTTGCTATCAGAACGTGAGAAAGCCAAGTTTGCTACAAGACAAAAACATGTATGCGCTCCTGGGGCATTTGCTGCACTGGGTTACACAACTCAACAAACTGCTCGTAGTAACACTGCTGTGTTGTCACACATTCAGAACCTCCGCGACTCGGCTGTGGACTTGGCGTCAGTCATCCAAGACTGACAGCGAGTGCATACATACACGAGACAGCAGCAATGCGTGCACACACACAACGTCCTGGAAGACCACGTCATGAGGCCTCACCCAAAGCCCACAATGAACTGGTTGGTCCACAGCAGTCCAAAGAAGTGATAGATGAAGGCGTACTCCAGGTTTTTGTCCCACTGGAGTGCGTAGCGGCAGTTGGGGTCATAAGCACACTGCTCCACCTCAGCAGCAGTGCTGCCTTGCACTGCACGTGCAGCAGTCTTTCCCTCAGTCATCCACAGGTGAAATACTTGCCGCATGGACAAAAAAGTCTATGCTGCTAGGCGCGATTCTCATAAATTGCAGTCTCGGGGTTGACACAAGCTTTCCTTTGGCTTGAACCAACCAAAAAGGGAAGGAGTGACGGCGGAGAGGGGGTGTGGGACTGGGGGCGGGACTGGGGGTGTGGAGATACGGCCGCTATCGTTTGTCTTCCGGCCAGTTCACAGCGGTTTCAGTACCATGTCACAGACACTGTATGCAGTATATCGAGATGGCTTATGTCAGGAGGCATCTGGCGGATACATGGCACCATGTTGGCCAACTCCTTCCATAAAGACTCATGCTCAAACCTAGCAGGAACTGAAACACGTGCTTGATTATGTGTATGCCATTGGCTGGGGTGGGAGGAGTCAACAGGTAACACAGTGAAACTGCAGGAGGACAGACGAATGTACACAGAACACGCTATGCAAGGAGGTGTTATACTGAGTTCCTCACTGAAGCCAAGTAAGGAACATCATGGCAACATCGTCACAGAAAGACCGTGGTATTATGACCCTAGCTTGTCAGGACATGGCCAGTCACCTGAAACTGCACTGGTTGGGGCTGAGGCAGACGAGGGAGGGGGCGGGGCACTTCCGGCTGCGGCCCTTGTGGTAAAGTTGAGTGCCACAGCCACGTCCAGAGGGTCGTATGTTGTGGGGCTGCTGGCAGAGCGGTACACAGTCACAATTTCACCTGCATATATACATTCAACACAGTGCAGGAGAAAACACCAGATAGGCTCCAGCTGCAAAGCCAATGCTCTTTTGGTGTTGTTATTCCATAGCTTGCCAGTTCGAGAGTGTAATGAAGTGCCAATGTATCACAGGTAGCCCTCACCTCACAGACAAATCATCGGCCGTAAGAAGTGTGTGAGTGTGCTGCTCAGTGTTGCAGGGCGCTGATGTGCTGCTGCCTACCTGAGCTGTAAAGGTATGCTGCAACGTAGACCCACCAGAAGATCAGGGCCACTTCCAACAGGAAGGGGACCAGCGGGAACAGCAGAAGGCTGGGCATGTGGGCAATCGCCTGTGTTGCAACCTGCACGGCAGGATTGCAGTTGCCTGCCTGTGATGTGGTATTGCATGCCCTGTACGTTGCTTCAACACATCAGGGGGGTCCAGACATGATCAGTCCATGGTTATCAACTGCAGCACTCCATGCTTATTGACTACAGCAGTCCATGGTGGTTGACGACGGCAGTCCATAGTGATTCAACTACATCAGTCCATGGTGCTTCTCTGAGCAGTCCATTGAGTTTTGCTCAACGCAGGATGGGCAGGGTGTGCTTGCAGACCAGCCGAGTTTGTAAGGCCTACTATAGCAGTCAACGGTGATTGTACCACAGCAGTCCGTGGTGATTACACCAGCAGCATAGGTGCAATGAGCACAAAGCAAATTGGAAGCACACCTTGAGGGTGGCCACAGCAATCCTGATGCGCCGAAGCATAACCAGAGTGAACAGGAAGAGCAGCACAGTCAACGCCGTCATGACATATGCTATGACTGACCAAACTTTGCGGTCCCCGGCTGTGGGATCGGCAGTTGTGCCAGAGGACAGCTCTGCCGCAAGATACTGCAACAGAAGCACGAAGAGTTGTACCAGAAGGCTCCTATATTGCAGCTTTGCAAAAATGTTTTCTCACGTAAGACATGTTTGTGAAGAAATAAAGAAATGAAGCTAGACAGACATGCTGCTGTTACTGCAGGGGAGAATAATACCACAAGGCGATGCAGCAGCAGCAGACACACGTAAAGGTGCAAAGATATGAGAGGGATAAGGACATTGCTGCTGCAGCTGAAACAGGGTATTCTGACACTTGCAGAAGGGTTTGCACATAAGTGCTCAGAACTAGACTTGGTCACACCTAGTAGGTACCTAGCATTGGTCATGGGACTTGTGGATTACTAAAATTCTAGAAGAGGTACTTCAAAACAGTGCTAGACCGGCGTGGAACGTCAAGCCTACAGCACTACAAGTAACCGTGACTCACAAGATGATGGCGTCTGAAAATTCTGTATTGGGCGTGGTCTCACCTCGCCAAGCTTGCCTGAGGCAGAGATGTCACCCGCCTTGGCATAGGAAAAGATGGTGCAGGCGATGAAGAACAAGTTGGCCAGCAAGATTGTGAGCCAGACCATGACGCCACAGAACAGCCTTAACACCAACATCCAGATGAGGGACAGCACCAGACCACCGCCAAGGCCTGCACTCCCATACACACTTTAGTAGGAAATAGATATTGGTTTGCAGTCCTGCTCCTATACAAGGCTGTGAGCACACATGCACACACTGTGTAAGCAAGAGTGCAGGCAGTGCAAGCAGATTAAGAACAGGCAAACATGGCAGCATTTTGACCAACATAACGCTAAAGCACAGGCATGTACACTGGCATATTCTTGTGCATGTTGCGACATCTGAAGCATTAATGGAAGTAAACCACTTTCCAGCAGGACGTGCATGCAAGGTGAGTTGGAAATTCAGGTACCTCAGGGCATGTGTGTGGCAAGACTACATGAACTGCAGGCACATGGCCTTGTGGGGTGCAAGTCAGTTTTCCAACCATACAACAAAGTCGCATGACAATTTTGGTTAGCATTTTTGGGTCTTACTTCCTATCCACTCCATGATGTAGTGTAATGCCCGCATGTTCAAGTGAGTGATTAAGATCAAAACAAGTCACATTGCAGGAATCGCAGGATTAAGCATGGTGCAGCATGGGTTGCAGTCAACTACAGATGCAAACTGCCTGCTAATCGTTGTTTACTTGGTTGGTGCAGCCTGGTCACCTGAGGCTATGATGATCCATCTGCCTCGGTTGATGTCAGAAATGTAGCGGCGAAGGCGCTGCTGGTTACTGCCCAGGCTGTTGGCCAGGCTTCCAAGCTGTGTTTGGGCTCTGTTGACGTAACCAGCTCCCGCCACCAGATCCTCAGCCAGATCGACTGGCAGGGATGGGACACACCTGTATTAGTGCGTCGCATGCATGTTGCTTGTCCACTGTTCAACACCGATGTGTGTATGGTGCTGTGACCTAGGGTCTTTATTATCCTGTGCAACTGAACCTTTGACTGGGTGAAGTCACACCAGCTGTGTGCTGGCCAAGGCACTGAAGACATAGGTGACCCAGAATACATGAAGCCAGTTCCTTGTATACTGTACCAGAGATGCAACTGTCATGCTGTGGAAGCCAAAATATGTGTAGTGGAACTTCATTTGTGGAGCTCAAAAAGAACTTGGTATCATTACTCATGAACACTAGGAAGTCGTATTATTGAGCTGACACCGCTTGTGCAACAATTCAGTGTTTGAAGGCTGTTACTTTTTACGAAGGCAGTTGCAGACTCAACACCAGGGGTGGTTAGACGTGAGAACAGACTGAGTGACGCTACTGCCAGACAGAACTAGGTTTTCTCATCCCAGCTGAACACTGACTGATCCCAAGCATGGCTGGACAAACATAACCACACACTGACCTGTAGAACCAGGGGTAGGTTTGGGCCCAGACAGCATAGCAGGGTCCCGTTCCAGGAAACTGACTGGTCAGTTGGTCATACTGTCCACACTGCTCATTGGGGATGCTACTGGTGATGAACTGGCGAGCATACTTCTGATATCGTCCTGAGCCTGACAAAGCAGCCTGTACCAGACCAGACTCATGCCACAAACAAGTGACGGTGCTTTGGAAACTGTTTACTGGGCATGACATGCTATGAACGGTGCTATGACTTACCAGGGGCGTGGTTGCTATGGGCGTGGCAGAAACAGGTAGACCATGACAAATCGTGCACCTCCGGCAAGCACAATTATCAGGTGCAATACAGCATGACAGAGGAGTGACACTGCAGGCTTGCTTTGATGATTTGGGTCCACATGCAGCAAGCACATACCGCTGCTGCAGGACAGGTTACATTTGAAGTTGTGATCAAGTCATCAAAGTACTCTGTGTCATCTGATCCAAAGGACTGATCAGCAAGCGTTGCGTTGATCCCAGGCGTCAAAGAATAGTATGGACACCTGCAAAAGAACACCTGTTCTTGACGTGCTGTTACACTTGGTTGCGTCTTTCTTACTGTTCAGCAAAGGGCATATGGCAGATACATATGTTCAACATATAGCGCAGCTGGCAAAGCCAGTAAACACACCTGTATTGAGTACTGTTACGGCAGGGCAGGGTAGTGACTTCACAGAGATCCTCCACTGAAGGGCATTCGCTCACGCAGATGGATGCTGCCCAGGGCAGGTTACTGGTGTTCAATAGTGCAAATGGATCCAAGTAGTAAAGGTACTTCTGCTCAGTCAAGTCCACAACTGTCCCGTTATAGGTGTTTTTGGTGCCACAGACGAAGCCATACTGGTCAACACCATGTGTCAGCAGTGTGGGATCCCCTGTCAGCATATGTCGTGTTACCGTACAAAACAAAGATACAAGGAAACTGGACTGGCCGGACCCACCTTTGCTCCAAGCAAATCCAGCCAGAACCACCATTCCTACCCAAAATCCCATAAAGAAGAGAAGGAACAGGACATCGCGACATCGCCTGTCCTCCGCAATCCGCTACATGTACAGCCAGGTGTTGACATTGCTCAATTTGGTACTGTTCCGCAACTGGCGAAGCCAAGACAATAGCCGGATCTCAACAATACTGATCGAAGAGCTTGCAGCCAGTCCTCTACACGCAGAGAGCAACGCAAATTACACGGCCTTCTTACGCTTGCTTGAGCCCCGCTTTCTTCCGGAACAGCTTCACCCTTTCTGCTAAAGCAGCCCATGCTGCACGTTATGCCACAGCCTTGCTTATAGGTTCACGTCTATATCATATTTTTGTGTTACCACTGCGTAAGCTACTTGTTCGCTATGTGACTGGATCTGCAGTTCGCCACAATGCTTCCCTTGCCTGGTCACTGATATGACTTCCCTGTCTGGCAGGTGAAAGTAGACAATTTGTGCGTGCCTCTTGCCTTAGTCATCACCAAGCACAAATGGTGTGTCACCTGTTTAGCCCTATCCCAGAACAGCTCGCCACTGGCGAACAGTATCGCAGACTTTTGGCAGCGTGCTCTGGCCATGGCAAGGAGCACTCAGGTTGATCAACACGGTCAGCTTGCAATTGTTGAACTGCTGCTTTGGTTGCCTGTACCGGCCTGACATCATACTCCTGGCTGAGCCTGTTGCTGAGAAACAGTGAGAAATACTGACTGCAGGTGAGTCTTGTCGGTCCTTCGTCTGCTGTTTCTCAACAGGTACAGCACTCACTTGTCCTCGAGTGGGAGCAATTTTCTTTTCCACTTCACCCTGAACCAAGGCTCTCAGCTTTACAAAAGTTGCGGCAAATTTTGCCATGATCTGCTGGCGTGCACCACGTGGCTTGAACTTGTCTCAATTTTTCAGCGCAACTTCAGCGCAATCATGTTTCAGCGCAGTGATTCGACGCAATTATTTTTCAGCGCATCATACCGGCGCCACTGGCTGGCAGGGTACCTGTAACAAGCTGGAGGCCTGTTATTGTAGTTACTCCTAAGCTGGAGCGTCGAGATGACACTGATGGTTGATGCGTAGCATATAAGGCCGTTTCGAAGGCCGCCACATAGCATGTGACTGGAACATGAGTAATCATGTGTATGTACGGCGTAGAGCCTGAATGTAGTGACGGTTATCCGTTACAGAACCACAGGGCCTCTTCTTCCGCTGACAGTGTGTCAATCACTGCACAACACTATGTATGTTATTGCACTGTTGCAGTGTGTCAACACACTAGTGTGTTTTACTAGTTTTGAACATTGCTTCCAAAATAGACGGAGCTCACAGCAGCAGTTTAGCTGTTCTCAAATTGCAGCAACGCTGCCAGTCATTGGCAGCGTTGTACCTGCTCGAGCTTTTAACATCGACTGGAGGTCTGGCACTCACTTCGTTGCACAATCAGTAAATGTTGGAGCTTGCAAAACTGGTGTTCAAAGAGCAGCATTAGACGTCATGGCCTATCAAAGTGTTTGCATGATTGCGTTGGGGGCTGGTCCACCTGCAGCCATCGCGTCAAAGGCTCTCTGCTACCACTGATCGCTTGACTTCAGTCGGTGTTGTAGGTGTAGTGGCCCATTTACACCCGTTAATGGCCCATTCACACCTGTTTCGTTTTGCGGCCGGTTACCACCAATTGCGAAACAGTTGGCAAAACGGCCAAACGGCCTGGGCCTGCCCGTTTTGGCCGTTTCGATTAAGATTGTAGAGTGCTTCCGCGCCAGCGCTGATGCTTTCGCGGTGCTAAGCGCTTGTGAACGGTTCACCTGGGACATCGCAGGTACCGCGGTGATCCTGGACAGCTTTGCAGCCCTTTTGCGAATGTCCTCGCTGTAAGATCAGTCCCACTCTGCCCCTTAGTAGCCACTCAGCGTATGCTGAGGCAGGCGCTCATGCACAGTAGGCGCAGCCGGAAGGTGGCTGACACTATTGGCGTGTTCTGCGTTCACGGTCTTGTTTCGCCTGATTTATCCTTGCTGTTCCCTCTCAATTTAACAGAGATCGCCCACCGAAGTTGCTATGGGTCTCGGCGAACATGTCAGCACTCGTACTCCTCAGTTATTGCGCTACTGCTCAGAATCACCTGCGCATAATCGACGCGCTGCAGTGCAACCACTCGCTGTACAGACTGAACGAAACAGGTTGCATTCCTGAATGTGAACTAGGGGCGGTTTGCCATGCGAAAATCACACCTCTAGAACGGCCCCAAAAACAGGTCGTCTATGGAATGGGCACAGGAACGATTACTCCAAGTGTCTACAGATATAAGAAAGCGAAGATTCAGTTGCTATCGCTGTAGCTGGCGAGTCTGGCTGTAGCTGAACTGTATTTATGTCGGCCACGAGCGCTGAGATATGCACAAGGCAGCCGCAGGGAGGAAAAGCTGTACTACCTGAAAAAGCAAAACCAAAAACGGCCTGATCATAAATGCTTGTCAGCCCGAAATTGTGACCACCTGGGTAACCAAAGCAACCGCAGCATCGCTGGACAGCCCTTGCACCACTAGTTGTTCTAGTGCTTCAGGTAAGTAAGGACAGGCACGCGGTTGTTCGGGAACCCGCTTGAGCAGTAATTCGTTCGTATAGCAGCTGTGAGCTGACAGCAGCTTACTTTTGAGAAAGTTATAGGCACTGTGGCGAACAATGCGAGGACACATAGGCTGCCTGGGTTTGTGCAGGCTAGGCCTGAAGATCTGGTTTATTGCGGAGCAGGCTCACAGCGGGACGGCAGGTGAAAGCCTCCTAGCTTTCTCTGTGACTGGTGCTGCCGCACAAGGCTTGACGGGGCAACGTTACAGGTCTATGCTAGGCTTGTCACCGATACACAACTTCACCAGCCATAGGCAACTTTGCAGGTCTAGTGGAGGCATAGCTCGGGCAGAGCGGCTGTACAGTGCTCCCTCGCACCCTTTGGAGTGTTACTGCCAGATCTTCCCATTCTACGTGGTGCGCTTGCTGGGGCTTCAACTGCTGTTGTTGTCGTGCCAAACAGCTTAAACTGTCAGGGCACCTTCAGGCCAGCTGTGTGGCCAGACTGCTGTTGCTAGCTTTACAATGTCATTGTTCTGTTGCTGTGTGCTGCTCTTGACTACTGTCCCCACGCAGGATGTCATACCAAAATGCGTATGTGTACTGTTTGCAGGCAGTGATGGCTGGCCATCAGGCTGCAGCAGGCATACTAAAGACCGCTCTTGGCTCGCGGTCTTGCCGCCTGACAGAGCAGGACTGTATCAATCTTATCAAGCAAGGCTTGGACTCCCGGGAGGCTTTGCTTGATGCCCGGGACAAGAGCCTTGAGGCTATCCTTGCTCATCGAGGTGCTGTGGATGCTGTGCTGGCGTGGCAAGCAGAGAGTAAGCATAAAGAGCATCTTGGCAGTGGCAGTGCATGCTACGAGTCATTCTATATGAGCCCTATACTTCCCAGCCTGCATACACTTTTGTCGTTTCAGCGTTTGTTTCTTGCCTGCGTACACTTTTTTTATTTTTCAGTGTTTCTTTTATGCTGCTTGGCCAGCAACTAGATGTTGTGAAGAGGTTACACACTCCTGCCAGGTACGCCAGCTGATCAGGCTTTTCACATTGCAAATTGACGGCTGCACTTATCAGCTTACTCATGTACTGCGTGTTTGCCTTGCCACTTGTTTGCAACCTGGTTCATCACAAAAGGTATGCAAATATGTGCGCAAGGCTGCCACAATGATCCACTCATGTTGCGATTGTTTTCTCTAACTGTGATGTCATTTGTGCCTTTTCTGTCCGCAGACTCAAAGGCTGTTTCCCCAAAGGCTGCAACCGAGGCGTTGCTCGTCAGGTATGTGCCGCTATTTGACCATGGCTCCCCTCCATTGACCAATTTTGCCTCATGCAGAGTTTGTGTGCATTGCCATTGCAAGTTCTGCCTGCTGATTGTTGGTTGTTGCATGCAGCCATTGTACAATCTTGATCCCCATCACCAGCAACACTAAACCTGCTACTCAATGACCATTTTTGCAGTCGTTTCGAATTCTTGATCCTCATCAACAGCAACACCAGACCTGTTGCTCATTGAGTGTTTCATGCACCCATCTCCAAGTTGCAATCCTCATTAATTGCAACAGGACTTGGTGCTGATGACTTGCCTGCAGGCTGCCTTTGGAAGAGCAGATTCCGACGTTGCTTGAAATTGTGGCCAACACCAAGCATATTGTCCAATTTTCTCCTGAAAATCATGCCTCCACGCCTGAGTTCCACTACACCAACAATTCTGTGGCAGACTTTGCCGATCAGGTCAGGATGATGTTTTACTCCATCGCCATGCCCCAACATATCTGCAATCACCGCTTGTTATTATGACTCAGCTAGAGTGTTTTAGAACTGCTGCGCAGTGTGAAAGTGCTGCCACACTTGTGGATGCTGCAGCCACGGCTGCTGACCCCAGAAGGGACACTACATTTCATCTCATCACCGGAGGCTCAGGCTCAGGTTGGCCACTGTTCAGGACATTGCGTTCTTCTGGCATTCCCGTGTGATCCTTCCTTGGCAACTGCACTTGGTATCCTTGCAGGCAAGACAAGAATGGGATACGAGATACGCCGCTTGATTCGTTCTAAAGCAGAGGTGGTAAACAAGCAGGCATCTGGCAACATGCTGTGGAAGTCAGGTATTAACTTGGCACCCTGCTTGCTCAGTTGCTCAAGCTACGGCTGCCACTCACAAGTTTGCTAACAAGAGTGCATCACTGATCCATGCTGACAGTTGGTGAGTTGGTGGCGTATGTCTGCAGCGGAGGCCTTTCGAATTGATTTCAACGGCGATGGCGATGGAGTTCGCCGTAACGATGATCACATTGCTGCGACTTGCATGCTGGGACTGTGCCTGGCTGCTCGCAACATCTTCTATTGATCCTTGGAAGACCTCCGCACTGTGCTGCCTCCTGAATGTGAACATATGTATAATTTCAAGGGAGTCATGGCATACCTAGCCTCCCAGAAGAGGTCAGAACTTCACTTGAGCAGCAGCGCAGCAGTCCTCCAAGTTGTCACCATCGATGAGCTCCAGTTAGTCACTGGCCAAACCAAGGGGCTGCAGTGTCATTCATCAATGCTACCGAACATTATGGTCAATGTTTTAGCTTCATGGATGATTTCAGGTGCGCCAGGTGTTGCTGAACCTAGCCTCCTGCTTAATGTTGAAGACACAGTGCTGCGACGTAATGTGACTTCAACAATCAGTGACTGGCTGCAGGAGTACAAGGGCATGTGGGTATGACGGTGCTCATTGGTACTGGTCTTGAATACGTCAAGTTGGGATTGTCAGGGTACGTCAAGATTTCAAGGCCGTCCAGCTATCGACTTTTGAACAGGTCTCTGCGCTGATGAGCGCTGCCATAGTTCGCCACATGAGCATCAGAGCAGAAGACGTCAACACCTTTTTGCGGCATCCAGCAATGCGGGTTCAACTGAAGATGCTGATGGGGCTACCAGGCTTCATGCGTACAGCATTGGGAGCTCTGTACACTCTCTTACGGAATTTCCCTTCAACAGATGGAGAGATTAGGTTTGGCTTGTACCCCCCTCCCGGATTGTAATTCTGTTGCTTGATGACCCCAGAGAATGCGTTCTATTGCGCAGCTGCTTGTGCAGGCAGATTGCAGGCGCTGTGTCACAGAAACTTAGGTCAAGCTTGGAGCTCAGATTAGATGATGACATGCAAGCGCTGAGCGCAGATTTCGTGTCTAGACTGTTGCTTCTGTCCTTATCAGGCTTGAAGATCAAGCCCGGATAAGCAGTGTGTGAAGCTCTGGCTAGGTGTGGCCTCAAGTTGCTTCAAGCATCACACCCTGCTTTATTCAATGCTCGTCATGCTTGTCAGCTTGTCTGCACCCTAGTGTTATGCAGGAGAGACCACATCACTCCTGGCATGACCCTTAGAGATGCCAGCACTGTTTCAGGCATGATCTGGACAAAGCCATATGGTGATGGAGAGCAGGCAATCCTGCAGCCTGTCGTTCAGCACTATGCAGCAGACTTTGCCCTCGGAAGTGTAAGTAAATTCTGCTTTGTTTGAAGGCTGCCTTGCTAGACTTCATGGTACAACCCAACAGGAGCATCCGCTATTTGTATGCATGGCGCCCAAAGTTCAAGCTCGATCTTGCTTTGCAGAGGCATGTCTCGCAGTTGGCATCAATGCTGCAAGACCTCAAAGCCTGCTTACCATTCCCATATACATTGTCTCTCTCTGGAAATGTTTTTGAGCGGCTGGTGGCAATTGGTTTGGTTGCCAAGCTCCATGTTATGTCACAAGGCTTTCTGGTGAGCTTTTGCCAACCAGTATGCCATGCCCTGTACTAATTGCTCCTTGTAGTTACAACAGCTGTTGAATACATGTTGACCCAATTGTGCTTGTGTTTTGCACAAGCACAAAACAATGAGCAGCACAGTATACTTGGCTGTTTTACAGCATGCCTGGCTGCCTTGCACTATGCATTGCTGCTTTTCACTGTGCTTGATTGCTGTCTAGTATGCTTGGCTGTTTTACAGCATGCTTAGCTGTTTCAGGCAAGCACAGGCAACAAAGCATGCCTCTGGGAAGACCTCCTTCCGATGTCTAAGTGCAGCCCAGAGCTGGGCAAGACCAGCTTCCAAGTACAACCTCTACAGTTGGCACAGGATAGCCACGCAATATTCACGAAGGGTACATGACAAGCCTGCCTAACCCTATGTCACCACAACCCAAAGTAGCATGTTCATGCGCAATTGCTGCAGGTTGCTACAGGTTGCGAGCTTGCATACACAAGCTGTGCATGAGCAAGCTGTGTTGTGTGGAACAGATTGCCAGGTTTTGAGCTGTTTGCAGATGCAACTGGTGAATTCAATATGGCTCCACATCCACAAAGCACGCTGAAGGGACTCCATGGTCATGACTTGGGATCTCCTGCCTGGGACGATGATGACTTCCTGGTGGTCATGGATCCCGTCAAGGAGACACAAGCGCCATCAGGGGACCTGAGGTTTATAGTGCAGACAACAACTGGAGGACGTCAGATAGCAATTGTACAGTGTAAGAAGTCAGGTCGCGTGTCTAGCAGCACAGCAGACAGAACAGCTTCAACCGCAAAAGTAAAGAATGACCTGAACCTGCTCAGAGGCTGTGTGCAGAGGTGGCTCATCAATGCTGCATATGTTGTGCTTGAGGGGTGCTCCCTAACATTGTGTATCAGGTTTTGGAGTCTTGTTCATGCCCAACCCTACCTGCTTGAAGTCTTTTGTGCTTGACTAAT
>Ga0068629_1000282_pt1 | contig 13832 bp, 14 predicted proteins | sample InSIn3gowninarea_FD_77432 | JGI IMG/M metagenome (GOLD analysis project Ga0068629, IMG submission 77432) | Clean room microbial communities from NASA Spacecraft Assembly Facility at Jet Propulsion Laboratory, Pasadena, California, USA -... ...
ATATATATATATATATATATATATATATATATATATATATATATATATATATATATATATATATATATATATATATATATCCTTTAAAAAAAATGCAAAAATATTTCTAAAAAAAAAAACTAGGTATATATATGTGTAAATATATATATCATACAAAGATACTAAAATATATTTTAATTTTATGTATTGACCTAAATTTTTGTATATATTCTAAAAAAGTTTTATATTTCTACTATAGGTGATTGTGGACATAAGATTGGATACATTCTTATACAATGAATTATCCACTTTGTAACTCTAGGCCAACAAATCAATGTGTGATGTATTTATATAATATACCACCTTTCCCATGGGAGTCATCTTTCCTTCACATAATTCAATCACCATATGATCTTTTAGGTGATCATGAAGAACATAATGATACCTCGTTACCTATTACTCATAATCATTTCATTGATTTACCTAAAAGTTTCCAATATAAGATCATATCAATGATGGCATGGAGCTCTTTATTAAATCGATCTAATAATGCATATCATTATATAAGAGAATATATGTGGGTAGCCTTTTATTTTAAAGATAATCCATGTTGGGGAATGTGTGTGATATATGATATTCTTGATGAAATTTTTTTTCAAAATCTCATCTACATGATATATAAGCTTGGTTATATATGGAGAATAATGTTAAACATTGAAACAAATCCTATCAATCCTCTCGTAGGAAGGTTTGTGACACTTTGTGGACCTCCATCATTACATCCAAATGAATAATTTGATAAAATGACTATAGCCAATTATATATCTTCAAATATTTTGTATTAGAATTTTATGCTATCCATCATAGTTATTCAACATCAAGAATATTAAAAAATTGATTATCTAGTCCATACTTGTTATCTCTTTTCCCTTATTCACCCATCATCAATTAACATAAAAATCATACCAAAAAAAAATCATAAAAGTCAAAAATAAAAAAAAAAGAAATTCATAAAAATCAAAAATCCTAAAAACTATAAATATATGTATATACATATATTATTTACACTTAGAAATATGCAATTCTGAAGCATCTTGGCTATAGGGTGCATTGCCATATATATATATTGGAAAAATGTTGTTCTTATTTGATGAAAAACTATAATGATTTAGATCACTTATCAATTTACAGTTATATATATTCCTTGATTCACATATACCATTTGTACATATATTACATCGCATATATATGATTAATATAATATTGCTTAAAGTTATAATCATCCTAGTTTCTACTATGATATATGATGTCTGCATTTTAGTCAGTTTGAGATGATAAACAAACATGTTTTGATATCTTTAGAATATCATGAACTCATGCACTATTTTCACATGTAAAATCACAAAATAAATAAAAATTAGATGTTTTGAAGTATAGTTTTAAAGGAAATATTCTCCCATTATTTTGCTTCATCCCAAACCCAATGCTAAAAAGAAAAAAGAAACAAAGAGAAGACTTGAAAAAAAAATGAAAAAATGAAGTCTAAAATATATGCTTGGGTTATTGCAGTATCCTCTATCAGGGCTATGAATGCCTGATTGGTAATAGAGCAAGGTTGTACTAGGATATAGAATTTAATCTTCATTGAGGTTATGGATGCTTGCTTGGCAGTGGGGCATACCTAATGAAGGGGCAACATGTCAAAAACAATTTGGACCATTGTATGCACATAAGAAGAATTGACTTTATACTACACTTTTTAAACATTTAGTTTATGGATGTTTAGAGAGGTAAATGAATGTCATTATGTACACACGAGTTCAAGATAAACTTATGATATTATGACTATGTTTTATATCATCTCTAATTACATAAATGAAGATAAAAGAAGAATTAGTAAAGCTAGTTAACTGATTCTTTCTTTAATCATATTATGTTATCAATATTATCCATATATCCCAATCTTGAATTGATAAGTGATTTTATTATTCTAGTTATCATTCAAATTTGTATAACATTTTTTTATCATGTATCTATTTATACATATACATAGCCAAGAAACAAAAAATGATGCATTTGATTCTGTACTATTATACTTAAAATATGTCTTACAAATTTTATTTGCAAACATTCTATTATCTAACATCTTAAATGATTTCTAACTATGATCACAATATCTAAATATGATTCAATATATAAAAAGAATTATTTTGCAAATATTAATATACAACCATAAATAAAAGTAATATTATCTCAAATATCATAAAAAATTCAAATAAATAACTGATCAAATAACACATCAACTATACATCATATATACATCATCTCAAGAATATAAACATGATAATAGTACATAACCACATAAAAGATCTAGTCTCATCATCATAATATAACTCCATAAAATACATAATCTTCTCAAGTACATAAATATCATCATGAAATAAGGGTATTCTCAACCACTACCATGACCATGAGGATTGCCATGACTCCTCTATCGTCTGCTCGATCCTTTAGTATCGTGACTAGAAGGAGTAATGCCTATAGATCCTATAGGGTTAGCTAGTCATTGACCCCCTGTAACTTAGAAGATCTCATAGCACCTTAAGGAGATGCCCAAGGAGTAGCACTCCTACTAGGAGAAGCTCCTGATCTTGATATCCTACCTAGAGAGCCCAATATCCCCTACATGCTACTACCAGCATGATATGCAAAAATATCTATAAGCATATAACTTAATGGGGGTATAGGATACTGTACCTCTAGGATAAATGATGGAACACATGTTAGCCATGTTTGCATGATCCCACTATAGTAATCTCGTTGCTGATAAATACCATTAATAAATGATGATGATTTGCTCTGAGTGTCCCCAAAAGTAGATGTTGATCCTAATTGATGCATCTGGGCCTCTTGTAAGGAAGAATAAGCCTCATCTCTCTTCTATCGATAGTGGTATCTTTCAGCTCTATACTTGTACATTCATGAGTTAGCTTGTGCCAATTGGTATCTAAGCTCATATATATCCTCTAACAAAGTATCAATACTAGGGACCACAGTAACTAGAGCATCCTCTCCTCCTCTCACACCACCCAAGGTAGCTCCCTCTACAATAGGACTCATAGCCCTTTCCTCAAGAGCCAACTCTTTAGAAGCATCCACCATCACCTCCTTGCTTGCAACCTCCTCACCTACTGCTCCCTCACCTATTGCAGCACCCATCTCCTCAACATCATTGACATGCTAATGAATGCATCTACCATCTATATCATCATCACCCTCCTCTAGCTCTATCTACCACCAGGTACTGAATGCCTTGATGATGCCTACATCATCCTCTCTAATATCATCCTCAACCAATACCTCCTCTTGAGTAGGATCTGGCTTAGATACATAATTCAAAGGTTGAACATCGTTCATTGAAATAGTGCCCTCACATTGATACGAAATAGGTGATGCTGGAAGATCCTGTACTAGACCAAATTGGTAGTGCACTCTCTCAAAATAAAAATACTCTAAAAATTCTATCCTACAACCACTCAAAACATATGGTTGTCTGATACCTACAAGCTCTACTATGAGCTCAGTTTAAATCAAATATGAATGATAATAAGCCACATCTCATCTAACTCCATTTGATGGTTAAATATAAAAATCATCATGCCATCGGATGATAATAGTCTTGTACTCTAAATGATTACCAAAACCAAGCATAGGCAATCATAGGGGGTAAGCCACGGTAATATGCTCATATGCCCATGCTTGTAATTTGATAATGACTAAGAAAGAGGCTTGATACCCTTAAGAATAGAAGAATAGCTCTTTGTAAACCTGAGCCAATAGTGTAGGTGCCCAAGAATACATTGTACCATGTTGTATCATATTCGTAATAACTAGAAGAAATGACCATGGGAATTTTTTGCTGCTAGCATCTAGGAGAGCGTAGCACTACACCAACCCTGTCATACACAAAAATCATATAGCCTCCTACTGATCCTTCATCTAATACTAGTAGTACCAGATCCCTATAGATGTGATCTCTAAAATAATAGTACCAACTCTATCAACTCCATATAAATATGAGACAGCTAGCAATGCTCCATCCCTATCCGCCACATGCTATATCCTCTACCTATGGATGGGAAGTCTATACAATTGATGAATGTCCTCCAAAATAATCATCATCTTCCTAGTTGATAAATGAAAGGTAGAAGTGCGAGCATTCCATCTGTTTAATAGGGTTGCCAACAAAGGGTACTCCCAACAAATGCATCCCATATATGGGCCAACACCAAATCCAACCGACCTAAAAAATGTATGGTCAGTTGAACCCAAAAATATTCTACCCTCCTAAATGATGGAGGGATATCTGCCACAAGGCTAAAAAATGTCTCAAACCTACGAAACATAAAGTCCAACTTAAAAATAAATAAATAAAAAATTCTCAAAATTTTAAAAACATGGCGATTCAACATGAAACATTGGTGTTCATGTTCAATTTCATAGAATCATCGATGTTTGATACCTAAATGTTAATGACCCTAAAACCCCTCAACCTAGGTTGATGACCATGATCGCAGGTTTAAAAAAATTTACAAATAATAAAAATAAAGCTTAATTGAAAAATCTAATCCACTAAAGAGATTCCAACCATCCTATTAATGAAGTTTGTAACTAAAATTTTAAATTTAAATGGTTAAATTATTAAATATAAATAAAAAACAAAAAATAGAGTTATTCTAAAACCCTACCTCCTCTCGAATAGGTCAAAAATGACTAGCAAAGCATCTACATGGAGGCATGGTGATCTTAGCAAATATCAGCTGCTAATAAGTTAGAAAAAGCAAGAAGAATAATGATAGTTTTCAAATAAGAAAGTGATAGAAAGTCAACAAGAAAAGTAATAATGAAATTTCACTTTTTCTTTTTATAATCCTTCAACATAAAATACCAATGATTATAGTGCAAATGCTAGCGATTTTGTACGGATGTCGATGACCATATCTGAACATCGATGATTATGAAATTAAATAAAATAGATTTTGACAACAAATATTATTTGCAAAATTAATACAATAATATATGGTATAGTATTGTAATGATACATTAAAAATATAATAAATGTGAAATAGATCATATAAGTATAATTTATCTTGCATGGGTATTTGCTAGATATGTTAACCCATATGATCAAGATTGGGAGTTGTATTAATGGTTAACCAATTTTACTCAAACATGTTGTCACTACATGTCCTTGCATCAGTGATCTCTAAATTCAACCTCCTTATCTTATGATGAATATTCGAGTTCACCATTAATACTTAAAGGATATGCAAAATACTGTTAGAAATCTTTCTTTAAAAAAAAATATTTTGCAACTTTGTTCATAATTAAGAGAAGTTATAATTATATCGTACTAAACATGCTTGAGCGTTGTACTAAATTTTTTTATAAAATTTCTTAAATGCATCATTAAAATTTGAAAATATCGAAGATGATACAATGTGATGAATCATTGTTACATGAGATCATCTTGAAACCTCATTGTTAAGACAAAAGGCAACACCATCAAAAACCATATACTAAAAAACACTTATACAATACATGTGCGCTTAGACATGCAAAATGACATAACAAAAATATCATGCAACTGTCACACAAGCTCAACACATTGTCATATCAAAAATAGTCACTTCTAGAGTATATCCAAATTTGTTTTCAAAACTACATCAAATGTTAAATGAAAACACATTTAATCATAATTTGATACATCAAAATCTCAATTCACTTAAGAAATTAAGTCAAAATTTCTATTGTAAAAAGCATAAAAAATAATCATACAACTTAAAATCTCAAAGCTTCTCACTCTACATTTTTGAAACTATCAACCTTATATTCGGTTGAAAATTCAAAAAGGGGCAAAATGTAGACACTAAAAAATGACCCATTTAGGATCAAAAATATTAAAAGATATAAAATGCTGGTAATTAGGACAATCATTGACACCTAAGGAAGGTCGCTAACATCTGCTTAGGAATCGCTAGCTATTCTGCAATAGTAAAGCAAAAACTAAAAATAGTGAAAAAAGTTGAAAGATCTCATCCTCTCCATAGAATTATCAATAGAGAGGGTTAGTCACTACCTGTAGTGGCACCAAACTCAAACATCCTTTGCCATTTTAAGCTTGTGATAAACTTTGACTCCCCCTTTCTAGCCTTGAATATTTTCAAAAATAGACACAAAGAAACCTATAAATACATGCACAAGCGAAGTAATAAGGGGCTCAAATTATGAAATAAATTTATGCTATTAGAATAGAGAGAGAACTAGATGCTTGTAAGGTTTTATGTCTATTTCATTGCTGCTACATGTTTTTACTTCAGTTTATTAAAAATTTTATATGTACAAGTATGTTTAATGTCTTATCTGAGCATGTGTGTAGGGTCCATAGGTGCTGAGACATGCTAAAGATTAGAAGCATTAGATATACAGGCATCCAAAGTTAATCCAAAGAAGAATAACTCAAATCAAACATTCAAATTTAAAGTTACTGAAAGTCCAATGATTGGGTATTAGGTGTGGACGATTCCATCCAGTCACCAACATCTCGATAAGGGTCGCCAAAGACCTTGCAACCATTTATTCCAATATTAAAGTTTCAGTAATTCATTCTACGAATCTATGTGAAAAAATCCCTTTCTCAAGGTAACCAAATCAAGTGATCTGTAATTGTAATCTAAGGTTTTCCAGAAGATTAATAAAGTACAAGTTTCTTTTAACTATATTTGTCTTGTATGCTTACAAGGTTAATTTTTTTATTGACAAAAATGAAGTTAAAAAGCTCTCTTCAAACAAGGTTTCATTTTTTTTAGTATCATAAATAATAAAAGCCTTCAATGTTCTTTAAATAAAGCTAATGCTAACTCAACGATACCATCCACCTCTCAAGTGCAATCATTTTTTAAAAGATAAATGCTTTTAAACTAACATTAACATAAGAAAGTATACAAATTTTCAACTATTGAAGAACATTATGACATATGGATCACTCCCTTTTGGATAAAATATCTAAAATAATATTAATTTAACACATATGTCATATACCTTATAAGATTTTGAATTATATAGATCCACCAATACATTCTATAAGTAGTTACTCTTGTAAAATAGGAGAAGGACAAACAAAGAAAGAGTTTCCATGTAAACATGTATTGGAATTCATTAAGTGGAAAAATAATTACACTGGATTGAAATCAACCGAGGAATTATTGATAAAAAACCAAAATTATACTCCTTGAGAGATGCTTCATGAGGGTATTATTAGGCATGTACTATGCCATAACTAATCGTTCATCCTCATCATAGCAACATCCAACCAAATTTAATAATATTTCATTATGAGCCAAAGCAATATATTCCATTATATAATATTAATATAGTATAAACACACCCAAAAAAATTGCTAATCTTCTTCAACCCATATGATACAACATCTGTATGAAAAGTAGAAGAAAAACATCTCATATGTACTCAAAAAAAATTCAAAAGATCTAAAATGTATTCAACATAAACTCAAAACATCTATACATATCATGTAATCATCGTAGTCCCATAAGATGGTGTACACGCACCTTTTGTATATTCCCAAACATAGCATAAATGTTTATTAAATATTTCGTTATGAAAACATCATAATGAAATCCTCTTCTAATTAGTTTTTGATAGATATCAACATCCTCTTCCAATGTTGTCGAGTTGGCACATGCGAGGATAACATTGGAAAATATGAATTCAATGGATAGAATACCATTTTTATTTCATTCCATTTGGTAAAAGAGTGTTAGTGCCTCCTCAAAAATCCCTTAATTTCTATAAGCTTTTATCATAAAATTCCAAGAAAATACATCTCTCTCAATTATTCCATCAAAAATGGCACATGAGGTTGCAAAACTTGATATACATTTGAAGAAGGATGTTGTATTAAAATACATCTTGCTCGAATTGTAGGATGAAACACTCTAAGAGATGGACATATGTGGAGGTTTTAACTACATCAATATTAAGCAATGCATGCATAATCTTGTTCAGATGGCATAAAAAAAAATGATAAATCATGGTAAATTATCCCTTCTTCTTGTAGTCGTGCTTCCTTCATTTACCATAACCACTTATCATCTCATGCATGCAATAGGACCATCAAGTTGGCTATTCTCTAACGATCCACAAAGACTTAGACCATGTGATTCAAAATCTCTAACCACGGCTAAGGTTGTGTTAAAAATCTTGCTTGAGAGTGAGGCAATCCAGAAGAGTGATAGTAATTAAAGAAGATTAACTATCACTATTGTAAAGCAAAGGCTGCACCCCATTCTTTTCATTTCGGCATCTCCTCCACTTTTATTTTATTCAAATGCTCGCTGCATGCTACCATATTGAATATTAGTCACTTTTTATAAAGTTAACATATTGATGCTCCATCACGTAAATATTTAAAAAATTAAATCATAAAATTAGATTAGTATACTAGATTTTAGAAAATATACATTCAATCTCTCTCATAGTTCATTTTTTAAGATATCTAAAATATAATTATTTAATTATTTGAAATTAAGATGAAAAAAAGGTGTTGGAAAGAGGAATAGTATAAACCGTACGAATACTTGAATGATTTTATACGAAGAATAAAATGTTTCCAATTTTATTTAGATCGAAGCAAATCCTTTTGAATTTATCCAATAATTAATCCTCCATAAATATTATTAATCTTTAATATTAATTTTTTATAAAAATAATAGAATTTTATATTCATTTAGATATATTAAATATATATCCACAAAATATCAAAAAATATCAATATCAACTACTTATCTTATTGAATGTAAAATATTTTCTTATTAATCCTAACAATTTCAATATATCCATTGCACTTGATTACAATTACTAATTATTATTGTTATATTATTATTTTAATTTTATAATTTATTATAATAAATTATGAATTATATTTAAATTTTAATATTTATATTTTATAACTTATATGTAATTATAATGAATCTATTTATTAATGTTCGGTCTTTTAACGTTTGTCATTTGAAAAAAAACCACGTTGTAGCCATGCAAATCAGTCACCCTTCAACCCATTAAAGAGTAAGAAGCCTTCAAACTTTTTATTTTATTTGTGATACGGTTCACATATCGTACCTTCTCAACAGATTTCTTCTGACTTTTTTGTGTGTGTCTCTCTCTACGATGGCGTATCGAATTGATGTCTGTCAGAGCGTCGTCAGAGAAATCCCGGAGATCCGCAGATCCCTTCCACTCCTCACTTCCACCTTCTGACGTTGCGTCCTCAATCCCCAAAATTATAAATTTCATCCATTCCACTCGCTCAATCGGCCCCTCCTTTACCACTATGAAGTCTAAAATTAATTGTGACAATTTTTATGTGTATAAGCAAATTATTATGACGGGCTTTGTCTATATCTAAAATTGTAACAACGTGTCTTGTTTGTACAACTTAACTAAAAGTGCTACGGGACAATTATTAATTGTTGATTGTTGTCCAGAATGAGATTGGATAGTACAGACTTTGGGAACGCAAGGTTGAAGATGTCTCATTGTATAAAGCCTCACTTTCTGAATGTCAAATGACTATGGAAAATCGTTAATGCTGCGAAGAGCAGTGTTGAAGATAACGGATATGTGATGTGTGGTTAAAGTGATGTACGTGCTCTCTAATGCGGCAGTGGACCGGAGTTTCATCATTTACATCGGACTTCAATTTGGTCCGTGAACATCTATGTCAACTGCGGATGGTAGTTATGCATGGCGGTGAAAGCTACGGATCGTAGTGGATGGTATGGTTTTTGTTGAAAGCGACAGATATTTTCTGAAACAAATTTTCATCTACAGTTTTTCAATCGGCTGAGAGCCATTCAGAGCCATCCATCCTAATTGCAAAATTCCTTCTTTCGAGTTTCTATATATCATACCTCATATAATATGCAGCCCACGTTTCTCAAAATTAATTTTCGAGCAAGTATAAATGCATCAACTTGCAGAAAGTTGTGTCTTTCCCGATAAACTCCAGTTAATTATTATCTGGAGGGTTGAACTCGGAAGCTTCATTCCTATATAACAATTGAATGCAAATGGAGAACTTCACATAATTCAATAACTAGTTGAAGTTAGTCATGTCAATGGTTATTAGCATGACTATTGATGAAATAGAAGTGAAATTACATGGGTTTGTGGATTTGAAGGGAAAACCTGTTAAAAGAGCAACCACAGGAGAGTGGAGAGCTTGCTCTCTAATCATCGGTGAGCCACCTCTCTAACAATATCCTATACACAAAATCTCTCATACCTTTTTATTTATTGTTTGGACTGATGTCTGCAGGTTATGATTTCTGTGAGAGACTTGCTTACTCTGGCATATGGTCAAATTTAGAGGTCTATCTTACAACCAAGCTGCATCAAGGGACAGTCTCATCCTCAAATAATGTCAGCAATTGGGTTGGAGTTTCATGGCTTACACCTTTACTTGGAGCATACATTGCTGATACACACTGGGGACGCTTTTGGACTTTCATTGTATTTTCGTTGATATATATTGTGGTAAACGATAAACACCTCCTTTGCTTTTAAGATAATTTTAAAAAAATAAAGTGTTTGTTTTTTTCTTATACAATCACAAAACCATAGTAACATAGAATGAAACATAGTAAAGGGAAAAAAAGAGTAGAGTTTGCCTGCATGAGATTATTCCTTTCCGTGGGTAAAGTCATTTGAATCCTCTATTCTATTCTGATCAAGGATCTCTTCAATCACATCAACTATCCGCTTTGTTGTTTAACTGTATCCTATTTCAAATTCTGATGGTCTACCAATTGAACCTTTTTCAATATCCTCTGTCTTTGATCCTGTTGAACTTAGAAAGATAAAGACAGAACATCTTAGTTATAAGTATATTCACCTAGAAATGCTTCAAGTCGCCATATACCCTTTAACGCGATGAGGTTTGAATACTTCTTGTGTTTGTTGTGTTTGCGATTGTCGACATAACAAGTTTGTTGATTCATTATGTGGAGCCATTCAGTCTACTATTAATGATGGTCCCATTACTCTCGCAATTTATCCCAACTTCCCGGTAGCCCTATCAAATGATCATCTAGATAAGGTTCTCAAAGTTCTCATCAAAATCCATGGTTTTGATATTAAGATTGGATCCACATACTTAGCCATTCAGATCAAGATTATGTATAGATATGTCAATACCTTTTTTCCTGCAGTCCATCATGGAACAACCACCAGCAGCAGCATTGTGATTAAGATAGATTTAAACTCTCAAGCTATTAAGACAAAATAAATAAGTTGGGATCAAGTTCGAGTTCCAAAACAGTGGGTAGTAGATTCTGATTTATTATTAGAATAACCCTATCAACTACCCATGACTAGAGTAGTGTCCATGCGTAATAATCAAGCTACACTTTCTTTTGGTATCCCCATATCCACACCTAAACCACAAGAAGTTATAAGTTATAGTAGTCTTTTGGGAGTATCCTCCCATTTTGATTAAAAAAAAGTACTAAAACTCTACAGAAAGAAGTAGAGAAAACTGATTCACAGTTACCCCAATGTTCTCATTCTAGGGTACAAGCTTTTCAAGAGTACACCCCATGTCTTGAATGTCTTATTTTAATTGAAGAAAAGAGAATAAATGTAAATATTAGAGGTAGAGAATATAGACCATATTCAAGTTATGTCCCTCCAAATGATTTTGAAATGCTTTTACCTGATGAATCTAGGTATGCTACCTCTTATTATGTAAAAACTGATGTAACTGGTACTGTATCTTCTGCCTCATCTTTAGAAAAACTTCAAAATTGGAATAATATGGCTACCCATGAACTTCATCATAAAATCGATGAAGTTGCCAAGTTGCTAAGATCTATAGAAGATACAACCAAAAGGGCTAAAGCTCTCCTCGATCAAACCACTGTGAAAAAATCTAAAAGAGAAGTTAAAAAGTTTTCTCTATCAGAAGCCCTTAAAGAATAGCCATTTGAAAAAGAAGAGTTAAGTGATGAAGAGAAACGAAAGTCAATCATTGTATATAATGAATTTTTTTTAGTTGAAAAAATTCAAAAAAGACTAAAAAATATCAGTATGGATACTCAGGAGCAACCTGAGGTAGTAAATCTCACCCCAGGAGAGTCATCAAGAGTTGAAGACTCAAAAAATCTAGAATACTCTATCACTAGACACATGAGTTTTAATGTAGATTGCAAGACACCAGAATAAATCCAGTTAATCTTACAAAAAATGCAAAATATTGCTACCAAAATTGACAGAAGCACTAACATGACTATGTTTAAAATTGCTCTTCATATAACTTCTGGCTTTGTAGGAGCTTTGTACACCTAATGGGATTCTTTAGAAGCACAAATTCAGGCTACTATTTTGGATAGAGGAATAAGTGGATTAGTAAATGCTATTTCAAAAAAATTCATTGGAAGGTGGACAGATCATAAAGTTGAAGCAAAAGAGAAGTTTCTTAATGCAAAACTGTGTGATCTCAACAAGTTTGATCAGTATGTGTGCAAAATGCATGAATGGTACTACAACTCAGGAGAGATACATAATCTTGCAATGAAAGTAAGGTATGTTGAGAGCTTTCCAAATATCATAAAGGATAAATATAAAGCTACCTTACTAGGAGAAGATACTTCTGCTGTCTTTGGGTAGAATAAATCAGATCTTAAAAGAAGTACATAGACAAATATGTCAACAAAAGAATAGCTATAAAAGACAAAAAGAGTTACAGAAGTATTTTGAAAATCAATTTTGCAAGAAAACACTTGAAGAAGAAAGCTTATTTGGCTGTGAGCCATTTCTTACGATCAAAAATTGTAAGTGCAAGAAGAAGGATTATTGTTAAAAGAAAGGATGAAAATCTTTCTAGAAAAAGAAATCTCAAAAACCCTTCAGAAGGAAATTTTTTAGAAAAGGAAAAAAGCCTTCCTCCAAGATTAAGTGTTTTGTATGTGAAGGAGATCATTATGCTAAATATTGCCCCAAAAGAAAACATAAAAATTCTATAAATATGATTAACTATTCAGTCATTAGAGAAGATGAGTATAAACTAGTCACAGATAGAGAGTCTGAAATAGACAATATTGAAGTTCATTACTCATATGATCTAAATATAAATTACTATGATGATAATTCTACAGATAGTGGAGATAGTAACTATGATACATCGACATTTTTAGTGTGTATGAATTCTTTCACTCCACTTGACTATTCCCAACAGGCTCAGCAATATCAAGAAAAAGCAAAAGAAGCCTTTGATGAAGGTGATATTAGTAAGTATACATTTTTTATGATTGAATCTAAAAAATTTACTGCAAAAATTACTTCTGTAAATACTAAAAGAAAAAAGAAGTGCCAAAAAAAAGAATTTAAAAAAACCACTTCCTCAGCAGTCTTTAAAACAGAAAGGATAGCACATTTGATGGATGTTATAAAGAATGCTCAACAAGAGCTAAAATATCTTCTTTCTAAAGAAATTGAACAAAAAGAAAGAAAGATGAAGAAATTGATGAAAGAAATCCTAGCAAATAGCCTTGAAGACTATGTACATGCTTAGAAACCCATTTTAGATTTTTCTCTTTTACCTAAGAAGCAGATGGAATGATATTTCTATATTAATGAATGATAGAGAACCAAAACTCATTCATCAACCTTAAACCTTTTTTATCACATTTGATATTTACAGGTCCTAATTTCTACAAATTATCATAGCGTAGTAAGACATCATGATGCTGGATATCATGATGCTACCGGTGCCATTA
>Ga0068629_1000284_pt1 | contig 13805 bp, 14 predicted proteins | sample InSIn3gowninarea_FD_77432 | JGI IMG/M metagenome (GOLD analysis project Ga0068629, IMG submission 77432) | Clean room microbial communities from NASA Spacecraft Assembly Facility at Jet Propulsion Laboratory, Pasadena, California, USA -... ...
CATATCACCAAAACACAACAGTGCACCCAAAAGACTAAACACGACATCAAACACAATCGAACGATCACAACTCACATCACAGCACATTTCCAATCTTGCTGCATGTCGGTAGTATCTTCGTCTCCGACTTCAGCCTCTGATCCAGTGTCAGCATTTGGCAAGATCAGAGGCTCGTTTCCCTAGAACCTGACCGCGCTGCTGACGGCAGACACGACAATGGAGCCGCAAGCAGGGCGCGACATCTGTTGAGGTTCACGAACCATGATCCACATCTTGATGGGCTCAGGACTGCCCTTGAAGACAACGTCGCGCTTGACTTCGAATCCGAACTTGGCGTAGAATTTGTTGTTGTGCTCTGTGCTAGACTCGAGATACATGGGACGCTGTTCAGCATCGGCCTGCCCACTGTTAGTCTGATAACCAGAGAGATGAATCAACGAGGAACTTGCTTTAGCAACCATATCGCGAATCAACTTCCCGGCATATCCCCTTCCTTGGGCATTGGGCTTGGTACCGATGTATACGAGATAGTAGTGATCCCTCTCGCCCATGACTTCCAGTTTAGTCTGGTCCAGAACGGGCAGCATCTCGTCATAGTATCGTCTTCGCCCCTCGGCCGATAGCTGAAACCTGAGTTTCCACGTTCCACTACGGATACTCGTGAACCAGTCATCCATCTGTTGACGTGGTGCGAGCCTGCGGTTTCATTAGCTTAATATCAAATTGAGAACAGAGCTACGTACCAAAGAGCTAAAGCTTCATAGTCTGACCCAATAGTTGTCACAATACCTTTGTAGCAGTGTGCTGCAACCATATAAGTCATGTAGTCCACGTGGAGCTTCCACTTCTGTTCATCTGAGTAATCGACCATGTCATCGCCATCAAGTAGATACCGACTCATCGCATCAGTTGCGAAAGCTTGAGCCAGAGAGCTACCGGCTGCCGCAGACTCGTTCGCGTTAACGAGACGAACAGAAGTTTCCCACGCAGATGGTATGAGAGAGCGTTGTCGCCACTTGGCTACCGTCTTGGGTCCATTGATACCGCTATTACAATTCTTGTTGATCTCCATGATTGCAGTTTAACCAGTATTTGATTTATTCGCTTTACCTAAGGGGCCCCTTTCCTGGCGAAGAAAGGGACGCCATCTTGTATTAAGCATAACAGGTCCGTGAAGAAGCATACAGACTTACATTGTATATTCTGACAATTATCGCCGGTGTGAACCCGTGATAATTGAGTTCTTGATACGGACGTAAACCTGGAAGGATGTCTCAGACAGTTGAGGCTGGTACGAACTTCAACCGACATCAAGGTAGTACTTGAGCGGGCCAGGCTCGCGATCACGGCTTAGTAAGGGAAGTTGCGTCAAGAGGAATTCTTCGACGAAGCGGAGCGTATGGGATGTTCACGGAGACGGTCGAAGTTGTGTAAAGTGGGAGTGTTCAGAAGGGTTTGGGGTAGTCAACAACCTTCAAAAATGCAAGGTTGACGGTAGCAAGCAGCACGTGGTAACGGCGATAGCAAGACAACAAGTTGGCTATTCTTCACAGCAATCTTCTCGAAGAGAAGACTTAGCAAGATATCCTGACTGAGGTTCCTGTTAGTGGCCGGCCGCTGTGGTCTTGTTGGGGTAGAAGATGTGAGCAAAACGGTGTTTATGTGACAGTTAAGTGACTGGGTAGATGGGTGAGGAACAAAGAAGAGAATGGAAGATAAGAAGTAGATGGGGGATTAAATAAGTAGGGCGAGTACTAGATAGACATGTCGTGTACACTCCAATCTGCAGCATAGATACATGGTCTATAGGAAGCGCCTTGAACCAGAAGCTGATCTCATTATTGGTCAGATAATTGTATGACAACCATTATCGTGGGGCAGCGACTAGCTCCGGGGTCCATTGTGAGACAAACGGGGAGCAGCTTTGGAATCAAGGCGAGATAGCGAGGTTGAGGGCACAGTGTATGCTGACTGACGATCATGGACCACATGATCAACCTGCAGGGTCGTGGGGGTGAGGCGGGACTCGCCCTAACAAACCAGATCGTGAGTTTACACCAGAGATCCACGACCATCCAGTCAATGTGTAGACAACAACACACTTATCAAGCCATTCGATATTGATAAGCATGATTCATGGACAAACATACTGTAAGTGTCTCAGCTGAGTATCGAGTCAAGACCCAAGCCACCGGCAGCTGCGAATATAACTTACGATAGCCAACTCATGCACTTGTACAGTAGCAGCTGTCAAAGAGCATCATGCTGCCTGCTTTGTTGGTGGATGGCAGCGGCTTGCGACGGCACCTAGGCCTAGTTCGCTGGTCATTGGGTGGTACTGTGTCACTTGACGAGTGCGACTTGTTTGCTAACCCGGACACGACGATGAACCAAGAGTTATGAATTGGAAATGAACGAATCGCTGACAGATAAGAGGTTCAGCCATCAAACCGAGTATAAGATACGCTTGTCCCAACTGAGCTTAACCTAGTAGTCAGTGGATGTATGCCGATGTTGATAACCAAAGCTGTGTTGAGATCTGATAAAGGACCAATGACAGGCTTTGCAATTCGAACATCTTTATTTCATCATATATGCAGTAATGAATGTCCGGCTTGTCTCTCGTCCTTGTTCAGCGAGCTTGAACTGGATTCGTAAAACAGTTCGGAGTCTTCTCGATTTTATTGAGTCGAAGCCAAGTAGTGAATAACGTAAATTAAAAACAGCTCTAGACGTCGTGTAAATCTGACACAAAGCCCAAGAGCGGATATCTATGTTGTTTGAATGCGAATATTCAATGCACCAGACCGAAGTTTCTGCGACTGGCGACAAATCGTCTATGCTTTCGATTTTCGATGTTTTCCTTCCCATTTCGTTCCCCATAAGTCATTACATACGTCGAATCTCCTGCTCGTTCAAGTACTTGTCGAGGCCAGAGTCGAGGTTCTGCCACCACTCGAAGAGCATAGAGTTGCAGATGAGCTTGAACCAAGGAGTGAAGACCAGGCTGGGGTCGTCGAATTGTTGCTTGAGCTTCTCGGGAGTGACGTATTGGGTATCTCGGACCTCGTTCTTGTTGATGTCGAGATCGACGTTGGCCTTGATAAAGAGAATGTAGTCAACTGTGTTTTGTGTTAGACTTTGTAGTATCAAAGAATTGGCTTGTACATACTCTCGTGCTCACCCCACTTTCCGTCACTGGGAGCCTTGTAGTGAATACGGGTAAGGAAGTGGAAGTCCTCGAAAGGTACCTGCTCCTTCTTGATGCCCAACTCATGCTCAAGCTTGCGCTGAGCGGCTCTCTTCACACCAGCAATAGAGTCCTCAAGAGTAGAGCCAGTCTCAGTTGGGATGTGAAGAGGGTGGGAGCAGCAGGTGTTGGTCCACATGTCGGGGAAGGTGATCTTCTCGGTAGCGCGCTGCTGAAGGAGAAGCTCGTTCTTGTCGTTGAAGAGGAAGACGGAGAAGGCACGGTGAAGGAGACCCTTGTCGATGTTGGTCATGAGATGGCCTAGCAAGGTCTAAGTCAGTAAGGGGTAACGACTGTGGTGGTGAGAATCGACATACAGATCTTCTTGCTTGCTGTGCCAATTGGCTTGTCGTTCTCGTCAAGGACAATGCAGACCTCGTCCATAAGACGGATCTGCTCCTCATCGTGACCGGAGAGAGGCTCTGAGCTGGTATCGATGTCCGGGAAGAGACGGAGCATAGATTCAGCCGTGATGGGCTGGTTGGTGGTGGTGGTGGTGGTTGTTGTTGTAGACATTGTGAATTAGACGGTATCCAAAGGTGTTTGAGTAAGGTGACTTGACAGATTCACAATGCGCCGAGACAGTGAGTGTATATAAAGGGCGAGAACAATGGCGAGCGGTCTGAAAGACCCAGCGATTAATTTTAAGGGTCACTGGCGTCGCGCGCTCTTGCCTGGGTTTGCCCCTCCAAAAAGTTATCGGGTGTGGCAGCCGCGCCCCTCCACCCGCCGTGATCCACAGGACACTACAACTGCAACCACTGAGGATCGAGTCCAGGGACTCTTCTCTCCAGGTTCCTACTAAATTGGGTAGTGGGGCTCAACCACTCAATTGGCGGTTGGCCAGTCAGTGACAGCCATCTCGGTGAACCTCTTCTCGTTTTAGCGTAAGGCCGGCCATAGATAGACTCAGGTACAGTAATGCCTGACTACAGACATACAAATGCATGATCGACTTCGATTCACAGCATTTAGTGTAACGCAATATCTGTAGACATTTGTGGAGAGCGGATTACCATGTCCTCTAGGCTAGATAGTGACTAGCAGTTTCAACATCTCTTTGATACCCCGGCTGTGCACATCCCACATGTCCAATTGCCTAGACAAGAAGAAGCCCGAAAGATGAAAACAGATCTTCGACCCTGAAAATTTACTAATATATGTAAAGACTTATGATTACATAACGGCAGAGGCGCAGGATGTGCACAGCTGGGGAATCAAGAGATAACGATATGGAGGCCTTAACGTCGCAACGTTTCAGGATTGACTTTTGTCTCCCAGTCATCTTACCGAATCTAACTATGACACTTGTCGTATGTACTCAAATAGACTGTCAAAAGATAAACTTGTAAAAGTATATGTTACTACTCAACTTATACACACAATTATACATGAACTGTCCAGTAAGATTATGCGCTAATTTGGATATTGGCTAAGCGGGGGCCGCAGATGCCCAGGTGCCAGGGCATCCATCAGGGGAAGTGGCTGGAGAGCTATGGCTTCGTCATTCAACCTCCATTCCTCAACCTTACCCTACCTTAGAACGGCCTCATCGTCTCTCCATTAATTCAATACACTCTGCGGTCGCCGCCAAAACGATTGCGATAATTCATTTCTCCACCTAGTCGATAAGCGCTCTTTTTCTTGACGTACTTCGGAATCACATCCACCAGGCTGCCCAGAGCCCACAGACGTAATCATGGCAGCGCCCAAGATCGAGGAGCAAGAAATCGAGACCTACTGGAATATTTTCTCTGCGCGAACAGGAGGCGGCAAGTTCCTGACCGGCGAACAAGCTGCTCCGGTTCTGAAGAACAGTGGATTGCGAGATGATCAACTAGAGCGTGTATGGGACCTTGCGGATGTGGATAATGATGGAAACCTTGATTTCGAGGAGTTTTGTGTCGCTATGCGCATTATCTTTGATATCTTGAACGGAGTACGATACAGTCGCCGAAAAAGGCCGCGATATAGAAGCTGACATGTTCCAGGAATACGCGGACGTGCCGACGACATTGCCTGACTGGCTTGTCCCCGAGTCCAAGGCTCATTTGGTGCAAGCCACCCAAGCCATCACAGGAAAGTCGGTGCAATTCGAGCAAGTTGAGGATGATTCGGAAGATCTTGGGCTCAAGGATGGCTTCGAGTGGTACATGAAGCCTGCAGACAAGTCCAAATATGAACAGATCTACCAAGAGAACAGAAACGCGCGCGGCGAAGTCGACTGTAAGTCTGCAAGTATCGGTCCTAAAGGATATGGCTGACAAGAGTAGTCAATGCGCTCAGCGATCTCTACGAGTCCCTCGACGTTCCCGATACCGATATCCGATCCGCTTGGAACCTGATCAACCCGTCGGCGCAATCGACCATCAACAAGGACGCATGCCTCGCTTTTCTACATATCCTTAATTATCGACACGAAGGTTTCCGAATTCCCCGTGCTGTTCCCGCGTCTCTGCGTTCCAGTTTTGAGCGCAACCAGATCGATTACCAAGTCGACAACCAGCGAACCGGTGCCAACTCGCGATGGGCTACCAAGGCCGATGACACCACCAGCACTGGTCGCAAGGCCAAGTTCGGCGACCAATACCTGACGCGCCTAGGCCGAAGCGGCTTCAAGTCTGCCGGCACGGACTTTTCAACAGAAAAGACGGAGGATTGGGAGGAGGTTCGCTTGAAGCGCAAGCTCCAGGATCTCGAGGATAAGATTAAGAAGGTGGAGGAGATCGCGGAGCGCCGGAAAGGTGGCAAACGCGACTCTAAGCCTGCGCTTGTCAAGAAGGAACTAGATCAGCTCCTGGAATACAAGCGTAGAGAGCTCAGGGAGCTAGAGGAGGGGACTGGCAAGAGCGCGGCTGGAGGAAGTCTTAAGAGCATACAGGAGGATCTTCAGACGGTGCGTGAGCAGGTTGAGGGTCTGGAGACTCACTTGAGGACGCGCGAGCAAGTTCTTGGAGAGATTCGGAGGGAGATTGAAGACGAGAAGAGAGGATAGGCGGATTTAATTAGACTACGGAGTGGGTATGTTGCTTTTTCTTTGTAGGAATATCATGGCGCTTTCTTGAATAGGATATTAGGCGTTCCACCACTCGTACTTTTTATCACCACATAGTCCCATTGGCGTACTTTTTCGTACGCTCGAGACCTAACGTCCGACCCTTGACTGTCCACACAGCCAGTGATGGCACAGGGACTTTGCCTAGCCGTCCAGCTCCACGACTTCGACCCGTGGCGCATATAAAAGCGTCCACCCGAGGACCACTCACGGGCTGTGGCTCTTTACCTTTGAGCACTAGATCAATATTTTTATAGACACCCGCGGCCTGGGCCTCTGTGATTAGGAAACCAGCACGAGGTTTGGATACAACGTCTCCAACCGCCCACACACCACTTGCGGCTTTGACACGCATCTCATCATCCACATCTGCGTAGCCATGTTCGTTAAGCCACTCCTTGGGCAGGAACCCTGAATTGGGTCGAAGCCCCATAGTCGCCAGGAAAACATCAGTTGCTATACTTTCGCCATTCGATAACTTTACAAGCGTCTTGCCATCAGGAAGTTCGGTAGTCTCCTCGGAGCGAACACCGGCACGAATCTCAACTCCTAGACGGCGGAGTTCGGATTCGGCACGGCCGGCGATTGAGTCTCCTCCAAGAACTTTATCGTCGGCTGAGAGGAGCACAACGGTGGTCGAAGGATAAGCATATTGGATTTCGCCTGCCAGCTCAACACCTGTAGCTCCGGCGCCAGCGATAACAACGTGAGTAGCCCTCTCGACCTTGTCAGCGGTGCGGTGAAGACTGGCAACGAGCTCTTCATGCGAGGTAGAAGCCTTCCATGGAAGTGATGGGTCAACAGTCTCGGCTCCGGTAGCAATGACAAGGTGGTCATATTTCAGCTTCGTGCTGGCTCCAGTCTCTGGTTCAACCGTTACGGTGCGCGCTTCGGGATCAACGGCCGATGCAGTGCCGACGATGAAGTGAGCACTTCCAGGAGGATATTGGTCCAGGCCAGGCTGAATAGGAGCGAAGATCTCCTCGTCTTTTACAACACCTGGAACAATGGCGCGAACGGACGCCAGGTTCCAGTAGAAGTGGCTATTCTAAGAACTTGTCAGTTTGATGCATTAGTTTGTCCAAGTTTATGCGAGTACCTTGGAGACAAGTATAACTTTGAGGTCTTCCTGGTGAGGCCGGGTGTACTTGAGAAGCTGGTGGGTGACCGCCATACCGCCCAGGCTTCCGCCCAAGACAACCACCGTTTGTGTCATTTTAGTAGATCGATTTAGGATGAGGATTGGTGATCAGGTCTCTTAGAAGCTTGAATATTGTGGTTGATTTGACTATATGGTGCTCTTGTTAAGGGTAGATAGTGGCGGAGAGACATGTGAAAAGACAGTTTAACACTGACTAGGATGTAGGTAAGTAAGTTTGTTCCGTCCCGATAGTCTCGGAAAGCGGTCTATGACGAGTTCAAGGCTATGTAGCAAACGAATAGTCCGTAACGGCTTGGGTTTCAGGCTCGTTGCGGTATCAAGTTTCATTGAATGAAGCTATCGTCGCTTTTATTGCAATGGGAGTTTTGATAAGCGACCTGTGCATTGTATTGAGTAGGTACCTAGGTAGGTAGTTGCGTTTGTCCGAGTCCTGCCGCAACAAAAGCTGAGACCTCCTTCGCCATAAAATCATGGTCATAAGTTAGTAGGTAGCTATTGTTATTTCCGTCGAGTTCCATTCTAGAATATTCACTCTCGTGTTGAAACGAGATGTCAAGTGTTTTACTGCAGGTAATAAATCTCCGGATATATGTCCCCTGCACTCCACGTGCTTTTAATCATCATTTAGTTGTATTGTAATAAGCATGTCCCTTCCTTCCTCGGCAGGTCCCCAAGTTTGGTCCCTTGGTCTTGATCCTCACTGACGAAAAGCTCCCCTCATTGAGAAAACCCAACCAATAGCAGCTCACGACGTCACTGTCGAATCCTGCCCGCACCCCCTCTCTAAGGCAATGATGAACTGAAGCCAGAGTCCCATGACCCCGCTATAGGTAACTTAACCCGCCCGCCGGGAGAAGCCAAGTTCCTCAACAAACATTGGATCCCAACACCTCTCTCTTTTCTTTCTCCTTTTTCCTTCTGATACAAACTTGATCTTCAAACAACAACTCTCCAAAACTCCCCTTTCAACCAAACAAACACCGTCACCATGTCTGAATCTTTCCAGAAGGCCGTCGAGGACTCCAAGAAGCTCACTTCTAAGCCCGGTCCCGACGAGCTCCTCGAGCTCTACGGTAAAGATCTCCTTGTTACAAATTTGCGCTTCTCAGCTAACCGGGATTCTCCAGCTCTCTACAAGGTCGCCAACGGCGAGGACTTCAAGGCTGCCACCCAGCCCGGCATGTTCGATCTCAAGGCAAGCTCTATTCCCCTAGCCTTCCATCACGCGACGACAGGACTAACTCCTAGCTAAGGGCAAGGCCAAGTACAACGCCTGGAAGAAGGTCGTTGAGCAGGACCAGCTCACTCCCGAGGCCGCTCAGACCAAGTACGTCGAGGCCGTCGAGAAGCTCAAGGAGAAATACGGCTACGACGCCAACAAGGTGCCCGAGACCGTTGGTACCAACTAAGCGTGCGATTTTATGTTCTGCGAGATAGACAACCCTCAACGATGAAACGAAACAAGTTCGAAGAGTAGGAACAATGAAATACATAACAAAGCTATAAATGTCGGAACCAAGTGATGTGGGGATGGCTCCTTGAGCTTTTCTTTTCTACGCTGCTGATAGCGTATATCATAACTTAGACGAAGAGAACTAATACCCGTCTGTTTTATATTTCGATGCTGTTACCACAGAGTGCTCGCACCGCTTAGAATCAGATGGATGAACCATCTGTTCTCTTTTGCTTCGAGTTTGTGGGCTGTCATGCGACCTCACTGTTCGTTACATGTGACATCACAGCTGACGGTCGATTATGACCAAAGTTGGGGTCCAAGTAGCACGTAATTCTCTGCTTCTATAATAATCTGATATCGACATGTGTCTCATCTTTGTCTAGAGACTGTACACTGACTGACTCGCTCACGAGCAAGCCGTGCGCATTTTCCTTGTCAAAATCCAAATGTGGACTCTGACAGACAGCTCGTATCATCCCAGAACCCTGAAGACAAGTCTCGGCTATCTAGCCCGTGATATATCTACAAATCTATCCGACATACCCTTATTACGGAGGTACTTCAAGAGGTTGTCCTCCACTCAGCTCAACAGTGTTGCACCAGATACTACACTCGGTCACAGTCATCACAAATCTGTTTGTTTATGTGCAATGTTGAGTAAAATTGTCTACCAGGGCAATTATTAATGTCAAGTATACGAGGCGGAGACTGAGCTCTCGCAGTGACGAATAGTAACTAGAATTTAAGGTGTAAGTAGGTGTACGAAGACCGCGTACCAAGCGTATGAATGTATCTTTTCCGTTCCAAGCGCTGAGCGTTTCTCATTTCGTTGTAACTCATCCTCCTCATGCTCCTTTCCAAACCAAGAAAAACACCAAGCCGATCAACTCCGGTTGAAGTGGGACGTAAACTGAAGGATATTTGATAAAGGGGGTATTTCATCAGAAGAATATGAATCTCAACATTGCACCATTGGTTATCTCCAACAAGCATCCCTCCAGACGTGTTTCGTATATCAGACGTCCCATTGCTCTCTTCATCATAAACTCATTATTTGCGGTGAGCACCGTGTTCAACAGGCTCCTTGCGAGAGCCAGTGTAATCACAGGACAGAGTGAACTTAGAGGAGGGCAAAGGCACCAGCAGCAGCAAGAAGCAGAGCGCTCACGCCAGTGAGGGATGCACCACTGCTGATGCTGGATGGCTCAGCAGAGCCAGGGGCAGACTCAGATGGCTGAGTAGGAGCGGCAGTGGCAATGGTGCTGTTAGAACCACTCCAAGCGGTGCTGTAGCCCGAGCTAGGAGCAACAACGGTGGTCTTATCAGCCTTGGTTGTGGTCTTAACGACAACTGAAGAGGTGGTAGGGGCGGCAGAGGTGGTAGGAGCCTCGGTGGAGGTGGAGTCCATAGAGGTGCTGGTGATGTAGACAGTTGTCGAGGTGGTCTCGAGCTCAGAAGAGGTTGTAGGGACAGCAGTGGTAGTGGGTTCAGCACTGGTGGTCTCAGCAACGGTAGTAGTGGTGCTAGTCATGAGCTTCTCGGTCTTGAGGCCGTCCTCAACGCCATACGCAGCGGCACATTCAGCAAGATCCATAGAGTCAGGGCAGCACCAGGTCTGGGCCTTGGTGTCGTGAGAGCAGTAGAAGCCCTTGTCACAAGAGTCTATTGATACAGTTAGTATTCAGGTTGCTCACCGGGCTGTAAAGGCCTCATTGATTGAGTTTGATAGTACTTACTTCCAGTGCCGTCAAAGCAGCAGGACTGCTTCACAGTAGGGTTGAAGCAGTGGGTTTGGTCATCCTCAGAAGGGCAAGACTCGTATCCGGCACCACAAGCATCAGCGCAAGTCTTGCCACCACCACCACAGACAGACTGATCGGGTTGGTATCCGGGAGTAGAGCGACGAGCGAAGCTGAGACCTTCAACGGGGCCCTTGATCAGCTTGTAAGGCTGAGGCGAGGAGGCAGCGTTGCTGGCACAAGCCAGAAGAGCGACGGAGGCAAGAGTTCGGAAAAGCATCTTGACGACAGGGTATAACGATGGTAGTGGAGAAGCGGTTTCGTATTGAGTGAGCAAATAGCAAGCGAGTGAGTGAATGGATGATACTAGATAAAACTAGAATCGAGGATATGCAGGTTTCTTGTTGTTGTTAAAGAACGTAACGAGTATCGATAAAATAACGACCTCTGAAGGATGATAGCGACGACAACAAGAATGGTTAAAGAGGATGGTGAGGGAAGATCCAAGAGTGAGGTTGTAGAGAGATGGGGGTCTAGATGTAAGTAAATACCTGTGGGCAGGTGCAGAGACCACGCCAAGTCCAGGAAGGAGAGACTCTAACTCAGGTCTCGTCTCGGGAAGCAACAACCATCGAAAAACTCGACCCTTCCTTCCCTGGCACAATGGGGACGGGTTTCATGGCCATGATAGGCTGGTGTCGCTGGTCCAAGACGGAGGATAATGCAGAAGCAGCTGTGGCCCTGGTTCGCTCCTGGGGTTGGCAGGGACAAGGGGGGGCCCCTAACCCATCTTTTTAATTTAAAGTCCCCATCGTGGTTGTCTTCTATCACCACCAATGATTAGTCTCTGTTGATTCTGGCAACAATTCGAAAAAAAAACCACCATACCTATTATGGCCGAGGGGTAATTGGGACCTGATACTGCGATAGAGGAAGATGTTTTGAAAGCGTGCCCAAAGAGTTGGCATTGAAACGCAGGCGGAGTATACAAACATATAAAGAGTAGGCTGTGCTACCTTCGATGGTTCCAGATCGGCAAGACACCGTTCAAACTGATTTCGCCTCAGTTTACGATATTTCCCAACCTGAATTCTCCCAGAATGATCGCCATCCTGGTTGAAATGACAGCTCTTTAGCACAGCAAACTAATGGACTGATAGATTCTAGAGGATGATTAGCCGCCCACACACTCCATCTCCAAGACCCAAGCCGGGCGCTACTCGGCTATAGTCTAAGAGAGCGCAATTTTGTGAGAACAAGACCAATTTGTTATGGATATTACTGAGAGCCAACTCACTTAACTTTGGGATATGGATGGTACTGCATCTCGATCCTTCCACATCGAATAAAGTGCTCCTTTTGTCTTTCAGTTCCTGCAAGATGGGAAGGACAATGGAAAAGTATGGTTACCTTTTACGGCAGGTACCTGAGACCTGCACTGGGGCATGTCACACGAGATGGTCTCTGAGTGGTCAGAAGTGCTGTAACTTCAGGGGTCCAGTGGAAGCTGCAGCTGCCAACCGAGGCCCGTTGCGCTAAAAAGCCGCCTGATGCAGGAACAAAACAGACTTGGCGCTTCACCTATCGGAGTTTTGACCCAGTACGTCCCAGCAAAGAAGAGGCCATTAAAACAATATCAAGAGATATGAGACTTAATAATCAATCGAATGTTAACTTTTCAGTTTAGAACAAAGATATGGTACATGTTCTTTCCAACCTCTTACCGACCTCGCCTCTCTTTGGTTGAGAGACTCAACTCAACCTTCCATTGGTTTCAGGTTATTTAACCAGACCTGGTCATGCGCTATTAACCAGCAGTCAATTAACAGGGGCTCTATGGCTAAACCCAGCAACGTCAGTGGCAATCTTAATTTCAATCATGGTCCGCCTCTGAGTCGGTTCCCCAGACTAAGACTAACCTAAAGACTGGTTTTATTGTTTGCGTCTGTGTGTTTTTCGACTCGATTGATTGATTGATTGATTAAGCAACTAATTAATCAATTATCTTGGCTGTCATCACGATCTCGCCAACACGTGGCTGCTGGGACATAGCTTCAAGTATGGCCATGAGAGAAAACCTGTTGTTATTTCGATGAGCTGGTCATGAAAAGAAACCCACTGACAACTCATCATCGGCTTCATGCAACAATATACAGACCTGGGCCAAGGTTACATGCATTGACTACCGACTCTTAAACGAAACAAGCAGGCACAAACACGTATCATTGAGCTGGTCCTCGTGAATGCAGCTATCCATTTGATGCGGACTAGCTGACTGCACACACTATGCATCCTCCCGTCCTCCATACTTCAGCTGGATCCATCTTCCAATATCCTTCGCCGACGGAAACCTACATTCCGAAGTGCTCTAATATAAAACAAATTATCACTGTCCATCTCAAGTCAGTGCTTCCTCAAGATCGGGCTGCACTTATCACTTGGCGTTCGGTCTAATTCCTCCGGATGCTGTTAAATTCCATGATCTTCAGCTAGCTTGTCGATCGGAGATTTGGCCCACGCTCTGCAGTACAATACAAGGGATTATTCGTGGAGTTGCTAACTCATTCTAACATAACAAAGAACCATACTCCGTAGTCTTGACCCAGCCCCCAAGACCTCGGATCATAGACAGACCCTGCGAAAAAGCCGATTACCTGTAACACAACCACATTAACCTCTTCATGATCTCCCATCTACAGTCCCAATTCAAGAGACCGGCAGACAGCCCAATAATTACTCTAATGCTGATGCTGATTCAAGCTGTCTCTGAGAGTTACAGCATGTGCCAACACGTTGAAGACAGCCCTCAGGGGCTCAGGTGGTCTAAATAATAATCGAGGCACCAAGAGCCTATCACCTCACCCAAATCGTCTCGCTTTTATTGTGACCCACCGGTTTGCCATCCGGGCAGGAGCTCCTGTGAGATGGGAAGTGAGAGTAAGCCTACTCAACCTCATCGCCACCCATCTTAGAGATCCACTTGTTCATGTGGGAAAACTTGGCCTCAAAGGTCTTTTGGAGCTTCTCTCCGGCAAGCCACATAGGATCGCCCTTCTTCCAGTATGTGAAGCAGTTGTCAAAAATCTGGCGCACATCCCTCAGGAACTCTTCCTCGTCATTATACTCCTTGCGGTCCATCTTGA
>Ga0068629_1000290_pt1 | contig 13734 bp, 9 predicted proteins | sample InSIn3gowninarea_FD_77432 | JGI IMG/M metagenome (GOLD analysis project Ga0068629, IMG submission 77432) | Clean room microbial communities from NASA Spacecraft Assembly Facility at Jet Propulsion Laboratory, Pasadena, California, USA -... ...
CCCGCGCTCGGCACGTGAATAACCGCTCATCTAGGTAGTACACCTTCTTGCCGTGATCTGCGTTTCCCTTGACGGATTCCGGGGCTTTTAATGTGTAGTCCCGCGATCCGATGTGTGTAGCGCGGTTCAGACGCAGAATGTCGCCTGGGCGTACATTTGGCATTTGAAAGGGGAGGCGAAGTGTGTCGCCGCGTGTCAGGAGGTATGGGCGGCCATGTAGATGTGCAGTGATGTAGTGTGCTGGCTGGCTTTGGAGGAGAGGGAGGAGACTGCGGATGGAGGGTGTGAGGGTTTGCGAGAGGATGTCTGAGCGGGCGTGTGGTGAGGCCTTGACGTCGTTTGTGGAAGCGGGGCTTGGGGCGTCTTTGGGGAGGGGCTGCGGTGTTTGAGCGCGCTCTTTTGCTTCGTCTGATATGCGATGGCTGGACTGGATGAGAGGTTCGGGGGTATTGGATGTGTCGAGGTTGTGCGATACTGTCGTTATTCCTGCGCGGCGGATCGTCGGTTGGACTATCGCTCTGGAGTCGAGAAACGCATGACGTGCGGAACGAGCGAAGAGAGCCATTACTGGGTTCGGCAGGATGCAATGGCTTGGGGGCTTGGGGGCTTGCTGAGCACAGTATCCTTTGGTGTTGCGGAGGTCCGATGTTGAAGAATCCAGCCCGCATCGCGCTAGTGGGGGCTAGTGCCGAACTTTTTGGAGGCGGAAGGCGCTGTTGCAAGAGACTCCACTCTACCACCACTACCCTTACAAGACAGCATACACAGAGGTAGTCGCCATGCCTCAGAACGAGTATATCGAGCGCTTCACGAAGCAGTACGTCTACACCCATCATGCACCCCGCAATGCACCACCAGCGCCTCGCGCCTCAGTAACCAAGAACACCTGACTAACTCTGTCGCAACAGGCACGGAAAGCGCTTCGATCACGATGAGCGCCAACGCAAGAAGATTGCCCGTGAAGGACACAATGCCTCGAAGAAAGCGCAAAACTTCCGTGGTCTGAGGGCCAAGTTGTACGCCGAGAAGCGCAGGAAGGAGAAGATCCAGATGAAGCAGAAGATCCGCGCACACGAGGAACGCAACGTCAAATCCAACGAAGCACCCGAGCCAGCCACCGACGCGCTTCCCGCATATCTCTTGGATCGCAGCAACGAGAAGAATGCCAAAGCCCTCTCTTCGGCCATTAAGCAGAAGCGTAATGAAAAGGCTGCCCGGTTCTCTGTCCCGCTGCCCAAGGTCAAGGGTATTTCCGAGGAGGAAATGTTCTCCGTTGTCAAGACGGGAAAGAAGACGAAGAAGAAGAGCTGGAAGAGGATGATCACTAAGCCGACTTTTGTCGGTCCAGGCTTCACGCGTAGACCTGTCAAGTACGAGCGCTTCATCAGGCCCATGGGATTGCGTTACAAGAAGGCCAACGTCACACATCCTGAACTGAACGTTACGGTCCAGCTGCCGATCATGTATGTGTTTTTGACGCAGTAATCAAAGATAAACATGACTAACTTTTCCACAGCTCAGTAAAGAAGAACCCTCAACAACCCATGTACACCCAGTTGGGCGTCCTAACCAAGGGTACCATCATCGAAGTAAACGTCTCTGAACTCGGTCTCGTAACCGCTGGAGGAAAGGTCGTTTGGGGTCGCTATGCACAAATCACCAACAACCCAGAGAACGACGGTTGCTTGAACGCCGTTCTCCTCGTCTAAGCTTCCGAAGCAAAAACTGCATTTGACGGCGTTAATTGGGTCTTTTGAAAATCGATTCGAAGGCGTTGCGGCGACGTATGAGAATGGGACTTTGCTAGGCAGGGGAAGAGGGGTTACTAGCCGATGATGCAAATGCGCCTGAGCACTTGCGTTTCAGAGGAATTTTAGTAGAAAAGAATAATGATACCACATTGATCACAACACTTTTGCTCTTTCATGATGGCATCGCCAACACCAGGGGATGAAGAACTTCATGTTGCATCAGACGCCTAGAGATTTTACGGTGAACCAAAAGGGAGTTTGTTACAGTATAGATCTGATAGTCATACAGTATACTAGTAATCTATACTTGCTAAACACCAATTCCATATGCCCGCCCAATCTGTGGTATCTTCCATTCCCAGCCCATCCCATTTCCGCTTAGAACAATGAACGCCAGCCATCAAAAAAAAGGCCATTTCCCCCAAGCAAGATACCCGATAAACGAGTTAGACATCTACAGCACAACCGTCATACAATGACATCGCTCAAATCAACATGTCGCCTCCGTCTCTGTACATCGCCCGCCAAAACCCTGCCATCAGCATCCAGCGCACCATCACCCACCCAATCCGTAACAATATCATCCCGGTGCTCATCGTCAAAACTGCCCCTCCTGCCCGTCTTATCCGCCCACCCTGTACGTTCAAGTTCGATGATGCCGCCAAACCGCCTCTCCCCATTAGCAACAAAGAGCGACTGCCCATCCGGCGTAAACGACGCACCACCCACGGGGCCAAAGAAATCAAAAACCTGTTTCGACTCCCACGTCTGCGCGTTGATAACATTGATAAAATCGTCTGCTTCCGCTGCAACGAGGACACGGGGTCCAGAACCAATAGGAGAGAAGTGCAGGGACCTTGGGACACTGAGTTCGCTCTTCATGACAGCTAGGGGTTTCTCCCAGTATCGCGCGTCCCAGACGACAATGGTGGAATCTTGGGCTGCGGTTGCAACGTGGATGCCGTCGTCTGCCCAGGCACAGGCAAAAGCGTCGTCGGTGTGGGAATTTAGTGTTTCGAACGGTTGGCCTGTCTCGGCGTTTGTGATGAGGGTTTCTTGGAAGTCGCCGACTACGACGCGCATGCGGCCGTTTGGACTTGTTGCTGAGCAGTTTACTGCTGCCGAGTATTGGAATGAGTGGATGAAAGTGTTGGTGCCGCAGTCTAGGACGCGGAGGCGGTGGTCGTTGGAACACAAGACGGCTTGGGGAATGTATGTCCGCCGTGAGGGGAAGAGGTGCATGTGGTTGACTATGCGTGACTTTGTGTCGGTTGCGAAGTCTGAAGTGCGGCCAAATGTACAGGGCGAGCCGTGAGTGGAAGAGAGGTTGGCGATGGCGTACTCGCCTTCAAAAGCGCCAGCGATGAGTACGTCGCCATGTGATGCAATGGTGGTTATCGAGGCGTCGGGAGCTAGATGTTTGCTAAGGTCAACGACGACGTCTTCGGGCACACCTTCAGCGTCTGTATGCAGTACTTGATGACCTTTTGCGTAGTACACATCATTGCGGGATGTAGCTGTCACAATGTTTCGCAGCTGGAAGTGAGGAACGAAAGCACGAGGCTTGGTGTTGATCCTTCGAAACTGGAAGAAGCTGTCTGTATTGGGTGTTGAATGCACATACTAAGAGAGATTAGACAGGTACTTGAGAGGGATATACCAAGAAGCTCGTTTCTAATGAGTCGTACTCCTAAGCACCAAAGTGTACCCCAAAAGTATACACTGCTACTTCTCTAAGAGAGTTGTAACGTAGAATACTACATAGACCTTGAGGGTACACTTTGGTGCTTGGGGGTACAACTTATAAAAACGAGCTTCTCCGTAGTCTGCGTACCTTTCGAACTTCCTTCACACTGTGTAGCACTCTTTGACGTTCGTGTTGCAACCGCGCCTTACGCACCGCTGCACGTGTGGTCTATCGAGGTGTTAGCCCGAACGATACTTTTACCTCTTACATAGACAAGAGAGTCTCAAGCGCTGCGTCGCAGCTGCCTATGTAGGTCCCAGAATGTGAGAACGTACCTTGCGAACCGTCCAATCAATGCCCTGGTAGTCATATTCGTCGCCCTTGAGATCCTCCCGACTAATAAAATCCGGCACCTGCACCAGGTCCAGACCGGGAACGATAGGCTTAAGCTTTCCGAAAAAGCGATGGAAATAAGAAGTGATGGGACAAAAGGCGGCCCTGTCCTGGATACTCAAATGCGGTTCGTTGAGCGTCGTTGGTGGCTCTAGCAGCGGATCAGCACCGAATGGGAAGTGGGCTGTGTGGGTTCCTATGGCCATCGGTGTGGTGAAATAAGTAGTGGATGTGTGGTGAGGTATGTTGGATGTGTCACCTGTGAACAGGTCGAAAGCGTTGTATGTGACATACGAAGGATGAATTGGGCCAAACATGTCTTCGATGGTGCCTCCCTCATCCAGCGCTGCTTCCTCATCCTCATCCTCATCCTCATCGTCGTCGTCGTTTCCCTCTCCTGCTTGATGTGGTCCGGGCATGGCTTCCATGAATTGCTGGTAGTCCACTAGTGATATTCCCCCACCATCGTCATCGTCGTCCACCTCGTCGTCGTCATCGTCGTCACCGTGCGATCTGCTGTCGGAGAGAGTCGCGAGCGTTACAGCAGCAGCCAGCGCGCTGGGTGAGTGCGGCCAGTCTCCATGGTCCGGATAGGCGTGCGGCGGCGTTGTGGGATGCGTCGTGGTGGAGTGTGGCGCGGACCAGTTATGCATGCTGGCCATCGACGCCCGCTATCCGCCTGATAGCCAGTGCAGCGGGGCCGCCGAGGCAGGTTCTTGTCGTGCTTGCGTATGCGACGAAGTGGTCGGCTGGTGTAGTTGGAGAGAGGCGTTGGGGCGCAAGGTATAGGCTTGTCTGGCGTGGGGGGAGGCGACTAGGCCAAAGCATAGGCTCGGCGCAGCGAGACAGGCAGAATGCAGCAGATATGTAGCGGCTGACTGGCTAGGCCCCTTGCGCCACAGGCTAACTGGGTCGTCTTCTTGCTCTCGACCTGTCTGTTACTTACCCGAGGCGCCGCATGTGAAGGAAGACACGTCCTGGCCTAATGTGGGGTCGCTGCTGCCAAAGCCGCAGTCGGGTATTGGCTGCGGGAGCGATGGGTTGGGCTGCAGGGCAAGGAAGCAGGTCAGCTCCCTTTATGTTTATGGATATGGCTATGCCGCGTCGTCGCAACGGCTCCTGAACCTACCGTGCCGTCAGATATATACGCCAGTCTTGGAAGCCGCCGAATATCTGCATCCAATCCTCCTCCGCGCGGGCCCTCTAGTTTAGACGGAACACGAGGGGATCGGACAGCCCACCCCCCTCCAAAGCCTGACTAGCGACTCCACCATCTCAGATGTCCAGACGTTAGATCTATGTATTCACGCTGCTCAACTCCACGCTGTCACCAGGCGCTCAGGGTTAAGCAGCCATGGCGTGCTCACGAACAGTGATACAACTCACATGGCATTGCCAACACGACAATCTTCAGGGGCCATGACCCGACAACGAGAATGCAGTGTCCACTCAACGTCGGACATCCAGGCCCACATCTGCTCTTGTCAGGCCCCTTTTGGGACACAGGCAGCACACCAGTTTCGCTAGGCCGATCTTCTGGGGGCCAGAGGGTGACGCGCTGAGCGCTGGCCCACGGTTGCACGGCTATTTGGTGGAACAAATCAACCGTCTTCCCACCGCGCCTCCCCAGACCATGGCTCCAATGCCGTTTTTGTCTCTCCTCGCCGTCCCAGCTGTGGACAATGGTTGCTGGCACTCCACAACAGCAAGCCACAGATCGCTCCAGGGAGATAGAGTCGATTGCGGCCATCCAACGGGAGCGCTGAGCGCACAGGGCGCAACTTGAGGCTGCTAAACGGCACAGGAACAGTGATGCGTGGTCATCCATCTCAGGAAAATTTCGGCAATGACATGCCGTGTCTCGCAAGAGCTGACAACATGCGGTAACGATGTATTACTAGTGAGGTCCCTACTACGGGACCCCGACGGCGAAGTGGAAATTCTACAAACATCTCATAACAATGGCAGAAATGGCCTGCTAAAACGAACACCCCAGCAATGCAGCAAATCATGTAGGTACAGATGCAGTTCCTTCCTACGCGACGCCACACTGCGAAACTAATTATCATAATACTGATCGTACCCCTGCTGCTGTTGCTGCTGTGGCCATCCGCCAGCCGATGTCGCCGCTGGTGTCTTCAGTCTCCGTTCTGTTGGTGCCCAACGTCAGTGACTGCATTATCGGGAGAAGTTGTGTTCCTTACCTGCTTCAAAATCGTGCCACCTGCGCATCGTAATTTTACTGCTGTCGAATTCACCCTCATACTCCAAACCTGCCTTCTTCGTCTTTTCGCCTGCCGTCTTCCGAGTATCTCCCCAACTGAAGTCGTCAAACTTCCAGAACGCGTACGTCGGAAGCACAAAATTCCAAACAGGCAGTGACAGCAGATAGACGAACATCCAAGCGACGTAAGACCATCGATGAGCCGTTACGATGATGAGGACCGCGGGCAAACCAAGGATGAGCGCTAAAAGAATAAGAGGTATGACAGGAGCTTCTGTGTGCAGAATGGCGGCTTTGATAGCGATGGCGACTGGACGTGGTCAGCAAAGCCAAAGCTTCAAGATGGAGTACGCGGACTTACTTAGGTAGAATGTGAAGGCAATAGCGGCTGGGAGGACCAGAGTTCCGATCAATTCGATGAACACAACAAACTGCATGCTGAAGCAGAAGGTGCCACACAGATCTCGCACTAGCACAAGCTCCATCAGGTTGTGGACCGTACTATTAATCCATCGTCTGCGTTGTGACAGCAAAACTTTGAACTCGTCCGGTACAGTGGTTTTGCAAACGGCTTGCGGCACAAAAACCTGTTTCCGCTTGGGGAACGTCTTGAGCATCAGCGTCGACAGGTATCGATCCTCACCCAGTAGTAGCAAATTCTTCTTGTGCAACGTATCCACCACGTTCTCCGAATAGTGTTCAACAACATCAGGGTTAGCCAAGATCGGGACCCAGTAGTTCTGACCACCCTTGGGAGCCTTGATGCGGTACATGCAGAAACAACCCGGCAGACAAGTAACACCACCGAAGACGGACTCGAACGACTTTGCCAAGTGATGGGAGATGAAGTACCTATCATGGTTAGTGGCGCGATTGTAAAACACGACAACAGCACTTACTCAAACACCTGGATCATGGAGACCCACGAATCCCGCTTATTGGCAATCTTCGTTTCGCCGCAGAGTCCCATGATATCTGGGTCTTTTACCATGGCTGAGATCATGTGCGTCAAGCTATCAGGGAAAACCTTTGTGTCGGCGTCCACCATGAGTACTATCTCATAGAAATCGGGAGAAATGCCAGTAATCTTCCAGATACCGTTGAACATTTCAAACTCAAGCTCCGTCATACGCTCGTCAAACATGACCTTTTGCAGGAACGACATGAGGATGATCTGACTGTCTCGCTTTCCACGATTGCCGGGTTTCGATTTTTTGGCCTCATCGGGTGTTCCACACTTGACGACTAGCATCACGGGAACACGTTGCTGCTTCTCGACAGGAATACGGGTTGTCTCGCCATAGTCGTAGAAACCAGAGTAGATCTTGGCCATGTTGTGTCGTTTCGAACCACTAGCGACTGCAACGTACGAGTGCGCCTGAACCTCGTGGGGCAATACCGCGTGATCTTTCATCATACCAAGACAGACCTCTGGCGTTGTCAAATCTTCTCCGTGACCCTTGATCATACCGTCGCAAATGATGAGAATCAACTTGTGGCTATTTGGGTAGTCTGTAGTTGCGATAGAGTCGAGTGTAGTTCGCAGACCCTCTGGGCCTTCAGAGTACGCAGTAACAAGACAGATGGTATGGGCCAGTGGGTATCCGAAAGGCTGCCATTCTGGAGGCGGCTGAGGTACAACTGCTTCATGCGTGAAACCTGACGGTCCGGAGCCTTCAACACTCGAGTAGCGGTTGGTTTCGGTGTTACCAGAAAGAAGTAGACTAGATCGAGACTCTTGTACCGAGAACTGCGCATTGTGCTTTCCGTCCATAGGCAGAGTGCCATGACTAGCATTCAGTTGCTTGTACATACCACTGTTCGATCCGAGGACGCGAGATGCCGTACTCTGGCTTGTCATAGTTGTTGGTGGAGCGCGGGTCTTTGCGTTCTTGTCGACTGCGTAGGGGCTGGTAAACCTTGATGTCTGCGGCAGGAAGGTACTACCACGCTTGTTGCTGCGGTCAGAGCCAGAGGATGGGTCCATGAGCTTTGGCGGCGGGCGATATATGTCGTCACTCCATTCTTCGATCTGCTGCTTTCGCTGCTTGGAGTCTGCTGGACTAATAGACGTATTGGTAGCAGCAAATTTCTTGCTAATGAACCACTGGAAGATCAAGGCAAGGACGAACTTGGCCATCACAACAGCCAGAATAAAAACAAGCGAAACGTAGAGCACGACCTTGGAAGCAATGCAGCCGATGCTCTCCGTGTCGATAGAGCCGACTTTGATGGTTTCGGTGAAGCAACGGGCTACCTGCTTCTCATAGCTAGAAGAGTACGCACGGGTGACGTCCACACCGCGAACAGCAGGATTTTGACGGATCTCATCGAAGATGGGTGGAATGTTGACCTGAGTTCGGTTGAACCAGTCGAGCAAGTTGAGGTCCAACACATCACCACCCCATACCATTAGGTTTCTGGAGCTGTTGCGAATGTCGTCCCAGGTGAAGTACACGTCGCCAGCATTCCGGAGGCTGTAGAAGCCCCTGCGAGCCCTGTCCGAAGTATGGCACTGGTAACCATTATACTCCAAGAAAGTGTTGTTGGGCTTAGACGACCCGTCCTGGTTGAACAGCCGGCACGGGAAATACCAACCCAGATCTCCGTTACCGGTTGTCGGAATGCCAGAGTTGTCCTTTTCGGTGATGAGTCCCTTGCAGGCTCCATTGACATTCTGAAACAACATGCTAGCATCTTTGCCACCATTCTTCTCAGGAAGATCAAAAAGAACATTGGCGTCTTCGGGAATGCCGCGGGCCCGAGGGTGCTTGGACTGGGCGAGGTCGTAGGCTTTGCCGTGAATAATCAGGTATCCGTTTCCGACTTCGTTCGTCCTGAGGCGAGCGTTGCCGCCAGAAGGGCAGACAGTTTCCGTAAAACCGAACGTAAGGTATCCAACGAATGTGCAAATTAGCATGATGATGCTAACTAGTCCGACTTTCTCCCTCCATGCTCGCTGCTGTGCCTTCTGTGGCTTTCCAAAGCACTTGAGGATAGCGTTCGGACACCAAAAGGTGACAATGGCGCAGTAGACGTTCCACAGGCTAGGTGGCCGTAGCTTATCCTGCTCCTTCTGGCGCTGCTTCTCGCGCGCCTCCATTGTCTTGCTCCGTGTCAATTTGCGTTGTATCTGGGGCTCTCCGTCGTCCAACGGAGCCTGCTTGTCGTTGTAGCCTCCGCCTGAGGCATTTCGCATGTGTGGAGGCTTGATGTCGGTACTGTCTGAGCTCACCGTCTCAGCTTCTAAGTGGTCCTCCATGATGGGGTCGTTGCCTGTCGTCGATGGGTGGACGTCCATGCGCTGAGCATGTCTGCTGTAGTGATAGTTGGGATGGCTTGGATCCATTCGCTGGCGCTCAGGGCGGATAAGACTGCGCTTCCTGCCTAGCTCAGGCCCCGAAGAGGTGGGTTGCCCTCGCATGATGGGATCGCGCTCCATAGGCACAGGAGTGCCGGGTGAGGGGAGCGCGCGTGCGTAGGCTTGGGTGCCGCTCTTGCTATTAGAGCGATCGTGCGATCGCGTGTTCTCCAAGTCCGAAGTCCTCCTTCTACGGTGGTGCGAGTCTCGGTGTGCATGTCGCCGCTCGCCCCGTCGCGGCGGCGATGCCTCGTCGGGTCGCTGCGGTAAAGACATTTGCGTGAGGATGCAGGCTCAGCTGTGGTTACACAGTAGGGCTGCTGCGCGGAGCCCTTTTCGGCCCGGAAAGAATATGTATAGCGACTCTACGACGCTGGTGATTGCATGTATGATGCGGTGCGTGTTCGGGGGAGGTGGTCGAGGTTGTAGAATGGCGGTGGGTCGTGATTTCCTTCTTTGCAACGAATGTTGACCGGCTGCGGCAGGAGCGAGTATGCTGCAAAAAAGCCAAGCTGTGTAGTGAAAGACGATCGTAACGAGCGACGAGGAAAACCGACGAGACCCCGGGCGATACAATAGGTGTTGCTAGAGCGATGGTAGATGGGGGCGAAGCTGGCAAGGGGTGGATGCTATTTTGGGGGCTCTGTTCCGCCACTAACACCACGGCCTATCGCTAGAGCATACATAAACATGGCATGATTTCCTCAACTCGCAATCAATGACAATGGCCATTGAAAGATGTATCTCCCAATATACTCTTCTCCTGTATTTTTCCATGATGCTGTATCTTGCTGCTTCTCCTACATATGTCGCTGTCACACCACAGCTCCCCATACCTAGGCACGATGCTGCCCGTGGACGTAGCTGAACCCCTGCATGCACCAATTCCTGCAGCCAAACGGCTACCGAGCCCTGGATCGCCATACTATCAATTGCTCTATCGACTAACCTCACTTCTCCTTTTCAACATTTCCACACATCGTCTCGACGCATCGCCCGCTTTTCACAACCTGCTTGGCAACCATCTATACGGTGTGTAAGAGAGAAATGCATCGAATTGACTCCTTGGTTCATCATCACTATTGGCGCCGAGAGCGGTACACAATCCCGTATACGTTGACACGACGCGCCTGTCATGAGGTGCCTGAACGCATCAAGGGCTGTGCCGCACCCTTTCTCATTATATACGAGTGGACCTGCGTTGAGCTTTGGCGGCGAATTTCCGCCTGATGCCATGTGCTGTGCATTAAGCTGGGTGATAGCTCTGAACGGGTGGAGTTCAGGGTCTATTCACACGCAGCTCCACACTATTCCATGTCTCCATCCTAAGCCCTGCAGAGCGGCGGCTCCACTCGCTCGAATTGGCATCGACGGCTAATCACCTAGTTAGCATTTGTCACCTGTACAGAATTCGATAGTTGCGGCACTTCCGAGGGTTGTGGTGGCTTGAACAAGTACGATCTTTGTCCGCGTCTAGGTACATTCGAGCCTCAACGTCCCTGTCCGACCACCTAAGTAGTCTCTGCCTATTAACGTTTGGAGCATGACAAGACCATGTCCCCGTTTCTGATGACGCCACCTTCCCGATGCTCACTGCGTACGTGTCTCAAACAGTGCCCAGCCCAGGCCTAGTAGTCAAATATCGACACATGCCCATGCCCATGCAAAATTTCCTCCGCATTTGCCAATATTCTCCCCGTGAGCCGCCATCGACTGCCTGCGCCCCTTACGGATCTTACCGAATAGATCGATAGTGCTCGCGTTTCATCCTGTGGTCACACACCATCTCGCTTCCTCAGCAAGCCGGGCTCTGCCGCCCAGTCCACTCAGTCCACTATTCGCCATTCTATACGAGAGTCGACATCGAGTGGGGTTTCAAAAAGCGTCCACTGCCCTCCCACCTTGCACTTGGCCTGCAGTTGGTACGGAGCTGGTTGAGGGATCACCTAGAAGACTGTTCACACTTTTTAGACGGCAACGTTCAGGGTCCAAGTGCCGCGCGAACCCTTATACTCCGCTTCCTGTGAGTCTAATCCCCTTCTGTACCGCAGATCATCAATCCAGGATGCGCATCCTCTGATGGCCGAGGTTGGCGAAGAATTATTGCAACTCGTCGTCACACCGCAATTCATGTGCTAACGGTAGATTGATTGTAGCAGTAGCAGAGATCCACAGAGTAGACGGCTTCTTGTCGCATGCGCTGATTTGGTCGTCACTAAGACTGCACCACCACCTTAGAGCCCCGCCGCTGCAGCGAGTCAGGATTTAGGCGGACATAAGACTGCCACCATAGATCTAAGGAAGGGGGAAACGCCATTTTCCAAAGCCATGCCCGAAGCTGCTTCAACACCACCCTCGAGGGCCTTACCACCTGTTCCCGTTGACGAAGAAGCCTACGGCGCACATCGCCCCGACTTGAACGGCTCGAGTAGTTTCCAGCATCGCAAACCGCCCACCGCGCGGCACTCTTCCACACCCTCTTTCAGCATCACCGAGCACAACAACACAGCAGCAGGAGGACGCGATTCGAGACAATCCGGATCTTCCTTCAACCAAAGCTCTGACGGCCATTCAAGAACGCCCTCACGAGAAACACCAGACCTCGAGTATAGGTTCTCGGGGAGCTCGATTCCGCCCGCACAAGACATCCCCTTCAGACAGCTGCATATCAGCGACGGATCGTACGGGAGTCGGTTCTCACACGTTGCGGAAATGGACGTTGCAAAAGCTCACGATGAGACGGACAATATATACACTCCCCAGGAGCAATACCGGCCCGTATCCTACCCGAACCAACCGACCCCGCCGGCTGCAACATACCCTCCCCGCGAGACCGCACAATCCCCGACGGCTGGGTCGCAGCACTCGTCGAACAACAGTGGGCGCAACAGCTATTTCAACAGTCATGCGCACGAGGGAGAGCTGCAAGTTCCGCGTAGCACGGTTCCGCGCCCCAACTCTGCATATACACTGGGCTCAGAACTGAACGTACAAGGTCGTACAGAATCCCCACGCCTTTCAGTTTACGGGACCCCGTCACCTAGCGCATCACCTAATTCTCACGCCCGCCCCATATCGACGACCCGCCGTTCTCCCGACGTCAGACCAGAGTCATCCTACATTGATCTAACCAACCTCCCGTACAATCAGCAAGTTGCGCCTGCGACCAACTTTGGCAATGCAGCTCTGCGGGGCAGTGTGGGGCAGAATGCCTCGCTGCTTAACCAGAAGAAGACGCTGGAAATGTACAGGGCGAACGTCAAGAAGACAGCAGATACTGCAGTGCAATACGAGTTTGCGCTTTTCATGGTACAAGTGGCCCGCGAGCTCCTGGGGACGGAGAATGGCAGTGACGATCACGGCATGAACCCCACAGACTTGTTAAAAGAAGCAAGACAGATTCTCCAGAGATTAGCCGACCGCAGCTATCCATTCGCACAGTACTACCTCGCAGACGGTTACGCGTCAGGCCTGTTCAACAAGGACAAGCCGGATCACGATCGGGCGTTTCCACTCTTTGTAGCTGCTAGCAAGCATGGTCATGCTGAGTCAGGCTTCCGTGCCGCACTTTGCTACGAGTTTGGTTGGGGCTGCCGCAAAGACTACGCCAAAGATGTTCAGTTTTATCGTGCTGCTGCATCGAAGAACCATCCTGGAGCCGCGACACGTCTCGGAAAGGCTTGTTTGACAGGCGATATGGGTCTACAGAACAAGTATAGGGAAGGATTGAAATGGCTCAAGCGAGCTACCGAATCTGCCGACTTCCAGTACAATATTGCGCCGTATGAGCTTGGTTTGCTACACGAGACAGGCTTTGGAGACGACATCTTCAAGGACGAGGTATATGCTGTGCAGCTCTTCACACAGTCTGCCGAATTGGGTCATCCATTGGCTGCTTTGAAGCTGGGCGAAGCTTACGAACATGGCTTGTTGCGCTGTCCCAAGGATGCTGCGCTTTCCGTTCACTACTACAACTGCGCTGCTCAGGCCGATATTCCCGAAGCCATGATGAACCTTTGCGCATGGTACATGGTTGGTGCCGAACCAGTTCTGGAGAAGGATGAAAACGAGGCGTACGAATGGGCTAAGAAAGCTGCAGAGCATGGTAAGTTCATCGGCAACAGTGCAAGTGTGTCTTGCTAATTCAGTCAGGTCTTCCAAAAGCCGAATATGCCTGTGGATACTTTACGGAGATGGGCATTGGCTGTCGGAGAGATCCTCTAGAAGCAAACGTGTGGTATGTCAAAGCTGCAGATTCCGGCGACGAGCGGGCAAAGCAACGTCTTGCCATCATTCAAGCTGCCGCATCCGGGCAATC
>Ga0068629_1000293_pt1 | contig 13698 bp, 15 predicted proteins | sample InSIn3gowninarea_FD_77432 | JGI IMG/M metagenome (GOLD analysis project Ga0068629, IMG submission 77432) | Clean room microbial communities from NASA Spacecraft Assembly Facility at Jet Propulsion Laboratory, Pasadena, California, USA -... ...
CATGAAACACCGGTTCTATACAGCGAGCTCAATTCCATCCAGGTTAATCCCATATGGAATATTCCGGTGAGCATTGCCCAGAGTGAAATTTATCACCAGGCGGTGCAGGATCCCTATTATCTTTCGAATAACAACATCCGGGTTTACCATAAAGGGAAACTAGTAGCAGATCCGGATACCATCCAATGGAATAAATATTCAAGGGCGAAACTTCCCTTCCAATTCAAACAAGGATCAGGGCTGGGCAATGCCTTGGGGAAATTCAAGTTCATTTTTAAGAATGGGTCCAGCATCTATCTCCACGATACCAATAACAAAGCTGCATTCAATTATAGTAACCGGGCTATCAGTCATGGCTGCATCCGTGTTGAAAAGCCTTTGGAGTTTGCCGAGTTGCTGGTGAACAGCGAAGACCAGTACGACCGCTTGCGCATGGAAGTCAATTTACCACCATTGGCATAATAGATCTCTGCTGGTCGTTCGTCACCGTTGTGCATCCTGGAACTGAAAGTCACCTGGAAGCCTTTGCTTTGATCGTCAGAAGGGCCATAATCAAATACCGCCGTCATGGTATCCCAATTTCGCCGGCCATCTTTCCATTGATAGACGCCACCGTTGGCAACAACGCTTCTCGGGTGTTTTAAACCAGAAAACCAATGCACGGTATCTATCTGGTGACTCATCCATTGTCCCGGCATGCCTGAGGAGTATGGCCAGAATAAACGGTACTCCAAAAATTTCCGCGGATCAAAAGCTTCAAAAGGACGGTTCATGAGGAAACGCTTCCAGTCCACCTCCTGCTCTTTGAGTTTGGCAACAAGATCCGGACGGCGCCACCTGCCGGGCTGGTTAACATTCCAGGTAAGTTCGACCATGGTGATGTCGCCAAACTTGCCGGCCTTGATAAATTCATCGGCAGCCATATAATTGCTACCACTGCGACGTTGAGATCCGATTTGAATAATGCGGTCGGTAGCTTTTACCGCCTTCAGTGCTGCACGGTTATCTGCCATGGTCTCGGCAAAAGGTTTTTCTACATAAGCATCACAACCGGCATTCACCGCTTCGATGGCATGCAGGGCATGCTGGAAATCTGCGGTCGACACAAATACAGCATCCAGGTTTTTTATGTTATACAACTCATCGTTGTTGACACAGGCTTTAATGTCGCGTCCTAATTTCTCTTTCAAAAATGCCTGGCCCTGTTCTCTTCTGTATTTCCAGATGTCTGAAACAGCAACCAGGTCAAAGTTCATGGCTTTATGCATTTGTAGAAAGGGCGGAAAAAGAGAAGTCCTGAAGCGGTCGGAAAAACCAACTACGCCGACCTGGACACGGTCATTGGCACCAATGATTCTGGCATAACTTTTTGCACTCATACCCATAGTGCCTGTATATACGCCTGCGGCAATGATACCGGATTGTTTAAGGAAAGATCTTCTTGATGTTGACATGCGCTCGCTATTTGATTAAATTATAATTCCTGAACTTTTATACTTCTGAAGAAAACTGTATCTCCATGATCCTGCAGCAGGATACGCCCTTTGTCGGCCATTCCAAAATTTTCCCAGTCTTTGTACTTGCTTCCTGCGACGAGTTTCAGGTATACTGCAGATCCTCTTTCAAACTCAAGCATCTTGAAGCCATTTAACAGGTAAACTACTTTGTTATTTGGGTACACAATGATCACCCCCTGGTTCCATTCGCCGATCGGTTTACGCGCCCTCGGGTTCCTGTCTGACGGGATGAGGTCGTAAAGTGAAGCTAAAGTGCGATTGTTGTTTTTTCCTAGTTTGGCATCCGGATGTTTCGCATCATCAAGAAGCTGGTACTCCAGGCCAATGGCCGAAGCGCCCTTTTCTTTTTCCGTTACAAAGTACTTAACGCCACTGTTGGCCCCTTCAGTCAATTTGAAATCAAACTTCAGGATAAAAGCACCGTATGCCTTTTCGGTAACAATGTCACCACCCCGGCCGCCTTCAGAACCATCCGACTTCTGAACGGTAAGCACACCATCGTTTACGATCCAACCTTTGCTTGGGAAACTTGCTTTATAGGCTCCGCGCCATCCTTGCGTGGTCTTTCCGTCAAACAAAAGCTTGACCCCGTTTTTCTTTTCCTGGGCCGATAAGTCGTTCGGTATGGTGTTTACAACATAGATATCGTCGAGGGGTGCAGGTTTCAGGTTGCTGGTTTGTATCCTGATGTTACGCCATTGAATTTCTTTGCCCGCCTCTTCCGGCTTATTGATCGAGTGTACCTGCAGGGCGATAAATCCCTTACTGGTTTCCGCGTCGACAAGATGCGCCGTTGCCACTCCATTGACCCAGGTGCGGATCACGTTCCCGATACATTCTATCCGGTAAGTGTTCCAATCGCCGTTTTTAAAGGCGCTTTTAGCTTTGGGGTTAACCTCCAGGGTGTACAACCAGCCCCGGCGGCTCTCATCATAGATACCGCCACTCCACTGTCTCGCGGAAGGGTCAACCTCCACCTGGTAACCATGAACCCTGCCTTTTTGATAATCTGCTTTGCTTAAACTGCGAAACTGTATACCCGAATTCATGGTGGTATCCGCCTTTAATTCCAGTTCGAGGATGAAATCTCCATATTCTTTTTCGGTCACTAAAAAAGAGTTCGGCTCATTCGGCACTGTTGTGCCAATAATTTCCTGACCGCGAACGGCATATTTTGCTTTCCCGTTAAGTTGCTTCCAGCCCGACAAATCTTTTCCGTTAAAAAGAGGCTGCCAGTTTTTGTCCATTTTGTTGCTTACCGACTTATTGCGGGCACTTGACGATTGGCCGTAGGAATGAAAGGTCAGACAAAGGAGCATCACACTCCATAGTAATTTTGCAGGCATATATCTGGTTTAAGGTTAAAAATCCTATTGTTTTGCTTTGAAATTGTTAAGTTAATAATTGTTATTCGCATTCAATTGCAATAAGTTCAATATTTTTTATATATATTTGTCTATCTTAAGATGCTTCGCATCAATGATTAGGAACTTTATAAAATGAAAAAACACTTGAACCATCACTTACATCTGCACCATCGCCAGTTGGCGATGTATATGTAATGTTTTGTACTTCAAAACTTGTTTCCGAATTTTATAATTTCTTGTTCCTTACTATAATCAATCATATTGAAAACACTTAAAATTGCTATCCAGAAATCGGGTAGGTTAAACGAAAAATCTGTAGAGATACTAAAAAACTGTGGCCTTTCTTTCGAAAACTACAAAAGTTCATTGATCACTTCCGTAAGTAATTTCCCCCTGGAAATCCTTTTTTTAAGAGATGACGATATCCCGGAATATGTGCAGGATGGCATTGCCGATCTTGGTATTGTCGGTGAAAATGTGATCACTGAAGCGGGCGCAAAAGTTACCTATTTACAGAAGCTCGGCTTCGGTAGATGCACCTTGAAAATCGCTGTTCCGAGCCACAGTAAAATCAGCGAAATTCAACAACTCGAAGGCCAGGCCATCGCCACTTCCTACCCGACCATTTTGCAGAATTATTTGGAAGAAAATAACGTAAAAAATGTGCAGATCAGAACCATTTCCGGATCAGTAGAAATTGGTCCGGGACTCGGCCTGAGTGATGCCATTTGCGACATCGTTTCTACCGGCGGAACCCTAAAAAATAATGGACTGAAACCCTTCGCCGAAGTGATGAAATCGGAAGCCGTTTTGATCGGGAAAAGTGGTACAGAATTGATCCCGGAGGTGCAGGAATTATTGCAAAGAATCCGCTCGGTGATGCGGGCAAAAGAGACTAAGTATGTAGTGCTGAATGTGGCCAAAAGTAACCTTGAAAATGTGGTAAAATTATTGCCGGGAGTGAAGAGTCCAACCGTGGTTCCACTATTCGAAGAAGGATGGGTAGCTGTTCATTCGGTGATTGCCGAACAGGACTTCTGGGAAAAAATCAACAGCCTCAAAGCTGCCGGCGCCCAGGGAATTGTCGTGATGCCAATAGAAAAAATCATCACTTAAGGAGCTGTTTTTATTGCAATCAACGCAAATCAACCATTAACCATTAGTTAAACACAAAATATAAAGCATTGAAAATCTATAGTTTTAAAGATTTATCTCCAGAAGATGTTGACGAACTTTGCTTAAGACAGTTGGAAGATGATCAAAGCATCGAAGAGCGGGTAAAGACGATCATCGGGCAGGTTAAAACAAAGGGCGACCAGGCCTTAAGGGATTACGCTTTGGCCTTTGACAAGGTTGCACTGAATAACCTATACCTCGGCAAAGCCGAAATTAAGGCCATAGCCGCGACGATCCCTGCGGATGCAAAAACCGCTATCACACAGGCTTATGGGAACATCAGTAAGTTCCATGCCTCGCAAATTCACAAGGAAGGAGCCGTCGAAACCATGGCGGGAGTTAGCTGCTGGCGCGAGACGCGTGCTATTGAGCGCGTGGGACTCTATGTGCCGGGCGGAACTGCAGTGTTACCGAGTACATTCCTGATGCTGGCCATCCCCGCTAAACTGGCTGGATGTAAAGAAATCACGGTATGCTCCCCGCCGCAGGCAGACGGTAAAACGAACTGTTACATCGCTTTCTGTGCTGAACTTTTAGGTATTGAAAAGATCTACCTTGCAGGCGGTGCGCAGGCAATAGCCGCGATGGCCTACGGTACGGCAAGCATCCCTAAAGCAGATAAAATCTTTGGTCCGGGCAACCGCTATGTGACCTATGCAAAACAGTTTATACAGTCACATACACAGACGGCAATCGATATGCCGGCGGGTCCATCAGAGGTTTTAGTGCTCGCAGATGAGACTGCCAATCCGTCATATGTGGCTTCAGACCTACTTGCTCAGGCTGAACATGGTGTTGATAGTCAGGCCATTTTGATCTCCACCTCAACTGAACTAATAGATCAGACACTGGAGGCAATTGAAAGCCAGCTTGAGCAATTACCAAGGCGCGATATTGCTGCTAAAGCCATTGCCAATTCATATGCAATAAAGGTGGATAGCATGGAGGATGGGATGTCCTTTTCCAACACCTATGCACCAGAGCATCTGATTCTCGCCACGACGGACTATGCGCCATTAATCCCCTTGATTAGTAATGCCGGATCTGTGTTCCTCGGTAACCTGACACCTGAAAGTGCCGGTGATTATGCCTCGGGAACCAATCATACTTTACCAACAAGTGGCTATGCCAAAGCTTATTCAGGGGTTTCAATTGATTCTTTTGTTAAGAAGATAACTTTCCAGCATATCACCAGTAATGGGTTAAGTAACATTGGCCCGACAGTTGAAACGCTTGCAGCAGCAGAGGGACTGCAGGCTCACAAAAATGCAATTACGATTCGTTTAAAATCTCAAGATGGATATTAATAACCTACAACGCGAAAACATCAAAAACCTACGCCCCTACTCTACTGCCAGGGACGAATATAAAGGGCAGGCCAGCGTATTCCTCGATGCCAATGAGAACAGCTACGGCTCGCCACTGGAACAAAATTATAACCGTTACCCTGATCCTTTACAGTTGGATCTTAAAGATGCCATCAGCAAGATCAAAGGTGTGCCCATTGAAAATACCTTTTTAGGGAATGGCAGCGACGAGGCTATCGACCTGCTTTACCGTGCTTTTTGTGAGCCGGGAAAGGACAATGTCATCATCCTTCCGCCGACCTATGGCATGTACGAAGTTTCCGCAGAAATCAACAATGTGGAAGTCCGAAAAGTGAACCTGTTGCCCAACTACCAACTGGACCTGGATGGGATTGCTGCAGCCATTGATGAGCATACAAAAATCATCTTCATTTGCTCCCCAAATAACCCTACCGGGAACTCCATTATCCGCACCGATATCGAGACAGTTTTGGCCAACTTTCAGGGCCTTGTTGTGATTGATGAAGCTTATATCAATTACGCCCGCCAGAAGACTTTTATTTCCGAATTAACGGAGTATCCGAACCTCGTTATTTTGCAGACTTTTTCGAAGGCCTGGGGACTCGCGGCACTGCGTTTAGGCATGGCTTTTTCTGCCCGTCCGGTGATCGATATTTTGAATAAAGTGAAGCCTCCATACAATATCAATCAGGCCACCCAGGACATCGCTTTGGAGGCCTTGAAAAATGTCGCCCAGGTGAACGACTGGATCAAATCTACAGTGGAGGAAAGAACGCTTTTAACCGAAGCTTTGTCCGCCCTGCCATTGGTAAAAAAAGTTCATCCTTCGGATGCTAATTTCCTATTGGTGGCCATGGAAAATGCAAACGGAATTTACAACGCTTTAGTAGATCAGGGCATCATTGTGCGTGACCGTTCAAAAGTAACTTTATGTGAAGGATGCCTGAGAATAACCATCGGCACACCCGAAGAAAACAACACCCTGATACAAGCTTTAAAATCGCTTTAAACCCTATGAAGAAATTACTTTTTATTGATCGCGACGGAACGCTGATCCTTGAACCGGAAGATCAGCAGATAGATTCTTTTGCGAAACTTGAGTTCTACCCGAAAGCCCTTTACTACCTTTCTAAAATAGCCAGGGAACTGGACTACGAACTGGTGATGGTCACCAACCAGGACGGCCTGGGAACCGATTCACACCCCGAAGTCAACTTCTGGCCTGTACATAACTTCATCCTGCAAACCCTCGCCAATGAGGATATCCATTTCGCAGAGATCCATATTGACCGTACTTTCGCCCATGAGAATGCCATTACCCGTAAACCAAACACGGGTTTACTACAGCAATATTTCAACGGGGAATACGACCTGGCCAACTCTTTCGTCATTGGCGACAGGATCAATGACATCATTCTTGCCAAAAACCTGGGTGCCAAAGCCATTTATTTGTGCAATAACCTTAGCCTTGGTGCTGCTGAGTTTCAGCAATCCACCGCCGAACTGACTGATTTTATTGGCCTGCAGACACAGAACTGGGAAGATATTTACACTTTCCTGCGTGCCGGCAGCAGAACGGTAGCACATGAACGTAACACCAACGAAACCAAAATAAGCATTAAAATCGACCTTGATGGTACCGGGAAAGCCAATATCAGCACTGGCTTGAATTTTTTCGACCATATGCTGGATCAGATTGCCCGCCACGGCAGCATTGACCTGGACATCTTAACTGAAGGCGATCTGCATATTGACGAACACCATACCATTGAAGATACCGGGATAGCCCTGGGAGAGGCTTTCGCCAAAGCCATAGGCAATAAACTAGGCCTTGAGCGGTATGGTTTTTGTTTACCCATGGATGACTGTCTTGCCCAGGTAGCAATAGATTTTGGTGGCCGGAACTGGATCGTTTGGGATGCCACATTCACACGTGAAAAAGTGGGTGATATGCCTACTGAAATGTTTTATCATTTCTTCAAATCCTTCAGTGATGCAGCGAAATGTAATTTAAATATAAAAGCGGAAGGCGACAATGAACATCACAAAATAGAAGCTATCTTTAAGGCTTTTGCAAAAGCTATTAAAATGGCCATTAAACGTGATGCTGAAAAACTGGTTTTACCAAGTACCAAAGGCTTATTATAGATGATTGGAATAGTAAACTACGGCGCAGGGAATATATTCTCCTTAACAGCGGCTCTAAAGCGCTTAGCTATCCCCTATGGGATGATAGACAATGCTGAAGACCTGGAAAAATACAGCCACATCATCATTCCTGGTGTTGGACACGCAGGAGCTGCAATGCGCAAACTGCAGCAAACAGGCCTGGTAGAACCGATCAAACAGCTGCGTAAGCCTGTTCTTGGGATATGTGTAGGTATGCAATTGCTTACGCAACACTCCGAAGAAGGCGACGCCGAAATGATGGGTATTTTTCCTTTAAGAACGCGCTTGTTTGACAAAGGAAACAACATCAAGATCCCGCACATGGGCTGGAACAATGTGAACTTTAAAAACAATATGCTGTTCGAAGGTGTTGATAATGAGGCACAATTTTACTTCGTACATTCCTACTTCATTGAATATAATCCTACATTTGATGCTGCAACTGTAAACTATGGTGTACAATTTTCTGCAGCCATCAACAAAGACAATTTTTATGGTGTGCAATTTCATCCGGAGAAGTCCGGTGCCGCCGGTGAACGTTTATTACTGAATTTTTCAACTTTAAAACTATAACATGTATATAATACCCGCAATCGATATTTTAGATGGTAAGGTTGTCCGCCTTGTTGAAGGTGACTATAATCAAAAAACTGAATACAATGTTTCAATCGCGGAAATGATTGAAAACTACCGCTCCAACGGAACAGAATTCATTCATATTATTGACTTGAATGGTGCCAAAGGTGATTTCAGTAACCAGAAACAACTATTTGACATCATTAAGAAAACCGACATGCGTGTGCAATATGGCGGCGGTATCCGGACCATCGAACAGGTAACCAATCTTCTGGATGCTGGTATTCATCGCGTGATTGTCGGCACACAGGCTATCACTAACCCTACTTTTTTAGAAGAACTAAGTAAGGAAGTTGGCAAAAAGTATGATTATGCCAACAGGATCGTCGTGGCAATTGACGTGCTTGATGAAGTGATCAAATACTCCGGCTGGATGGAAAGCTCACCGATAAAGTTGATGGACTATATTGACAAATGCCTGCAACTTGGCTTTTTCCGCTTTTTATGCACCGACATTAACAAAGACGGTAAATTAGGTGGCGCTGCTATTGAACTTTACCAGAAATTATTGAACCACAGTCCTTTCATCAAACTGATTGCTTCGGGTGGAATCAGTTCTATGCAGGATATCGAAGAACTGGCTAAACTGGACATCCGCTCGGTGGTAGTTGGGAAAGCCATTTACGAAAACAGGATTTCTATTGAAGAGATTAAACAATGGAACCTTAAGGCGATGTCTTCCCTGTAATTATGCTGAGTAAACGTATTATTCCTTGTCTGGACGTTAAAGACGGCAGGACTGTTAAAGGCGTGAACTTTGTTGACCTGCGAGATGCAGGTGATCCTGTAGAACTTGCATGGCAATATGCACAGCAGGGTGCTGATGAACTGGTGTTCCTGGACATCACCGCCACCAATGAACGTAGAAAAACGATGCTGGAAATGGTGAAGGCTGTCGCCAGTCAGTTAAATATTCCATTCACCATCGGCGGTGGCATTACTTCTATCGCTGACGCAGAGGCCTTGCTGAATGCCGGTGCCGATAAGATCAGCATCAACTCCGCTGCTGTAAAAAACCCGGTTCTGATTGAAGAACTGGCAAAAGCCTTCGGTGTGCAGTTTGTTGTGCTGGCAGTGGACACAAAATTTGTTGGCGGTAAAAACCTGGTGCACCTGAATGGCGGCCGTCTGGCTACCGAGATTGAGACGGAGAGCTGGATCATCCAGGCCGAAGAACATGGTGCGGGGGAGATTTTACTTACTTCCATGGATCACGATGGCACCAAACAGGGCTTCGACTGCCAGCTATTGAGTAAAGTCTGCAGCAGCATTAATATACCTGTGATCGCCTCGGGCGGTGCAGGCTCAATGGAGCACTTTACAGAGGTTTTTACAAAGACCGGTGTTGACGCCGCTCTTGCTGCCTCGGTATTTCATTACGGAGAAATTGCCATCCCGGATTTAAAAATAGAACTAAAAAAACACGACATACCGGTTAGGTTATGAATATAGATTTTGAAAAAAGTAATGGTTTAGTGCCCGTAGTCATCCAGGATGTACAAACTTTAGAGGTGTTGATGCTTGGCTACATGAACCAGGAAGCCTGGGAAAAAACCAGGACCGAAGGAATTGTTACTTTCTTCTCCCGTACAAAAAACAGGCTTTGGACTAAGGGTGAGAGCAGCGGAAATTTCCTGAAAGTGAAAGAAAGCCATATCGACTGCGATAACGATACCCTGTTGATCAAGGTTGAGCCTGTGGGGCCCACCTGCCATACCGGGAGCCGCAGCTGCTTCCAGACTAATTATAACCAGAATTTCATTTTTGAACTGGAAAACATCATCGCCGACCGCTATGCCAATCCAACCGAGGAGTCTTATGTCAACAAACTTCGTAAAAAAGGCATCAATAAGATAGCGCAGAAAGTTGGTGAAGAAGGTGTAGAAACAGTGATCGCAGCTTTAAATGAAACGGAGGTCGACTTTGTGAATGAAAGCTCGGACCTGATTTTTCATCTGTTAGTGCTTTTAAAGGAAAAAGGGAAAACGCTGAACGATATCGCACAAAACCTGGAAAACAGGCATAAAAAATAGATTCCTATGCTTAAACTGTCGCAAACCCTTACAGGTCATCAAAATCCCATCTATGCTTTGGCTCCTGCAGCACATGCCAATGGCTTTTATAGTGCCGGAAACGACAAAGGTGTGGTGGAATGGTCGCTGGGCACCATGGGTTTTGTAAAGGTCATCGTGCCCGTGCAAAGTTCTGTTTATTCCCTTCATCGTTACCAGGACCTGCTTTTTATTGGTCAGCGAAGTGGTTCAATCATTGTTTTTGATTTGGAGCAGCAGCAGGTCATCAAAAGCTTAAGCTTTCACCAGAAAGGTGTTTTCGACATCAAGACCATCGCTTCTAAGGATGAATTGTTGAGTAGCGGTGAAGATGGACAGGTGGCGGTCTGGTCGTTGAAAGACTTTTCTCTGCTCTATAATTTTGCTGTTGCGCCGACCACCATCAGGGTGGTTGCCATCAGCAATGATGAGAAAGAGATTGCCTTTGGCGCCAAAGATGGCCTGATCAGAATTTATAACGCCAAAGACTTTAGCCTGATCACTGCATTAGAACACCATACCATGCCCATCACCTCATTGCAGTACGACCCTTCGGGAACCTATCTCATCTCCGGCAGCCGCGATGCGCAACTCAAAGTATGGGACCTGCCGGGATATAGTTTGCGACAAAATATACCGGCCCATCTTTTCAGCATTTATAGCATCGCTTTTCATCCTGCTCTTCCTTATTTCGCGACCTGCAGTCAGGATAAAAGTATCAAATTATGGAGCAGCACCGATTTTAAACTGCTGAAAGTGCTAAGCAAAGACAAAGGTATCGACGGACATACGCATTCGATCAATAAAATGATCTGGACCGAAAATGGCAAATACCTGATCTCCACAGGTGATGACCGATCGGTTAAAATCTGGGAATTCTCCTAACGTATCTTTGTATTTATACAGTGCCATATGAACCGGCATAATGAAATCAGCAGTCACCTTGCAGGAGGCTGCTACCTTTCCGGCAATTGGCAGGTACCCGGTTCCTGCCAGTTTAAAATAAATTCTTTTTTATTGTTATCGTAAAGCATTTTTTTCTTCAAGGTTTTTTATATCTTCCCCAATCTTAAACTAAACCTTAATAACTCAAGCAGCATGGAAAATTTCAATATGCTAAGGAAAGTATTTCTCGTGTCCTTACTGATGACTGTTTGCCATCAATTGCATGCGCAGACGGATTTAGAAATAAGAAATAAAAGCAAAGGTTATTTAGAAAAACAGCAATCCAAGCAACGTATATATCGTATCAACCAAACCGAAACTCATAAGAACATGCCTGACAGTAATACACTCTACATCATCGACAACAAGATTTTTTCCGGAACATCTGAAGAACTGAATAAAACGAAGCTGGAAAAGCTGGTGCTGCTCCACTCCGTGAAAGATACCACTTCTACATCTGGCATACAGTATATCCTTATTTTTAAAACAAAAAAGGGTTAACCATTCAAGAACTTGATGCCTAAAGAATTACAAAAAAACTAAAAATAAGGGTAAGATTGTTTAAATTGGTATAAAATAAGTATAAACTATGGCGAAGGAACATCAGTACCAAACAAGCATGGTGTGGACCGGCAATAAAGGCTCGGGAACAATGGATTACAGATCGTATGACAGAAGTTTCGTCATCTCCGCTAATGGCAAGCCGAACATCCAGGGCTCATCAGATTCAGTTTTTCTAGGCGACAAAACGAAGTATAATCCTGAAGATTTGCTTGTTGCCTCTATCTCCTCATGCCACATGCTTTGGTACCTGCACCTGTGCTCACAAAACGGGGTCATTGTATTGGAATATTCAGACAAAGCCGTTGGTAAAATGATGGAGAATGCTGATGGAAGCGGACGTTTCAAAGAGGTCGTGCTTTATCCGATGGTTACCATTTCCGACCCTTCACAAACAGACAAAGCGCTGAGCCTCCATGCGGAAGCCCATAATATGTGCTTCATCGCCAATTCATGCAATTTTCCGATCAAACATGAAGCACAGTGCCTGGTTGAACAGACCTAGTTTGCTGGCTTGACCAACTAGCTTGTGAAACGCTTAATGATCCGCAATTGATGCGTGTATTTTTTGTAGTTCCTTATTGTAGATCCCCTGGTCATCGATCGGATCGATCCTTACTTTACCCGAGGAATGGATGATATGCTGATTGTCCAAAAGGATGCCTACATGGGTGATTCTGCCTTCGGCATTATCAAAAAAGGCAACATCGCCACAGCTGGCTGCAGGAAGGAAATCTACGGTTTTCCCCTCTTCTGCCTGTTGTGAAGCATCTCTTTTTAATTTAATCCCTGCCATTTTGTAAACGGCCTGCACAAAGCCCGAGCAGTCCACTCCAAATAAGGTGCGCCCACCCCATAAATAAGGTGCATTCTGGAAAAATAAAGCAAGCCTTTCAATATCGGAGTTCTGAGCTTGCTGGGGAGCTTTGACCGGTTCAAATTCCACTTTAAATTTCTCAGCACCAACGAAGCAGTAGCCTGCCACATAACCAGGCAGATAACTGCTTGCTGCAAGGTAATATTTACTGCCGTCTGGGCCAACCAATGTATTGTTGACTGCTGGTGGTGCCATGAACTCATTAACAGGCAGGGAAGATACAAGTGTTACTTGCCTGAAATCTATCCAGCCTTCATATCCATCGTAGGCATTTTTAACAAGCCACCATTTTTCAGTCTTCTCTAGAATGGTGACAGCATCACCAAACAACAGCTGGGAAACGATTTCGGCCTGGTCTCTCCCTTCCGCTCTCATGGGCGAAATGGACACCCTGCAAACTGCATATAGTTCTTCCATAATTAAATCAAAGCATAAAAGTAAGGAGTTAAATTGTTATTTTTATAGATAAACTAATCGTTCAACCATGAAGCTCAAAAAAATCTTAATTGCTGTTGATAACAGTACGTGTTCTGAAAAGGCCGCGAAAACGGGTTATGAAATTGCCAGAAATTATGATGCAGAAGTGGCATTGGTCAATGTCATCGAACCCATGCCTGCTAATATCAATCCGGACCTGACCTTGGCCCCGGTTTTCCTTGAAACCTATGACAACAGTGAAGAAAACAGCCATTTGTTACTACAGGAAATCGAGAACAAGTTTAGCCAGGGTGTTAGTACGACCTACCTGAGTGTAGTAGATAGTGCCGCTCATGGTATTATTCAGCAATCTGACGAATGGGGCTCTGACCTGATTGTGATTGGAACCTATGGCAGAACTGGTTTATACCATTTTTTGATGGGTAGTGTAGCAGAACATGTGGCTAGAAAATCTGCCTGCCCGGTGTTAATTGTACCGAACAGGGCTGAGGTTTAATATTGATTGAAATTCCGTCATCGCGAACCCCGTTCACCGTCATCCCGGGCCCCGTTCCGGGATCTGATACCCGATTATTCAGATCCTGAAATAAATTCAGGAGGACGTCTTTAATCCGGGACGTAGATCATAAAAAA
>Ga0068629_1000294_pt1 | contig 13692 bp, 12 predicted proteins | sample InSIn3gowninarea_FD_77432 | JGI IMG/M metagenome (GOLD analysis project Ga0068629, IMG submission 77432) | Clean room microbial communities from NASA Spacecraft Assembly Facility at Jet Propulsion Laboratory, Pasadena, California, USA -... ...
CTCTGGAGCACATAAGATCACTTATCGTATCTGCGATAACTAGGGACGAGTGAAAGAAGCGAAAGGCCTCTTCTACGTATTCGATATAGATGCGCCGCCCCTGCTACTTAGTATACTAGTACTATATAAAGACGGTATTATAATCGACTACGGCGCTGAAGCCTAGCGATACTATATTAATCTCGCTGCCTCTATCGAATAAGATAGGGGTCTTATACTAAGTTTGCTTACTTAGTACCTCGCTAACGACGTCTAAGCGCTCCCTCCTCTCGATGCCCCTACGCCTCGAGCGCGGGGAGCTTACGTCGAGGGATTCCTATTTTTTAACTATTGGCTGTTAGAGCGAACCTAGCCTACTAGGGATCGATTCGGGTTCGATAGTGCTGATCGGTAATCACGGGTATAATGGCTATGTTTTCTATAATTGCGACACTTTCCGTCGCCTAGGGGTGTACTACTCGAGTTGCCTACGTGTCGGGTGCTGTCCGCGGGTACATGAATATTAACCTACGTCGTCGTGTTGCGAGGCTTTTAATCTATCTTAGTCTTAGAGTTTAATTAATAGGGCCTCGTACTCTTCGCGCCTACGTCGCGTACGTTGTTCTTAAGCCGTACGGCTAGAGCGATAAGGCTATCGCGTGTATAAGGCATATCTTGGTAGTTCGTGATTGCCTTACGCAATTCAGGGCGAAGCTTGGTAAAGAATTGAATACGCCTCTAGGCTTCGTTATAGAGGACTGGTATCTGGGCCTCGAGGTTATTCATATAAGCTGCGAACGAGTAGACTGACTGGCTCGCCCCCTGCGTTACGTCTGCGTATTACTGCGTAGTATCCAGCTCTCTATTAACCGGGTCTTATAGTATATCTAAGAGGAACTTCTTGAAGTAGGCCTAGGTAACGAGGCTACTATCTACCGTTTCCTCGTGGTTATACTACGCATCCTTTGGCTCTCCTTCTAGGTATTGCATCGTGAAGAGGATCTTGTTATCATCCGTACGGAAGCTATTAGGGGTTAAGCGAAACGTAGTCTCCGCGCTACGTATAAAGTTCTGATATTCTTTAAGGTTCTTCCCTCGATATTGTGGTAGGCGTTCGGGCCGAAGTCGTTTCTCGTTGCTACCCCGAAGCTCTTCGCCTGCGCTCCGCTTACTACTTACGAGAGTAGGTACGTAAGCGGTAGGCGCTAGAGCTAGTAGGTTAAGAGTCGGTTCTCCCACGATAGTCCCTGTTAGGAATATAGCACGCTGAGAACCTTGCGCGTCTAGCGATCGAGCTATTATCGGTTCGCCTTCGACTTGCCTACGAAGGATATCGATTTGCCGTTATATAGTCTATAACTTCTAAAGCTATAGGAGTTCTCTCTATTACTTCTCTATATCGCGGATTTAAGCCTCGATAGTATTGCTACTAAGAGGAATACTGGACAGTGGTGTCTCGCCTGCGCTTAGGGTACTCCTAGGTTACTCGCCGCGAGACTCGATTAGATTATCGACATCCTACTCGAGAGTCTCCTGGACTTCGTCTAGGACCTCCTAGACTCGAGGGATTGCCTCGGGCGGGACCGACGGCACCTCTATCTAGGATCGTAGGATTCTCGCAGACATCTCCCGGGCTATACGCCTTGAGTGGCTAGAAGGTTTAGAACTGTTAAGGGGAGTACTTAGTATTATACGAAGTAGGAACCCTTAGGGACGATAGTATAGCGTAAGAGATATCTAGTTATATTCATAGACTAAACCTTACGGAAGAGAGTCTAGGTCGTAGGCAGTGCGCACCCGTCTCGCTTATATACTATGCGACGCCGGAGGATAGTTATCCCGGCTCCGCATACTCACGCCAGAGCTCAGGGGTATAACATTTACTACTCGATAATAGTCTTAATCTTATCGGGGTCTATCTTTACCCCGTCACGGCCGACGATGAGGCCTAGGTATTTAACTTCGGGGTAGTAGAATTCGTATTTAGACTCCTTCGTATAGAGTCCTGCTTTTCGCAGAGCTTGCAGAACTAGTCGGATATATTCAGTATATTCTCCTCGGGTCTAACTATAGATTAGGATATCGTCCAGGTATACGTTATAGAAGATATTAAGGTATTATCGTAGGACGTCGTTTATATATCTTTAGAACGTAGCGGGCGCGCTAGTAAGCCTAAAAGGTATAACTAAGCTTTTATATAGACTAAAATAGGTACGGAAGGTAGTTAGGTATTCGAGTCCTTCCTTAATACGGATATTGTTGAATACGGCTACGATATTAATCTTCGAAAAGTAGCGTATTCCCTTTAGGTTATTTAGTATCTCTCGAGTAAGAGGTAGCGGGTATCGATCCTTAACTATAACCTCGTTTAGACTACGGTAATCTTAATAGACGCGGAGTCCTCCTCCGGGTTTCGGGACGATAATAACCGGCGAGGTAGCTAGGGAAGAACTTAGACGGATAAAGCCTTTAGCTAGCTATTCTTTAAGCTATTCTTTTAAAGCTTGCAGGTTCTAGCGGGATATCGGGTATAAGGGTCCGAACGGGGGAATCTTTCCTTCTACGAGCTTAATATCGTGGTTAAAAGGGCGGTACGGGGGTAGTTTCTCGGCTTCCTTCGGGCTAAAAATATCCGTAAAGTCTCGTAATTCCTTAGGTAGGGATAAGTCTTAGGGGGGGGAGAGAAGTTCGTTAATTTACTCTAGACTAGTAGCGTATAGTTAGAGCCCGCGTCTAGCGAATATTCCATAGGCTCGTAAGGAGATATACTAGATATCGAGGTCGGGAAGTATTACGGTATTACTAGGTGACTCCGGTGGCTAGATAGGGATAGTCGATTTATAGGTCGGACGGGAGTCTCGGGGGATATTCGGAAGTAATTAGATCCGGGTAGATTTCGACGGGGTATTATAGTTCTAGCGGTAGAATTCGCTCTCGAAGCGTAGAGAGTTAGAGCTAAAACGAATAGCGGGATCGTGGATCTTAAGCTAGGGCATTCCGAGGATAATAGATATATTCTAAGCGGGCAGATATAGTAAAGTAGTTTCTTTTCTCGGTAATCCTAGGTACGTATATTAATAATAGCGTAGTAACGGATAGCACTTATAGTATCTCCGTTAAACCTATATAGGATAATTAGGTTCGGGATCTTCTTAACCGCGATATTCTTCTTAGATGCCTAGGCGTAATTAATGAAAGCGCTTCCTTCGGTACTAGAATCGAGTAGGGCGAATATCGGTAGTTCTCGCTTATTTTATAGGAGAGTAATAGGTAAGATTATCGTATTTATAGTTCGGTTAGAGCGGGACGGGTAATTAGGTCGGGATTTCTTTATAGTATCGGTTAGGGATTTTAATAGGTAGATCGAATTCGGAAAATTAGGAGCGGGGGTACGGTTACGCTAATCTAGAGCCTAGTTACGACTAAGCCTAGGCTCACCCCTTTTAACGAAGCGCTAGATAGAGGCGAAGACGGACGAGGGGACGGTAGAGAGCGGCCTCTAACTAGACTACCCTAGGGAGAAACAGGCGGGGAGCGAGTAGTAGAACGGAGCTTCTTAGGGCGGTTATCCGGAAGCGGATAGTCTCGAATACGGTATTCTCTCGAGCCGTAGCGGAAGTAGGCACTAGTTTCTTTCCTCGAAGGACCTAGGTAACGTATAAAAGGCTACTAGCGGGATAGGTCTATTAGTTTAGGTGCCGAAATAGTAGCGGTAGTAGGACGGGGATTACTAACGGGAGTTATTACCGCGACTCTTATAGTTATCGGCCTCTCGAAGGTACGAGTTATACTAGTAGCGGTTACGTAGGAACGGGCGGACGGGGTCGGGATATTCTCGTATTAGCGACGGCGGTTCTCGAGCTCCTATAGGAATGTCGCGAAAGTATAGTAGTCGCGGGATAGAGGCTAATTATATAGGAGTATACCTTATAGTTCTCGGTTAATAGCTTATTCTAGTAGTATAGGTAGAGTCTCTTTAGATATATTTCCTTCTAGGGCTAGGCGCTGGAATTCAGTAAAGAAGGTTCTAAAGTCGGAGTTCTTTTAACGTAGGATAAATAGGTCGCGGCGGGTATTCTAGATACGGTTCGGGTCGCTAAAGGTACGGTCTAGAAGATTAAGGATATCGGTATAGTTAGGGAGGTCGTAAACGCCTTTCTTAATATACGGGAGGACTTACGTATACGGTTTTCCTTTTAGGCGATTCGTAACGTAGGCTATACGGGTCTACGGGGTCGGGAAACGGTTAAAGTTAGTAATTGTCTTCTTATAAATCTAAGAGATAAAACGGCGGAGGTCGGAGCGTTTACCCTCGAACTTATTAGGGTTAGGGAGCTTTTTAGAGAGCCGGGACGATTTAGAGACGGTAGTACTTCGAGTTCGGGTAATCGTCGCCGGGGGAGTATTCTTACGTATATCCTTAGAGGTAGGGGTTAAAATTACCGGGGTCGAGAGTAATAGTATCCTCTAGAGCTCTAAGCGAACTTCTCGGAGTTCTTCCTTCTAGTAGTCGATAACGCCGGTATGTCTCTAAGCTTGTTCCTGGATAGACGAGACGGTAGACTAGAGCGAGAGATATTCTTCTTCTACGTTACTTACGTAGGATAGGAGAGTTCTAAAGTAGGTAAACTATTTAGGACCGAATTCCTAAATAGACGAGGCGAAATTATTTAATACCTCCGTAGGCTGCGGAGGGACCGGGCGGGTTATTATCGCGACGGGTAGGGTAGCGTTCCCTTAGGATAAAGCTACGTAGTATCACGGGCTGGATTCGGGACGGAAGAAGGTACTAGCTGCGTAGTATTTAGATTATATCTACGGTAATACTCGGCTGAATAGTATTTAGAATAGAGGATAGGACGTAGCTTAAGGAGCTACGTCTTAGGAGAATACGAGATATATATATAGGTAGATAGGGTAAGCGGAACGGATCTACCTAGATCCGCTAGGGCCTACCGTTACACCGTAATAATAAGCTCCGTATAATATAGTCGCTTCGCCGGCGCTAGGAACGGTAGTAGAGAAGGCTACCTTCCTAAATAGGAAGGGAAAGAAGAAGGTAGATCCTATTACCCTAAAGAAGTTAGATTACCTACTACTAGGAATTAGTAACGAGTCGTAGAAGGCCGTCGACGGTAGCCGTACGAACTATACCGCCGGCGTTTAATCCTAATTTACTACCTACGCTAGTTAAGCCGCGGCGCTACTACCGTAGAGGTAATAGTAGGCGCCGTAGTAATAGCCTCTTCCTTAGCCTTAATTCTAATAACAGTAATAGCTTCTTCCTTAGCCTTAATTCTAATAATAGTAATAGCTTCTTTCTTAGCCTTAATTCTAACAATAGTAATAGCTTCTTCCTTAGCCTTAATTCTAATAACAGTAATAGCTTCTTCCTTAACCGTAGTAGCTATAGTAGGCGCCGTAACAGCAGGTTTAGTAGGCGCTATAATAGTAGGTTCAGTAGGCGCCGTAATAGCAGGTTCAGTAGGCGCCGTAGGAGGCTACCCTTATCGAGCTAGATGAGGAGGAGGAGGAACCTATTATCCCTATTATCTACCCTCTTCCCTTATCTATTACCTCATTGGTAACGAAGACTATAAAGTCGTTATCGAAGAAGACTACTATAGCCTCGTTAGTAACTACTATAGATCTAGTAGTAGCGAGGTACGTCTTCTACGTTTAGTACGCTCTTATATATAACGTTATAGCTAGCGTATACGACGAACTTAGTAAAGATTTTAAGCTCCTAGGACCCGTTAAATATATAGGCGTACGCGTAACCCTAATACTTTACGACGGTAACGAGATTAGTAGGGCTAAACCCTACTAGCGTAGTATAAGAAGGGAGGAGGCGTCTAAAGGACTCGACGAGCGTTATATCGCGGCGCTATTAGAGGCTAATTAGCTAAAGAACTTACCTAACTTTAACTTATAGTTAGTTAGTAAGATCGGTTAGCCTAATTTCGTCGAAGTAGAATAGGAGCGCTATCTTACCATCGACGCTAGCTACTATAAGGATAGCGGCTAGCTAAAGATACTAATAGTACTACTACTAAGTTAGTAGTCCTTACTATAATACGTTTACGACCTCTATAAGCTAGCTTCGCCGAAGGAGAATATTCCGACGCTATACCTAATTATTAGTAGGATAAGAGAAGCGTTCGAAGAAGAGGTAGCGTAATAGGTTTATTACCTTTACTTCCTCCTCTACTTGACTAATATTAATAATAATCTAGACGGAGGTCGTAACCTCTAAGAAGAAGGGTAAAGCGCTAGCTAAAGCGCTAGCTAAAGCGCTAGCTAAAGCGACGCCGGCTAAAGCGACGGCTAAACCGACGGCTAAACCGACGGCTAAAGTACTACTAGCTAAAGTACTACTAGCTAAAGTACTACTAGCTAAAGTACTACCGGCTAAAGTACTACTAGCTAAAGCGCGAGATATCTTAGGTTAAATAATACCTCTACCTACCGAATCCTCTACTAGTAGTAATAAGCGAAATTCTTCTACTCTTACGCTATTATAGGCTCGCTTAAAGCGTAATATAATATTAACCTTAACCGGCGCTAGCGCTATTCTTAAAGTACTATATTTAGGGGAGGAATCTACTAGCGATAGCGTTTTTAACGACGGTAGGGTTTTTAACGGCGGCTAGGCTAATTAGCCTTTATTCGTACGCGATAGTAATAGTAAATTAAGCGAGCTTCCTAAATTAAGCGAGCTTCCTAACGATAGCGCCGGCTTTAGCGAGGATTAGGCTAACGGCGCTAGCGAGGATTAGGCTAACGGCGCTAGCGAGGATTAGGCTAACGGCTTTAGCGAGGATTAGGCTAACGGCTTTAGCGAGGATTAGGCTAATAGCGCTGGCGTAGGAGAGGCTATCGGTAGCGCTAGCGAAGAAGAGACTAGTAAGGAGGCTATAGGAGGAGGATAGCGCCGTAGTAGTCGCTAAAGAGGAGGTAACGGTCGATTTACTAAATAACTACTATTAATTCATTAATTTCAATATAACTATACTATAAGAGTTACTACTATACCTAAATCAACTACTTTATCTACGCTAAATTAGGTAATTAATAGTACTAGGGGCTGGAATTATATATTCGTTGATTTGGTACAAATCGCTAGTTGGCCAAAATGTGATATTCTAGGGTGGTGGCGGATAGCTAGTTACCGCACACCGTATTATACATGTGGGTCTAAAACCTTAATTGAGCTTCTCCTTTACCATGCCCCTTTTTACCCTCAGCCATCCTACAGCTTCCTCTTGATCAATCCCTTGAAGAAGTCGAAACTGTTGCTGTCAGTCTGCAAGGCAAAGTACCTTCCTGTTCCTCTTTCTGCCTGGCCTGTCACTTCCTCCGCCCGTAGCAGTCCCCAATCTGATGTGATGCCAATAAGCCGGGCACGTGCATCACCATCCGTTTCGAGGGTGACAACCTGGTCCGTGTGCAGCCAATGGCTGTAGTAGAGATTTTCAAGCTCGCCACCGAAGCCTGATCGACAGAACGTGGTGTAGAGATTAGAGAATTGCGAGAGTATTCGGGCAAGCAGTTTCTCGACAGTGAAGGGTGGCAATGGGGATTTTGTACGCGAAGTCGTGGAGGTGCTGATGTTGTGAGCGTCCAATACCGCATTGAAAGACGTGGTCGGTGCTGCATTAGTGACATTCAAGCCAATACCGACAACGAGTGTGTAATCTCCGCCGCTATACGAGGAGTTCACCAGAATGCCACCAACCTTGGTGTAAGAGTTCCTGTCGCTTGGATCCGCGCCCGACTTGCTCGGATCGAGTACATAGATGTCATTCGGCCATTTCAGCTTGATAGGAACATCGCGGTAGCGGCCGCGGCGCCCACCCATGCTCGAGTCTTGCTGATCATATGTCTTTATACCTTCGGCGACGGCTAGCGCGGCTAGGTACTGAATGAAGACGACAGGCGCAGTGGCATTGAGCTTGAGCGGGTGCCTCAGCACGAAGCTGAACATGAGTGAGCCGGCTGGGGAGATCCAGACATTAGATCCACGGCCACGGCCGCTGAGCTGCCTGGTGGCGGTCATGACCGTGCCAGAGGGAAGATGGTTGGTGAGAGTAGGGTTTCTGATGCAATTACGCTGTTAGCTCCTGTTTAGAGTAAGAGTGTTGGTGTTATACTTTTCAAGGAGAGTGCTCGTGCTTGTGACGACTTCGGCATACATGAGATTTCGTCCGACGGCGGTCGTTAACACGGAGTGCTTCGTCGAGTCCGTGTAAAGGTCGAGATTCTCGAAATATGTTTGGCAATTGAAGTATGGGGTCTCTTTGGCTGATGGTAGCTCGTTTTCATGTGCGATGACCTTCTTCACAACGTGATCATAGTCGATTATGCCGGCATCTGCACTAGCCACATCTGGATCTTTACTTTCCGTGTTATGACCTATTCCAGTCACTGCTTTGGTCATGCTACCAACAGCCCACGCTGATAGATCGCGCTCAATGTCAAATGTATCTTGCTCGCACTTGAGGCGAATTCCCCCTTCGAGCGGTGTTGTCGAACCTTGTAAGTTCGTCAATATTTTGCTTATCGCAGACTCATCCATACTTGACAGGTGTAGCGGTGACAACGGTGGTACTGCTTGTTCCTCTTGATTGACCTTGAGGCCGAGCTTCATCAAGCATGCCTTCAGAAAATCCGACCTTAATTTATCGTCGGCGGCGAGAGCTTCGACGACCGACGGTTTCATAGTCCGTGCATCAGTGCTTAGGTTGACCGTCGCAAACCTACAAGTTGTCAATAAGCACGCTAAACACCAGGTGATGCCTCTGACCTACTCTGGATGAGATCCTGTAAGAAGCGCACAGCCTTCTCCTACTTTACAGAACACCACTGCGGCGGCGCACTCGCCAGGGTCTACCTTAAGCTCTTCCGTATAATTTGCCAGCACCTCTACGCCTCTGTCTTTGTACTTCAAAGCATCCACATACACTCCGCCTCCATTTGAATAGCTTCGGAACATCTCGGGCAAGACGCCTGCGGAGGAGGGCAGAGACGCCTTTTCCACCCTCAATTCTGCAGCCCGTGTACCAGTCTCGCTGCTGTACTCGAAACCAGGAAAAGCCGTACCACGACAGATGCCGGGAAAAAATTGGAGTTCTCGGTCACCAGCCACCTCCATCTTGTCGTCTCCGACCTCGAACTCGCAGCGGCTCGAGGCGTAGTAGCCACCGGCGCAAAATCCGGCATAAGCACCACCACTATAGACATACTGTTTGATGCGGCGGTTTCCTTCGCCGTTCAATATGCGGCAGAACGGAAGATCAGCGCCTCCAGGCATGACGAGGAGCGCGCACGTTGACGTCCATGGCTCCTTAATTAGGGCTTCGCCGCTCACTGTGAGAACTGCATAGTTTGGGGAAAGAAACCGGCGGAGTGAGTATAAACATTGGCGGACAGATTCGACCGTGCTTCCCGCTCCTGAGCACACGCCTGATTAGCTTTTTCGTATTTCTTTGATCCACAACATCATCGGGTATAGCAGAATGTGTGTACAGGCAAAGCGCATGTATTTTCAGGTGTCATCACGAGTATAGATACCTGACCTACCCGAATACACCAGAACGTTCATTCGTATGGAGGCCATTATCGTCAGTTGGTGGCGAATTTTCTTCCTAAATATCGACTCGGGCCGGGCTTCGTTTGGTACTCTTCAAAACGCTCAAACTAATACTTTTGTTGAGAACGCTCCGACTGTTCTTTTCGAATAACCAACGACGATGCCTGAACCCGTAAGCAATTCGAACATACAGCGCACCGAGGTGGACGATGATGAGCCTGATGACTGGCGAGTTCTTCTTTCCCGTCAAACAAGTCCTTTGTATATTGCCTCTAATATTGATACAGGGACAAGCGTATATTCAGCACAGGATGCTCAGGTAAGTGCTGAGTGTGTACACTACACATGCTCAAAAGCAAGCGTACTGACGAAGTGTAGTGGAGAATACGACACTGAATGACTGCTTCTACGAAAAGAAGGACTGGCGGGCTTGCAAAAATGAGGTACGATCCGCCCAGGCTAAGATGAATGGATTGTTCGAATAGACGGTGCGATTGATGCCTGTCTTAGATGGAAGCTTTCCGAGAGTGCTGGAGAAGGAAAGGAAACGAGCAGAGGACGGCGTCGAAAGACGCTTGATCAGCCACTTAAGCTCGAGATAGCTCTTATTGAGCAAATCGGATGAATCCTGGCAGTTCTGATCATGTAGATATAGATTTGAAGATATGAGCAGATGTTAGATATCTTCGTAATGTAGTCTAGCGACACTGCCTTTGTCCCGATTCAACCACCGCACTTCCCAAGCTTTTCACCTTTCATTTTTCCACAAAAGCGAGAGCCTATACTACACTACACGCTACTCGTCCCAATACCCTCAACTCACCATGTCAAACCTCTCCTCCAGTCGTATGTGCACTAGGTTGACATGCTCACTACATACCGCAACACAAACTCGATCCACCGCACTCTCCTTCTGCCTCACCGAACCAGCACGAAATCGCCGTAATACCTCCCGCCGAACCGACCACGACCGACCTTTCTCAACACACCCTTCACGCAGCCAGGATGCGCCACCATTTCGCAGACACACTTATGGCTCGCAATCAAGTACTTCGGCGCGCACATCTAGCACTGGTAGCACGTACACGCCGTCGCAAACTAAAGCCGCGCCCGCTCTGCCTGTTCGCCAGCCACCTCCCGAGACGTCACGTAACCTCGCCGCCAATCCACCTCAAGAGCCCATTCGCGAATTAGCCAGCGAAGGCCTGTCGGATCTTCCCTCAAACACCTCGGAGTCTACCGAGGGTAATCCGGAGCAGGTTGACTGGACGCGATCATTCCATGGCTTGTCCTCGCAACCGTTCTCGAAGGAGGCGCAGGAGATCCTAATGCAGCCTATTGACGTCGATGATATCGAGATCAAGCCGGATGGTATATTGTATCTGCCTGAGATCAAATACCGTCGAATCTTGAACAAGGCGTTCGGGCCTGGTGGTTGGGGTCTAGCGCCGCGAGGCGAGACAATCGTCACGCAGAAATGTGTTACGAGGGAATATGCGCTGTTAGCAAGTGGGAGGTAGGTTTTCACCATATACATGTTCACCTAGTAGCGAGATATACTGACAAGGTACTTCTTCACAGACTCGTCTCAATTGCTCGTGGCGAACAGGACTACTTTGATAGTGAGGGTATTCCGACTGCTACAGAGGGCTGCAAATCCAACGCCCTCATGCGCTGCTGCAAGGATTTGGGAGTCGCCTCCGAACTCTGGGATCCCCGCTTCATTCGCAAATATATGGTGGAGAACGCGAAGGAGGTTTGGGTCGAGCACCTAGTGACGAAGAAGAAGAAGAAGATGACGATGCGGAAAGACGATCAAGTCAAGTACCCTTACAAGGAGAGCAAGAGCCCAGGTGCAAGCGGAGCTTTTGCGTAGAACACGCACCATTGCCAGAAGCATTAGTGGGGCGAGCCTAGCATGGGAAAAGGAGCTTGGAGTATCTGGAAGTGTGGATGAACGTTTTGCACGCCTAATTTCGGTGTATAAAAGGTTTCTGGAGTGTCATATATTTGTCATATATGTGATCCCTCCCGGTCACGCCCTTCACTCTCAACATCTGCGAACGTGGCATGTCAGCCTACTCTGCTTTGATGCTGCTATAGTGTTCTGAGTTCGCGTGTCCCCAGAGAGCAAGAGTTGTTTTGTAAGAAGAAGTGTCGTGTTGAGGCGAAGAGCACGGGATACCAAACTCAATTAGCCGTACTGTTCGGGCTCCCGGAATAGCAGTGAGGCATTTGTACCCAGAAACACATTCTATGCTGCTCTCTACTCGGCTCCCCTTTGTGGTGACCGTTGACTCGGTCGGAAACCTGATGCCATAGGCAAGGTGCGGAGTATCGCATGCAACGGCGTCTTCCTAACAAACATCTGGGCTATATCCTAGCACCGTGGCCTCAGTCTTGCCATCCTTCAATATCGAAATCGAATCTTCGGTCCCTCTCAGTCTCCGCCACCGCATTGGCTTCTCCATCATATAACGTTCGCTCCACGAATGTAGCCTTTCCAAGTCTGTCCACGAGAATGACGGTCTGTCTCTGTGTGCCATAGACTCCACTCGTGGCTTTGCTCATCGGGGTCTGCTCCCTGGCCGCAGCTAACAGATCAGCGGAAATCTTCGGTCCCGATTCGTCTCCGCCGACTGCTGGAATGAAGATACTATGTCTAAGCTGTCTAACATAGATCTGGAACTCTTCGTCGGGGTCTTTCTTGGGTAGTGTGTCTGTACTCAGCACCTCGAAGCATTTCTCAATCAGCTCGTCAAGCTCTTGTTCCCCTTCAGTATCCGCTTGAACGACCTCGCCCAAAAGCCTTTCGCCATCCACAACTTTAGGCCACGCACGATCCCCGTAATGCGAATTGCTCAAGCCCCACGTCCCACGTCGCGGAGAATGCTTCAAGCCTTGCACATTTGGCGTGCGGTTCGACACAAAGTTCAAGACACCAGCCTCCTCACCCTCCCGAGCCAGCCGTTTCAACTGCCCAAATGCCAGACTGAAACCTCCGACACCATGGACTCCGTCCTCCTCGATAAGCCTGTATGCAAACTGCTCTGGCGATTCATCCCGGTCTGGAGGCACGGTAAGATAGGCACTAGGTATCTCGCCACGGCTCCGAGCTCCTTCTATGAGCTCTACGCCCTCCTCGCGGAAATTGGTCAGCACGGCAATTTTTCCCTGCTTCGTCATGCCCAGCCAGGTGCCCTGCGCGCATCGCTGGAGATCTCGACCGCCCAAGACATGGCCGTTTGGTGAGTCCCACCAGGTAGCAGGGGCTGTTGGACGTCTGAGGTATTCCTGTTGCTGTTAATGTCTGTACGCTAGGTCATCCAGTACGAGAGACACTGACGTCTCGGTTGTTTAATAGGATCAGAGGATATTTAGGGTGAACCGTGGATACAAGCAGGATACACATGCCGTATCCCGTACGGCTCTCTATGTTGGTAGCCTTGGCTAGCTCCTAGATACGTGATTCCGAGGCTGTAGACGTTCGAGCATCGTCCTCGTTGTCGTTTCCCCCTCCTACCCCGCATCCCCTTTGCCCGGTTATCTCCGAGTATCGATTATGCAGACACTTCGTCACATCACGAGGTGGCATCATATGACTTCTGCATTTCACCTATACCATCTCGAAGCTTTCGCGTTTCTCGTCGACACCTTCATCGTCGTCCCCTTAGGCAGAATCCTAAAAACCATGTTCGACATCTTCCCAAACCTCGTCGTGTAAGATGTCGCCCTCTCACCTCTCCCCTTATCTCCTCCCGCTCGCATTAACCCCGCCAACCCCGCAGCATCATCCTCACAGTCCTCTTCCCCATCTTCGCATCCTACAAAGCCCTCCTCACCCCGGACCCGGCACTCCTCACCCCCTGGCTCACCTACTGGCTCGTCCTCTCCGTCCTCACAACCGCCGAATCCCTCCTCTCCTTCATCCTGCCCTTCATCCCCTTCTACGCCTGGATCCGGCTCATCCTCCACCTCTACCTGCTACTCCCCGGCGAACAGCAGGGCGCGGCATTCATCTACGCAACCCACATCGAGCCGGTACTCCGAGAGCATGAGCAGCAGATCGAGAACTTCATTTCCACCGGTCAAGACCGCGTCAAGGCAGCAGGCATGGATTA
>Ga0068629_1000295_pt1 | contig 13684 bp, 15 predicted proteins | sample InSIn3gowninarea_FD_77432 | JGI IMG/M metagenome (GOLD analysis project Ga0068629, IMG submission 77432) | Clean room microbial communities from NASA Spacecraft Assembly Facility at Jet Propulsion Laboratory, Pasadena, California, USA -... ...
CTTTATGTTGTTTGCAGTATCGCTGGTCGCATTATTTATAACACGGCGAACGGTATCGCCTATGATTGTTTTTCTTGCTGGTGGCGGAGTATCAACAATGGAGTGTTGAACAAAATTGAAGACTTTATTATACTTATTCTTAGCGTTTACGTGCAGCGTTATTATGAAAACAATAGCAAAAAGCCCCAAGGCTAATATTTTTTTTGACCTAACTTTACATCGCTTGCTCATAAGTAGTTGGGCAAATTTAATGCTTAAAGCATTAATGATGTGTGAAGATTAACCCAATTGAAATAGAATAAAAGCCCCTAAGAAACTGAGTATGTTTAAACGAATTTTTGTTAGAATTCTTCATCTATCCATTCTTCCGATTTTTTTTTCGTTCACTACTGACCCGGGTCCTTCCGTTAAAAAACAGCCTCTCAAAACCATTGTAATTGATGCCGGTCACGGTTTACCAAATCGTAATGCGGAAGGCAAATACAGTTACGAATCTGCACTTACCCTTGCGATGGCTTTGAAATTGGGTGAGCGTTTAAAAGAAGTTTTACCTGAATGCAATATTATCTACACTCGTACCGATGAAAACCTCCCAGCAGGATTGACTGACGTGAAGGCAGCAAACAGGTATAGAGCTCAATTTGCAAATGAAAGCCACGGGGACCTGTTTATCTCGATACATGTGAACTCAATGGAAGACAGGTACGAACGTAAGATTGAAGGGTATAGAGAAGAAAATTATACTGTAAACGTAGGCAAAGGCAAGAAAAAACATAAGGTGGAAAAAACGCGGTCAGTGCCGATATATAAATCTTATAAGTTGTCTTGCGATAGGGTCGGAACGGAGACCTACATCTGGGCGGTGAATAAATATGACCAAAAACAACAGTCTGTACAGGGAAGAAATGATGACGACCATTTTAGCGAGAACGACTCATCAGGTAATTTTGCCGAGTCGCCTGATGCAAAAATTTTAGCTTCTCTGAGAACTAAGAAATACTTTGACCAAAGCCTGGCAATTGCAACCTTTGTAGAGGAGGAATTCAAAAAAGAAGGTCGGAACAGTTACGGCGTAAAACAAAGAAATAGCCAGGGCATTTGGGTATTGCAGGCGACCAATATGCCTAGCATACTTGTTGAAACCGGCTTTATTTGCAACCCAACGGAAGAGGATTATATGAACAGTGAAAAAGGACAAAACGAAATTGCTTATGCAGTTATGAGAGCAGTACTACGCTACAAAGTCTTTTTGGAAACAGGTACTGATTCAAATGCAGAAACACCAACACCTGCAACAACCGGCAACTAAATACGTTGTTGTAGTGGCAACTAAATTATCTAAGCGAGCAGTAGAGATATAAATAAGATGAGTCGTAATGTAAAAATCTTTTTGGCGATAACCTTGTTGTGCGTGCAGTCAACTTTTTTAATGGGCTTACGTGCGCCATACCAAAAGGCTAAACTTAGAAAAATAGTTATTGATGCGGGTCATGGTGGCCATGATGGTGGTGCTGAAGGAAAGTACTCTAAAGAAAAAGACATTTCGTTGGCTGTAGCACTAAAGTTGGGTAAATTGATAGAGGCACAGATGCCTGACATTGAAGTAGTTCTAACCCGTACATCTGATATATACCAGTCCCCTCCTACTAAGGCCAACATCGCTAACTTTAATAAGGGGGATTTATTTATTTCCATTCACTGCAATAGTGCACCTAGCATCAGGCACTCTGAAATTAGTGGATACGACACTGAAGTCTATTATACTGGCAAAGGCAGAAAAAAGAAAAAGCATACCAGGAAAGTGCCGCAATACAGAACCTGGACTACCCCTAACGATGCGAAAGGAACTGAGACCTACATCTGGGGAGCACATAAGACAGACCTGAAAGAAAAGGCAATGCGTGAAAACGAATCTCTTTACCTGGATAGTGCGACTGCCAACTTTGTAAAAGATTTCGACCCGAACTCTCCGGACCGGATGATCCTTTATTCTCTAAAGACACAACAATACTTCAATCGTAGTGCAAACCTGGCCCTGACTGTCGAAGAAGAATTTAAAAAAGTCGGAAGAATAAGTCGCCAGGCGCAACAAAGACAAGTCGGCATTTGGGTACTACAAGCGGTGGCTATGCCGAGCATACTTGTAGAAACCGGTTTTATTAGTAACCCGGCTGAAGAAGATTACCTCAACAGCGAAAGTGGACAAAATGAAATAAGTCGCTGTGTAGTTCAGGCGCTAAAAAGATATAAATACTCACTTGAAAACCAAGGTAGTTCTACATCTCCCCGTAAGTAGTTGTTTGTTTAAGTTATTAGTATTCAGTTACTTTTACTGTTTTTTGTGCCTTAGCATGAATTTTGCAACTCTGTAATATTCAGCTACTAAATGACATTTAAAAGTTTTTTTGATGAAGATTAATAATGAAACGAAGGTCGGTGCCCTTACAGCCCTTGCAATAACCCTTTTAATTCTTGGATTCAACTTTCTTAAAGGCAAAAGCCTTTTCAAAACCGGAAATTTTATCTACGCAAAGGTTGCTCAAACCAAAGGTCTGATGATATCCAATCCTGTTTATGTTAATGGTCTACAGGTTGGAGCAGTATACGAGTTAGAAGAGGCAAACAAAAATATAGATACCATCATCATCTCTATTAAGCTTACAAAAGACGTTAACATACCTGAGAATTCAATTGCCAGCATAAAGGACAATCCACTTGGTTCTGTCAGCATGGTGATCAGTATGGGCGAAAGCAGGAAGTATTTAAAGAATCACGACACTATTCCCACACTCGACAATCCAGGTATGTTGGGTGCTATTACAACCAAACTTACACCTGTAGTTGACCAGGTAAAAGTGACTGTACAAACGCTTGACTCTGTGTTAAGAAACGTAAACAGCATTTTTGATCCTTATACAAAAAACAATATGCGTGACGTTGTGGCTAACGTCAACCGCATTACAGCAAGCCTTGTTGTTTCAGCGGCTTCATTGCAGTCCCTAATGAACGAGCAATCTGGTACTCTTTCTAAATCAATGATCAACCTAAACGCTTTCACTAAGAATCTTGCAGGTAACAATGATAAGATAAGTGCGACAATGTCTAACCTCGAGACAACAACCCGTAACCTTTCCAGCGCTGACATTAATGGCACTATTGGACAGCTAAGAACGACTGTAGAAAGGCTAAATACGGCTGTTGCTAAAATAGACAGTAAGGAAGGTTCTGTTGGACGTCTTTTAAACGACAACCAGTTGTACGACAATCTTGCAAATACTACAAGGAGTTTGAACACTCTTATGGACGATATCAGGGTTAATCCTAAAAGGTATGTTAGCATTTCTATTTTTGGCGGCAAAAGCAAGGGGCAATATCTAACTTCGCCGTTACCCGTGCCCGACAGTACCAAAGCGGTTACAATGAAATGATAAACAGACGCCTCTTACAAACCATATTTTTATTCTCATTAATCGCATTATCATTTAAGTCATTTGCCCAGGCACCAATAATTCTTGACACGTCAAAAGGAAAAAGGCTTGATATTATTGACGCACAGAGATATAACTTTCAAAAGGTAGCTGGAGTTGGCGATTTTGTTTCACTTGCAGGCAACGTAAAGATTAGACAAGATAATACCCTGTTTTACTGCGACAGTGCTGTCTTAAACCAGGCAGCAAACACTGTTGAAGCTTTCGGCAACATTCATATTAATGATGCTGATAGTGTGCACACTTACTCGCAATATCTTAAATACCTTGGCAAAGAGAAGATAGCATATTTAAAGAGAAAAGTAAGGTTAACCGACGGGCAGGCTGTATTAACGACTGATGAACTTGAGTACAACACGTTCACTAAAATCGGAACCTATTTAAAGGGCGGTAAAGTTGTAAATGGCACCACTGTTCTGACAAGCCGCGAAGGTTATTATTATGGTGAGACCAGGGACATGAACTTCAAGAAAAAAGTGTTTTTGAACGACCCGCAGTACAAGGTGAATACCGATACACTCTTATACAACACTTATACTCAAATTGCACGCTTTACCGTTCCGACAAAAATAGTATCAGGCAAACGGGTTGTTAGAACCTCTGAGGGTTATTACGACATGAAGGCAAAGAAAGCCGTCTTTGGCAAACGCCCTATAGTTGATGATAAGGACTATACCCTTGTTGCTGATGACATGGCTTTTGACGATGCAACAGGCTTTGGAGAGGCCCAGGGAAGTGTTGTGTACAAGAGCAAAGACACAGCCCAGGCCTACGCGATACTCGCAAACAACATAAAGTCAAATAGTAAAACAGGTGGTGTGCTGGCTACGCAAAAGCCACTGATGATCATAAAGCAAGATCGTGATAGCATCTATGTTACGGCTGACACCCTATACTCTGGCAAGCTTACTGAACTATTAAAATTCCGTAAGGTTCCTGACATTACTGATACCATGTATTCCCCAAAAGTTGTCAATAAAAACGCAAAGGCCGATAGCAGTAGTGACCGATTTTTTGAAGCGTATTTTCACGTAAAGATTTTTACGGATAGCTTACAAGCGGTTGGTGATAGCATGTTCTATAGTTTCAAAGACTCCGCCTTCAGGTTGTTTAAAAACCCCATCGTCTGGGCACAGGAAAACCAGATTATGGGTGATACAATTTACCTGTATACTCAGAATAAAAAGCCACAGCGTTTTTATGTTTTTGAAAACGCGTTAGCCATCAACAAGGTCGAGAAAGATTTGTACAACCAGGTTAAGGGAAATACAATTAATGGCTTATTTAAAAACGGCAACATAGAAACTTTCAGGGCAAAAGGCAGTGCCGAAAATATTTATTATACAGCCGATGAAGAGGGTGGATTTATTGGTGTTAACCGGTCTACGTCTGATGTTATAGATGTTACTTTCCAGGATCGGAAACCATACAAAGTTGTGTTTCGAAATAACCTCCAGGGAACCCTATCTCCTATTAAACAAGTCAACAATAGCGAGATGAAAGTAAGAGGTTTTAAGTGGCAGGATAACCGTAGACCAAAGAGCAAGTTTGAGCTATTTGGCAATTAATTTTCCATTCATTTTATTTCATTTTTATTCCTTCCATTTAAAGCAACACTTTTAAAATGAAGACTGCGGCCACAATAAAGATATTTAGTTGAACGGAGCGTCGCAACGAATGCCCCACAAAGAACACCAGCCGGTAATTGAAAAAAGTTGTAAAGCCTGTAACGTGTCATGCTTTTTTAGGATGTAGACATCACAACGAAGATGTAACTCCGTTGCGACGCTCCATTCATCTTTTAGTCAATAATTTGACTTTGCTTTCAGATGGTGTAAACAAACTTATTTATTTGTCTTGTACTCGTAGATAACGTAGCCCCACGGTTCGAGCTTCCATGGCTTGCTGGTAAGAGGCTCAGTGTTATACATAAAGACATTGTAGGGGCGCCCTAACAGGCTTTTATCTTTAACTGAAATTGTCTGTTCTGACCCAGACAGGTTAAGTATTACAAAAACTTTCTTACCTGCTTTTTCTCTCACGTAAGCGTATAGGGCGGATGGATCACCTACGTTAACTTTACGAAAAGATGCATCGGGAGAAAGGGCAATATTTCTTTTACGAAGTGCAAGCAGTTGTTTGTAAAACGGTGCCCTCTTATAATTTTTAAACACCATCGGATCTTTTTCAAAAAACTCTAATGGTCGCAGTATGGGTTCTTCCTGTCCACCATAAATTAAAGGGACACTTCGTACCATAGTTTGTGTAAATACGGCAAAAGGAGCATGGATGATTCCCGGCATTGTGCCATAGTCAGCTTTGTTCCAGCTATTCTCATCGTGATTGCTGGTAAAGTACATTCGAATGGCGTTTTTAGGATAGGCAGTATCATTTTGATACTTGATGCTGTCAAGCGCAAATGCCGGCCTCTCACCTTTTGCTATCTCAATCATTTTATGAAACATATCCCACGGGTAGGTTGCATCAAATCCATTTTGACTTAAGTAGGGTGCGTCACCCTCTGCCAACATAAATATGTTTTTCATCCGCTTTAACTGGCTGATACATCTGTTCCAAAATGTACCTGGAACGTTCCAGGCAACATCGCATCTAAAGCCGTCGATATCTGCATCAGTAATCCAATATTTCATAGATGCAATCATGCTATCCTGCATCTCGCGGTTCTTATAATCTAATTGCCGCGTATCTGCCCAGTCTACAGCCATTGCCGCCTTACCTGTACTGTCTTTTACAAAAAAGTCGGGATGTTGAGTTAGCCATCGATTATCTGCGCCAGTATGATTAGGTACCCAATCAATTATCACTTTCATGCCCTTGCTATGTATGCTGTTGACCACTCTTTTAAAGTCGGCAAGCGTACCAAACTCGGGGTTAATGGCAGTATAGTCAGACACGGCATAATAGCTACCCAAAGTACCCTTTCTATCAACTTTACTAATTGGGTTTATCGGCATAAACCAAATCGTTTGTACACCCATAGCCTTGAGCCTGTCCAGGTGTTTCGCAAACGCATTGAAGGTTCCCTCTTTAGTATACTGGCGTACGTTTACCTCGTATATGTTTCCTTGCATTATCCATGCAGGATGACCATCGATACGAGGCCCTTTGGATCCGTTTAGTTTTGATTTTTGAGCTGAAGTAACTATTGCAAAAGACAATAGTGACATTAACATTGCGATGGACTTTCTCATATGAACAAGACGTTTATTATTTGGTAAAGCTAAAAGTTTTGAGCCAAAGGCATGACCCAAGTAGATCATCTCTACATGCAATTTTCAAAACTTTGTATCTTCCAGCCCCTAAAATCTTTGCATGCAAAATAAAGCAATGTACTATGGTGACTATTTGCATTTAGACACCATTTTAAATAGTCAGCAACCGAAAAGCTTTGAAGACGGACAAACGCCTGCTCATGATGAGATGCTCTTCATTATAATCCACCAGGCATCGGAACTATGGTTTAAGCAAATACTCTTTGAACTGGACTTTGTAATGTCTGTATTTAACCAGCAAAAAATTAATGACAACTCTGAAGATTTAAACCTTGTTCGCCATCGGTTGAACAGGGTTATTAAAATACATGAACTACTAAATCAGCAGGTCACTATTCTTGACACGATGACGCCTCTTGACTTTCTTGAATTTCGAAACCTGCTTGCACCATCTTCCGGATTTCAAAGTTTGCAATTCAGATTGATTGAGGCAAAACTCGGGTTGCGAATTACCAACAGGCATGAGCAGGAATATTACAAGAGAACAAACACGGGCGGCTTTAGCACCGAGGATTACGCTGCAATAAATAAAGTTGAAGAGGAATTGACCCTCTTGCAACAGGTTAACAGATGGCTCGAGAGAATGCCGTTTTTTAATGCTAACTATTGGAATTCGTCAGACCGTGAGTTCTCATCATTTGACGAACATCCCTTCTGGCAACACTACAGGAACATATACCAGGAAGGACTTGTGGAACGAGAAAAATCTAAGCTTGCTGACTTTGACTATGTATTTTTTGAAAAGCCGGTTGAAGGATTTACTGATGAGCAATTGAAGCTGTTAAGAACAGATCTATCACCGGCAGCAATGAGAGCAGCCCTCTTCATTATGTTGTATCGTGACTTTCCTGTTTTCCAGACTTCATACCAAATACTAGATGCACTAGTAGACATTGACCACATGATGAGTAACTGGAGACACAAGCATTTTATCATGGTCAAAAGAATGATTGGAATGAGAGTTGGCACCGGCAACACTTCCGGTAGCGGCTACCTGGAAGGTGCATTGAATAAACATTATGTTTTTAAAGACTTGTCCAATCTATCTACCTACCTAATCGAAAGAAAACAATTACCTAAACTTCCTTTTGAATTGATTAAGCAGTTGAGCTTTGCGAGTGATGAGTGGGAAGCGGGTGAAAGTGTAAACGTTTAAAGTAATCCTCTAAGTTGAAATACTGCAATTAAAATTATTACATTGCATCTATGTTATCCCGGACAGAAATAGAAGGTAAACTACAGAAAATTAAACCAGTGCTTACAGAGAAATTCAACGTAAGTAAGATTGGCTATTTTGGTTCTTTTGCAACTGGAGAGCAAAGGGCCAACAGTGATCTTGATTTATTTGTAGAATTCTCCGAACCAATCGGGTGGCAGTTCTTTACTTTAGAAAAGTTTTTAGAACAATCTCTAGGCCTGCCGATTGATATCGTTACAAAAAATGCACTTAAAGAAAGAATTAAAGAACCAATTCTAAACCAGGTTATTTACGTTTGAAATCAAGTAAACGAGATACCGTCTTATATCTTGATGATATTGTACTCTCAATGCAACGAATTGAGGAGTATTTAACCGGAATAGATTTTGAGCAATTTAAAGAAGATTATAAAACTGCAGATGCAGTCATAAGAAATTTTGAGGTGATCGGCGAAGCCGCAAAGAACTTACCTATAACATTTAAGCTACAACACCCGCATATCCCGTGGGACGAAATGTACCGCCTGAGAAATAGGATTTCCCATGAATATTTTGGTATTGATTATGAGATTATTTGGAACATTGCTATTCACCAACTTCCATCTAATTACAAAGACCTCATACACATTTTGCAAGCTGAAAAATCGCGGACAGAATAAACATTTCTAAAAAATTTCCTAGTAATATTCCAGCCAATCTTGCTATGAAGACTTTCATCTTTCACATAAGCATTATATCTTTAAAAGACAGAGGTGGCTAATAATTATTTCCGGAAAAGCATAGCCTTCCAATCGCGTATCCTAAAACGATCAACGCCTAAACTAAAAACTTCAACTGCAGTTATATGAACAAAAGAATATTATTCACCCTGGTACTTTTGATAACATTTGGATTAGGATATGCCTTTAATTCCATCGTCACCAATTTCAATAAAACGAAAAACACAACCAGGAAAGTTACCGGAATTGGCGGCATCTTCTTTAAGTGCAAAGACCCAAAGAAAATGAGGGAATGGTATCAATCGCACCTTGGTTTAAATACCAATCAATATGGAGCAGTGTTCGAGTGGAGACAAGGTGCAGACACGACTAAAAAGGGATTTACACAATGGAGTCCCTTTAGTGAAAGAACTAAATATTTTGAACCTTCTACAAAGGACTTTATGATTAATTATCGAGTTGAAAATTTAGAAGGACTGGTTGATGAGTTAAGAAAAGATAGTGTAACAATTATCGATAAAATAGAAAGTGTTGAGTACGGAAAGTTTGTACATATTATAGACGTCGAAGGTAATAAAGTTGAACTTTGGGAACCGAACGACGCAGAATACGAAAAGCTTGGTGTTAAGATGGGTGCAAAAACAACGATGTAAACGAGGCTCTACACTATCAACAAATAATACAATTAAATAGCATGAACCCGAAAGTCGATTGGTATTTTGATAAGGCCGAAAAGTGGCAAAGTGAGGTATCTAAGCTAAGAACAATTATTCTTGATTGTGGCCTTAGTGAAGAACTTAAATGGGGCAACCCCTGCTATCTATACGATGACAGAAACATTGTTCTGATTCATTCGTTTAAAGAATACTGTGCGCTATTATTTTTTAAAGGTGCCCTTTTAAAAGACACAGATGGTATCCTGATACAACAAACAGAAAATGTACAAGCGGCTAGGCAAATTCGATTTACTGATCTACAACAAATCGAAGAACTCGAACCAGTCATTAAGACCTACATCTTTCAAGCTATAGAAGTTGAGAAAGCAGGCTTAAAAGTGGACTTAAAAAAGACTGACGAGTTCAAAATGCCGGAAGAGTTTGAGAATAAACTAAATGAAATGCGCGAACTAAAGACGGCTTTTCATGCTTTAACACCAGGTCGGCAACGGGCATATCTTTTACATTTTTCTTCGCCTAAGCAAAGTAAAACCCGGGAAGCAAGGATTGAGAAATCAATGCAGCAAATACTGGATGGGAAAGGTTTAAATGATTAGTTATTGAAGTATGTCTAACATTATCCATACTGAAAAAGTGCTGACCCGGCCACAAGTCGATGAACTTCTCACCACACTTAAACAACGGTTCCATAAGTACCAACATAGGCACCAGGATGTAGCATGGGAACCATTACAAGCCAGGCTTGAAGAAAGTACACCAAAGCTGTGGTCACTGTATCAAATGGAAGTTACAGGCGGGGAACCCGACCTCGTTTACTTCGATAAGAATGATAATCTCTACACTTTCTTTGATTGTTCCGTTGAAAGCCCGAAGGAACGCAGAAGCCTTTGCTATGACGGCATTGCACTCCAGTCAAGGAAGGAACATAAACCTAAAAACAGCGTTGTCGATCTTGCCAATGAAATGGGGATTGAGTTGTTATCCGAGGACCAATACAGGCAGCTGCAACAAATGGGCAACGTTGACACTAAAACCTCCAGCTGGATAAAAACGCTGGCTTCAATCAGGGAATTAGGTGGAGCCCTATTCTGCGACCGCCGCTACAATCATGTTTTCGTCTACCACAACGGCGCTGAATCATATTACGCCGCTCGTGGTTTTCGAGGTTGTCTTACCCTTTAACTTTTATTCTTTTCAACTCCGTTTCACCAAATTAAACTGGCATAGTTATTACGATATTTGCATGTATAAAAAGTAATACTATGTTACAATTAATGAAAGATGTACCACCCCACGTTGTAGGTGTGCGTGCAGTGGGCAATGTCACAAAGGAGGACTACGAACAAACACTTCTTCCTGCCTTGGAAAAATCTGCAAAAGAGCAAGGTGAAATCAATCTATTAATGGTCATTGAAACAGATCTCAGCAACTTTACATACGGCGCCTGGATGCAGGATGCAAAGGCTAGCCTTAAGCTGTTTACTAAGTGGAATAAGATAGCAATAGTTATTGACCAGAAATGGATTGAGAAATTGTCTTACGCCTTCAACTTTGTCTCTCCGGCAGAGTCAAAAGGCTTTCCAATTTCAGATATTGAGTTGGCAAAAAATTGGGTAGCAGCTCCAAAGGAGGCAAAGACAAATGGATAAGTTTTCAATATCTCGCCGTTTCGTATCAACTGTCATTTTGATTACTACGATTGTAACATCTTCCCTGGCTCAAAAAACAGCAACTACCAGTCAATGGCGAGGCATGATCCAAAGGAAAGACGGCACCAATATCATATTCAACTTTGATGCAACAACAAAAAATAAAAAGACAACGCTTTATATAAAAAATGCAGCTGAAAGACTTCGTGTAGACAGCGTTGTGTTTAAAAACGATTCGGTGTTTATAAAAATGCCCCTGTTTGAGTCCGCATTTAAAGCAAGAGTTAGCAACGGCACATGGACAGGCATTTGGACAAAAGGAACTTCATCGGTCGAGCAGGTATTACCCTTTACAGCCATCAAAAGCAAAGTGCGTTTTGCTATAACCAATGGCCCTTCTACTTACAATGTCAATGGGCGTTGGGCAATTAAATTTAGCGATGATACAGCCCGGGAAGCAACGTCGATCGCTGAGTTATGGCATCATGGTAACAGACTTACCGGTTCCATCCTCACCCCGACCGGTGACTATCGTTTTCTAGAAGGCATTGTCACCGACACCAAACTTAAAATGTCTGGCTTCGATGGTAGTCATGCCGTTTATTTCACTGCTGATATTATAGACAAAAACACTATTGCAAACGGTCAATATTATTCAGGTGCAAAGTTTAACAGCCAATGGTCAGCCGTAAGAAATGCAAAAGCGACTGTCAAAATAGACGAGTCAGCAATGTATCTAAGGCCGGATGCTGATAAACTTGATTTTACATTTCCTGATCTAAATGACAACCCTGTTTCTATCAACGATCCGCGTTTTAAAAACAAGGTAGTCGTTGTACAACTCATGGGTTCATGGTGTCCGAACTGTATGGATGAGACCCAGTTTTTGAGTGACTACTACAATAAAAATAAACAGCGTGGAATAGAGATGGTGGCATTGGCATATGAGTACTCAACCGACTTCGAAAGGTCAAAGCAAAGCCTGCTAAAATTTCAAAAAAGATTCAACGTACAGTACCCGGTTTTAATAACCGGCGTAACAGTAAACGATAGTTTGCGTACTGAAAAAACGTTACCGCAGGTAACACCAATCAGGGTATTTCCATCGTCTATTATTCTCGACAAAAAAGGTGTGGTAAGAAAATTAGACAATAGTTTTTTTGGCCCTGGCACTGGTGAACACTACGAGATATATAAGAGAGAATTCAATGAAACGATAGACAAATTACTGGCAGAATAGCAAGTGGTCTTAAATACATCTGTAAAAAAGCAATGCAAATTCAGCTTCAAGACATGCTGCTTTTGCATTGCTTTTTTTATGAACCCATCAGGAGGAATGCTATCAAGTGGTCGTTGCGTCGCACTCTTGTACTATTTGTACAACAAGCTGCAAATTCTATTGTGATAGAGTTAATGGCAAGTGTTATATAATACCAACATTTTAAATTCATATACACTACATCATGCCAGGCGTTCCCTTACCCTCAGTGAGTAGCTTGTACAAACTTCCATTTATAAAATAGGTCCACCCCTTTGTGCAACCATTGTAGCATTCAGCATCAGGTACAAGTCCTACGTGTGTAAATTCTAATAATGTTTTATCATCTTGCCTTTTAACCGTAAATACATTTGTTGTATTGTTCCATTCAGTCGTATTCTTTAAAAAACTAAGATTACTATCAGTAACTAACCACGCCACCTTTTTATCTTGCTCAAACTCAATCAACTTGTGTTCTGAATAATGCAGGTCTTCAAACTGCACACTAAACTCATCATTCAATTTCTCTGAACTCCCCTTGAAGTCATCGGTCCACCAACTTCTAACATCATTAATTGCCGTGAACACCTCTGCCGGTGTAGCATCTACTAAAAAACTTGTAGTAAAATCCTGTTTCATTTTTTTACTTTTTTAAATGTTCAACCTTGAATTATAGCAACTGATTATATCGTTAATCATATTAGTATTGAACAAAAGTATCTTCTTGATTTAATAATGAGAGGGTGCTAAATAGACAATGTAGCGGGTCGATTTAGACAAGTAGTATTTTTATCTTTGTAATCAACAAAACTGCTTTCGTACAGCTGATAACTAATAAAAACATTTAAAAAGACTAGTAGATAGTTAAATGCGTTGTCGCCTATTATTAAATAAATTAAACTCAATCAATGAAACTTCTTACGATACTTGTTCCTGATGGCGAGAATAACAATTTAAGCAGCATTGTTGGCGCCTATAAGATTTTCACAAGGGCCAATGCTTACCGAAAGGAAACTGGCAAGAGAGAGCTATTTAAAATTCAATTAGCAGGCGTTTCACCACGTGTTCAGTATTACGATGGCTTGTTTGAAGTGAAACCACAAATAAACATCTCTGAGATTTCAAAAACAGATCTCATCATCATTCCATCGCTTAATCATGATTATGATGTCGCAGTGAAGGAGAATAAAAAAATGATTGATTGGGTTGAACAGCAACACAACAAGGGTGCTGAAATAGCAAGTATATGCACAGGTGCTTTTCTACTTGCCTCATCCGGTTTGTTAGATGGCAAGAGCTGCTCCACACATTGGGTTGCCGCCAATTCTTTTAAAAGTAGGTTTCCAAAAGTGAATCTTCAACCAGACCAGTTAATCACCGATGAAAATGGTATTTATACAAAC
>Ga0068629_1000298_pt1 | contig 13636 bp, 11 predicted proteins | sample InSIn3gowninarea_FD_77432 | JGI IMG/M metagenome (GOLD analysis project Ga0068629, IMG submission 77432) | Clean room microbial communities from NASA Spacecraft Assembly Facility at Jet Propulsion Laboratory, Pasadena, California, USA -... ...
CTCAATATTACGTTATAAGAGTCTTACCATATGAAGTAAATTATTCTAGGGCATGAAAACTGGTACATCATATAATGAATTGACAAGTGATTTAATAAAATCTTAATATGCAATGATAAAGCACACGTCAGTAGATGAACAATCATTTATCAAGCAAGCATTGATGAGTCAGATGGTGAGGTCACGTGATGCATTGTTGGATTTCGTAGCCGAGAAGTAATGTTAAGTTAAAAGATCATGATTGCATATTAAGATTTTATTAAATCACTTGTCAATTCATTATATGATGTACCAGTTTTCATGCCCTAGAATAATTTACTTCATATGGTAAGACTCTTATAACGTAATATTGAGTTGTTGTATTTTTACACCAAAAGAGGACAGGTTCTTAAGTTTTCCTCAAAAACCAAGGATTGAATCACAATCCCGCTTCTAGTGTTGTTGACGAGGTAAATCCCCTCAGCGAACAGAGGCGATCCCTACTAGCCCAGACCAGGTCTAGCAACAATCATACAACACTAAAGCGCAAGTTCCTAATTGAAAACTAATAGACCAGTGATAAAGGCCTACCTGGATTCCAATGCTAGTGCTTGTAGAAGAGGTGGTGCTCCCATTCCTTTGCTCTGGAAAATCACAATCCCCACGATCTCCGTGAATGGACACCTGCACATACAAGAAACGACACAAACACAAGCATAAAACCTATCATATACAACTAGATGTCAGTCAGAAAGGACATAACTCATCATCATCATAATCAATAACAAGAGTGGAACCATAACCAATAGTCATCCATTAATAATCAATCAAAGAAGAATACAACCAATGTTCTGACGCTAGATTCTCCTTTGGCTGGGTAATCAACAGCACATGTCTTGCAAAGCTTGTTGGGAATGGAGACAAGCCTCTCTCTCTTTGGTTACAAGAATCTCCTTGCTTGGGTTTGGCCTTGTGGGAACTAAGAAGGCTCTTGCAGCATGAAGCTCAACAATTCTTCAATCTCTAGAATTCTGGAACTAGGGAACTAGCCTGCCAAGGAAAATAGACAAGCTTTTATAGATGGAGGAAGAGGATTTGGGATCATCCACAATAATTATGGGATTGGCCTTATCATCAAGGCAGCTTCCATGAGAGGTGGCAAACCACTTCCTCTCTATGGAAATCCATAGCCAACCTACCCAACTCAAGATAGACTCAATCCAAGAATTTGTTAGGATGAAGCTTCCACCATTTGTTTGTTAAAAACACCACTGATTATGGTTGGCGTGAGTGCGACTCTGTGACAAAGCGCCAACTGGCACGCCCTCTTTGGAGGATTTCCCCAATTGGCGCGAGGGCTACACTATGGAACCGCGCCAATGGAAAAAGAGCTATTTTTAGGGTTTTTCAGCAGGAGATGTCTTCAGGGAAAATAAAGCTCATGTTCAGAGGAATGCAATGCAAGTGTTTGGAGGCCATGTCACTTCTCATAGGTCCCAGAATGAGTCCTCCAAGATGTGGGAGAGGGGTAGCAGGGACGGTGACAAATTGCTATGTAACAGATGCCCCCTAAAGCATGAGGCCCAAGAGAGATAGAGGGGTGAAATGCTTTACAAGAACATGTCCAACCGAAAACACTGCCGCCGAAAAACCTGCATGGAGAAGTACAACTGATATCTCAAATACATGATGTATGTGGTATGGGTGCAGCCATCCATAGCAGAGTACACAATAATCTAGATCCAAGGTATGGGCGCAGCCATCCAGTGAGGATCGATAAATAGACTCAGGCATGGTCGCAGCCATCCAGTGAATGAGTCATGTATTAATCATAATAATCCACAAAATCGCAGCCTAGACTCTAACAGACAAAATCCAGGCTCTTGCGCTCCATCTTGATCCGAACTGTTAACACTCAGGTTGTTCCCTTTGACTCCTAAGGGAATACGACTGAGGTAACCACAAACCAACCTTTGGATTTTAGGTCCTAGCCTACCTGCAATCAGAGAGGGCTCTCTCTTTGGGATTTAGCTTTGTTTTATGGGATTTTAGGCTAGTTATGATGTACTGAAGTTTATTTTGAAGTTTGGTTGGGTGATATCTTCTAACAGATGGGCATGCAATGTTCAAAGGGTTTAGTCCATTGGGCATTGGAGTCAATGATTAGGTGTTGCTTAGAGTATTTGATAAGGGTGGTTTTACTGCAGAGCCAGACGGGTATTCATGAAACAAACTTTCAATTTTGAGAGGAATAGTATGAATTCAGACAACAAAAGGCAATTAAGTTTCTTTCACTATGCTGATGGGATGAAAAATTGAATATTATTCAGGAGAAAGTTAGAATTCCTGAACAGTGTTCGCCATGAAAGACTCAGTGTAAATGTGAGCATTTAAGATTTTCACATTCATAACTAATTCTGAAGAAAACATAATTAGCAACAAATATTGAGCTTAGGGTGTCTTAATGGACAAATCCTGAACTATTATTTTTCCTCATTGCTAAGAGTATGAAACATAGAACATATGTGGGTTTCGTAAACGAAGAAAACATGAAAACATGGTTCATAAAAACTTATTGTATCATGAAATAACATAGGAATCCTGCAGCAGCAAGTAATCTCATCACAACACATCCAAGTAACGCCAAATTGAGAAATCCACCAGCTTCTTGTATCAAATTCTGAAAATATACAGCGGAGCTCTTTAGAAGAAAATCAACAACCCCAAATGCGTTCTATCAGGGGATATATATACAAAGGTGGTTATAAAATATTTGAAAGATGAGTCATTAACTCATAACTTTCCTTACCAACTCTTTAAGAATAGTAGATACAAAAATTTATTTCTATTTAAATAGATTAATAAACAGCTGTTTATTTTTGTCAGAGATCTTTGACTTTGGAACCAACTGGGCCGGCCGACTGATTTGCATTCATTTCGGGACTCTTTTCTTTTTTGCTGCTTTGTTATGACGTTGCTGCTTTAGCCACGTCATTTTCACTCATTGATCTTTTCCTAGTCATCAGCCGTGTCATTGAGGTGCCATTTTTTATTGCTTTTCCAGCCAGAGTAAATATATCAGTATTTTGAAAAGGCTGATTTGTGATTGACCCAAAGAAATTTGATAAACAACCTTGATTTATCAGAGTAATGTTTGTATCATGCCCATCCACCATTCTTCTATAGGTAATTGGTGTCTCTATATTTTAACTAAAGATTCATTAGCCTCAGTGTACTTGTAATAATTTGGAGGTACCTCAAAAAGGTGCTTGATTTCATGCTCAATATAAAATAGATTCTCGAGCTTGTCATAAAGACTTTACCTAGATGGGGGCCCTGTTTTCTCTGAGGTGCTTGAGGATGCTGTGATTTGATTTGTTGCATAGTTGTTGACCCTCTTGGCATAATGTTCATGAGATAATAACTTCCCTGCACTGGTTACTAAGCTTGGAAGCCCTCTGCTATGTAATGTTGTGATTTTTGTAATGAATTCATTTACATCTGCCTGCATCTCTTGGCATTTTCTATCTAATGCCTGCACATAGTTCCTCAAGGTCAACACCCTCTTTATTAGTAAGATGGTATCAGTCCTGTTTCTGATACCCATTTCTGCTAGCTGAGTGCCAGTATGATGGTTGAGGACTTGAATCATTATGTTGGCTATTTCAGGCATATTGCTTAGAGATGTCCTGGCCTTCTGATTTTCAAATTGAGCCAATTTTATGAGTTCTATTTGATCATGGATGGCCTCAATGGATTGCCACTGATCTGTGATGGACTAACCAATTTTGGCCCATAGAATTTTCTTGACTTCACTTAAGGTTTGTCAAGAGTAAGCTCTTTTTCTAATTCTTTTATCCTTTTTTCAAGAGTTCTTACCTCTCTTGTCTTCTCAGCCAAACTCTGCTTTGATTTGTCATATTTTTCTTCAAGCCTAGCCAATTTTTCCTTAGCCTCCTTTAGTTCTGCCATCTGTGCTTCAAGAGCCTCAAGCTCTTTCATCATATTTTGCATGCTAAGGATGGGTGTCTACTCTGATACTGTTGTTTGTGCTGTCACTTCTGGAGCTGGTACTGAGCCTGAAGGGCCTACCTCTGATGTTTGACTAGTGGGAGGAGCTACGTGAGTGATTACCTAAGGTGCATCCTCAATAGTTGTAGTTTCTTGTGCTGGCTGTGGTGCTAGCTCCCCTTGTTTTGTTTTTAAAGTTGCCTCCAAGGCACCCTTTGTCTCCACCAATCTCTTGTGTAAGGCCAAGAGTAAAGCAACCACATCCTGATCTTTCTTTTGTTGTGCAACACCTTCAGTTTGAGGGTGAAGGGTAGGTGGTAGCTTGATCTGTTTTCTCAAGGCTGCTATATCCTCATCCTTTTTCTTCATTAAGGCCTGTACACCCTTAGGATCATTGGGATCATGTCCCAGCTCTATAATGATTTCTTCCAAGGATTTAATTATGTTGTCCTTGGCCTATGATGATGCCTTTTCTAGCTCTAGTTGAGCAGCAGTGTTGTGTAAAGAATTTTGTAACCTGTGTGCCATCAAAGTTTTATCTGCCAAGGTAGAGTAGACCATCTCCCTAGTTTGCTTATGCAGCTCAATCTGATCCATAGGGTGGATGTCTTTGGAAAAAACTTCTAAATTAGTTCTAATATAGTCAGCAGCTGACTCAGGTTGCTACATAGTAGGTCTAAAATGACTAAGAGTCATTTTTCCTTCTTGAATATCATAGGCTGCCATGAGCCTTTGTTGATTGGTTGGTGCCATCCTTAGAAGCTGGTTATAGAGCTAATATCTGACCGGCTCATTTCTTGCCTTTATGTTTGTAAACTGCTTCTTGGTACTGGGTTTTGTTCTTGTTTGTTGCCTTGAGGAACTAACTTCTGCCCCTTGTTGTCTTTCTTGCTCCTGCTGAAAGGAGCTGGCTGATGTTTCTATGCTAGGAGGAATCATGCTCCCAGATGGTCTTTCAGGCATTTCCTCCTCAGAGAAAGGATTAAGTCTCTGTCGTTTCTCCCCTGGTTGATCTGTTGAGGCTGTAAGAGGAGTTTCCTCTTGCCTATCCCTTTTCTTAATTCTTTCTTCATTGGCTGGTGTTTGCAATACTGGGATTTCAACGGTTGCTTCTTGCATTGGAGGGGCTTGCCCTTGAGTCTGCTGATCTGTGGAAGTAGGTTGTTCAGCCATTTCTTCTTGTTGCTCCAAATTTGGGAGCTGCTCTTCTTGTTGTATTTCCTTCCCTTTAGCTGTGGTTGTTTCTTGAACAGCTGCTTGGGCAGGCTGCTGGGTAACGGTGGAAGAGGAGGCACTTTCTCCAAGATGTCGAGGGGCTGGGAAAAATACCTGTCCAAAATACTCCATGTCAATTGCTTTTTCTAGTTTCTTAATTGCTTTTTGTGCTAATTCCTCTTCAGAATAATCTTCAACTAATGTTCCTTCTACCCACTCTTGCTGGTTAGCATATTTTTCAATTTGTGGAATGCTAAAGTGGTCATAGCTAGCAAGCCTATACTTGATTCTCCTAAGGCTTATGAAGTGGTTAGGGTCATATGGTGCCCAATAGAAGCTTTTTTTCGGCTAGAAACTTTTTAAGATCTTGTCTGCCTCTTCCCAGGCTTCTTCCCTCTTGTTAAAAATGAATGGGCCCAGTTGGTGCTTAATTTTCAGCTGTGCTTTCTTGTTTCTACTATAGAACTGAACCATGTCTACATTACCAAATCTCCGAAAGTATTCTAAGGCAAAAAGTCTCATGGGGACATACTTTGGCAGTCTGTATGGGGCTAGCTCACAGCCATATATTCTGATTACTGTGTGATCTTGGTAAAAGTACCAATCTCCAATGCTATAGTTCTTTGAGAGCTGGAGAATCTTCTGCATTTCATCTGTGAGTCTAGGAGGAGGAGAACTCATCAGCAAGGACAAGGCTAGATAGATGAACAGATCAATAAACTCACAGTAGTTTTATGGAGAGTGAAATATATGGTGAAAGCCTGGTGACCAGAATATCACAGATCTTTTGTTTCCCTTTGCATCTAACTTCTTGAGGAAAACAGAGAAGATATCAGGCTGATTGTATAATAGAAAATGATATATATAGGAGGTGCATTTGAATACTCTCTCTCTCTCCAAATTCATGAATTGTTCATGAATCTTGTCAGAAATAAATGTAGCATAGTCATATTGGACAGCAGGAGGCCTCCTTGGGGTAAACATAGACAGCATGACCAAGATTGTTTCATCCACATATTCACTGGTGTTGTACCCCAAGATGTAGGAAATAATGTTCACTAGGACTTTTCCTATCTCATTGAACCATACATGCAGGAAAGGAGGAGGTCGCTGAGGTTGGGAATCTAGATGCATGAACAACTGAGCAATTCTTGTAATTTGTGAGCTAGATAGCTTGGCACCTTGGTCCACCAGAAGTTGCATAGAAAGAGGAGTTAATGGCTTTGCTGATTGAAACTGTAGCATCTAGTTGATGGCTTCATGAGTGATATGAAATAATACAGAGCCTGAAGGACTCAAAACAGCCCTTTGATTTGGATCATAATTTTCACAGCATTGGTGAATTAAGTCAGGGAAAACATTCACCTGAGGGAGATAATAGACTGGTAAGTGGGAATCCCAGATTCCCAAGATGTCAATGCCACTTCTATGTTTGGCTCTTATCTCAGAAATGACTGGAATGTGATATCTGCTGGATAATTCAATTACCTCCACCATCTGGTAATCCCTGTCAGCAAGGGATAACCACTCTAGACTCTTATGTGGGGCATTTAGGGGGGCAATGTTTAAAGCCACAGGAGTCTCCATTGCTTAATTGTGAGTAGAATTGAGTTATGCTTGGGTTTCAACAAGGAGCAGCACTGAACAGTGGTTTATGAGGGGTAGAGTGATTTGTAGAAGGAAAAGGGGTGAATTGGGTGGACAGAGGGAAGCTGTTGCTAAGAAAGTGAAAGGAGCCAATGCTGGGACTACGCGCTGCTTTTACAATAGAATTTGTTTGCTAATGGTTTTCAATTGCAAATGCAGGAGAAGCTGTGGGAATTGAGTAAATTTTGAACCGGGGACCCCCTTTTAAATTAGTTTTGGGTTGAATTGGCAGTTACAGAGTCTTAAACTCAGAAATTGAGCAGGTTGATATGCTTTCAATGGATACAATTCGAAAAACCAGGGAACGTAGAAGAAAAATAGTAAATACCTGGTAATGGTAAGGCCGAGGACGCTTGAGAGTTTGATGAATTTATGTTGACAGCAGCTCAGGGGATTGAATTTGAAACCGGACGTGCAGACGACGTAGTGCAACATGCAAGGAAATTTCACAATTGACCAATAGAAATGCGAGAAAATAATGACTGCGCGAAAATTTCACTGGTTAGGCCCAGGTATGGCGGGATGACGTGGCGATGCATGAGTGGGTTGACTTGAACGGATGACGCGGTGACCATGCTAGATTAGCGATGAAATGGCAGTTGACGCAGATGCTGATGTGAGCGATGACGCAGGCACAAGAACAAACAACGGTAAGCAGTTTTATCGGACCGCTTATTGTATGGGAGTGGTAATTGTCAGTGGTCGCCCGACGCAATAGAAAGTGGACACACGTCTCTGGTACGGCGTAAAACCACTGACAATTTTATAAGTTTAAGTTTGGATGGCAGAGGGGTTTCGAAATCCCCGAGAGTCGTTGGATGGGAGGGCCCAGATCCGACGACAGACGGAAAGACAAGCTGCCAACGCGATAACACGGGACCCGCCAATTATAAAATTATTCTTATTTTGGTAAGGCACGGTGGAATAAAACCTTTGGTAAATGAGAGACTGTGGATGTGCGGAAATATTATACAAATGATGCAAAAAAGGGGGAATGACATTATAAACTGTATAGTGGATGAGGGTTATTAAATTGGCCGGATGTCAATTTAAATCCCAAATATAATCTGGAAAACTATATACATGGATCCCTGATTTTCTCAACACTTTCCAAACTTTAGAATAAAAGGCTATAATGTCCAATGGGGGGGGTATGTACACATTTTTTGGGTTTTTGCATAGAATGCTATAATAGTAGGGGGAGGGGAAAACTTAGGGAGCTATACAATAAGGTTAGAAGTCAATATGAATCTGAGATGTAATAGAGGAAGAGAGAGCTAAGTTTTAAGGAGTAAACTTAGATTTAGAAGCAGATGAGAGTGAGAAATGATTTTACACAAGAAATGTGGCTTTCTTGTGTGATGGAAACCAGCACTTTTGCTTGATATTACACAAACATAAGGTGACACTAGGACTTGTTGGGGAGATCCCAATGGCCCATTGGAGGGATGTTAGAAAGAGTTTTTTTGGGGAACAATAGGGAAATTAGACATGCTTCCATATTTTGTTATCAAAATTCTGAATAGATACCTCTGTTCTTGCCAACATAAGCCTTCTTTGTCAAGGCCAACACATGGAGGAAATCAGGCTTCTGCAACCCCTATCTACCTACCCATCTTAGCATATCTAGCATTTTTTGTTACTTCAGGGAGGGTGCACTTAGACTTGCAAACCCTCATTTTCTCTTTTCCTTTTATTTTTTAAATGACTGGCTATCTAAAACTACCCTTATTACTTCCAAGGGCCCAGATTAAACAGTTGGGCGCCTTTATTCTCTACCTAACTACTAATCTGCCAAGCTTAAACAGTTTGGAAATATTTTCTTTCTCTATTCTACAACATCAATTTAAACATGGCATGATCCAGATTGAACTGTTGGATCACCCATTAACAAGCAGAACAACACCAAAATTATTTACAAATGTTTTTGTGCACAAAAATATGGAACCTTTGCATCATCAAAGCTGAACATATTTGGAACTTTCCATGCCAATCATGAAACATGAAACCTATTGGTATAAGAGGCTAACACGAACAAAGTACAAGTTCAAGCATGCGAATATAGGAGTCGAATTCAAACATGCAGGAACATTATCTGATTACCAACCAATGGTGAAAATTGTTAACAGACGTGAGAGATACCACCAATAATGACAATGGCCCTCAAGGTACTATAGGTACAATCTATGGCGTGTGAATCAGTGATCTGGTGTCGAACACATGTAGAGTCATTCGATCGGAGGCCAATGATGAAAACCTCGCGTCGAACATGAAGAACCTGCCATTGAGGCATGCAGGCTCCAAGGCACCAGAAGGGAGTCTCTAGATCAACTTCCTGGATAATGAGCTGAAGTCGACAGGAAGTGACCTCGATCGAAGGTGGGCCATAGTTTTTCCCACATCATCGACATGAGACAGAGGAAGATAAGGTTGTTGTGAATCAGGATTATGTGAGTTATCAGAGGGAGGTTGTTATTTCACAGAGGTCAACTTCTCTTGAACATATCGGCGGCACAACAGTGGAATTGGCAGTATCTGACATCAATCGATCAGAGGTCATGGTGACAAGGCAAAGAGTTGATGAGAGGTCAAACAGGATCACCCAAACCCACGGAGGCAAGTGAAAAACGAGATGAGATGTCCCCACGCAGACACGAATGCAGACAAGTGCCATGTTCAAGAGCGACATACTGCCAACACGACAATGATTGTGGTTCTATTTTCCCCACCATTTCTGGCGAGTACCCAAGTTATTTTTATTAACAAGCTTGACGGGGATAGCATATGCTTGTAAAGCGTCATTTCGACGGAATCCAATGTCATCAACTTTTAACGAGTCTGACAGAGGAATAACTTAGCGTTTTTTCATGTTTAGAGAGTTTGAAAAGACAGCAGAAAATTAAACTCCAAGGGTGTCCTTTTTCGTGAAGTTGTGTCTCTCGAGCCCGAAAAAGTATAAAACAATGCTCGAAAGAACTGCCTGACCATTACGATCGAGGAGCACTTTTCATGATTAGTGACTTTGACTTGAAAAAGTAAAAAAGTGATCAAAATCACGTCGTTTCATAACCATTAACGAGCCTGAAACAACAAAGGCCCGACAATCTTTTCATCTTTACATGGTCGGAAAAGAGTTTAAAAACGACTGCCTCTTATTTCTTTTAATGAGTCAAGAGGGAAACTCGGCCATCTTTTCATATTTAAATGGTTGGAAAAGAGCTTAAAGCGGACCTCCATTTTTATTCTCTTTAACGAGTCAAAAAGGGAAAAATACTCGGCAATCTTTTCATCTTTTACGAGTCAGAAAAGAGCTTAAAGAAGACTCGTCCTAGAGGAACGAGTGGTATAAAGGGCAGAAATTGGTTCCGACAATGGTGGAATTACTCAAAACATGTAATGGTTAAGAGGCCGACTGATAAAACGATTCATCGTTGCAGTTCCTCAAGAAAGGATAAACAACCAAGTGAAAGCATATGATCAACCAAAGAGATGGTGGCGATGGAATGAAACAACCAAGGCTCATCTAATGGAATTTAATGGATAAATAGCAATCACAAGATGTAAATCGGGTATGGGCTCACTTTTACACAAGCTTGAACGATGGAGAACTCTTCTTGGATTCAGTTTCATGTTTACACAAGCTTGAAACGAAAAACTATGCTTGTTATAAGTTCGCATGCCCCCCAGCATAGTGACGCAAAACGAGGTACATGCCCCCCAAGCTTCATTGCATTCAACAAAGTGGATGGAATGAAGATTCACTCTCTAGATATATGAAAGACTCGACTTGTATTTTATGAGATCTTAATCAAAAGACTCGATTTGGAAAGGGAGGAGTTGTTTCATTTTTTAATGAGGTTGACATAGGAAAAGAACTATCCTCATAACCCTTATTTCATTTTTTAATGAGGTCGACATAAGAAAAGGATTGTCCTTGGACACCTTCTTTCATTTTTTAATGAGGTCAACACAAGATCAAAACAATCCTCGTGACACCTAGGTTTATTTTTATGCATATTTTTGAGAGACATGTCGTCTCCAGATGTATTAAGATGAACATGTATAGTTTTTTATCTATGTGATGCACGCTATGCAAAGATTTCAACACACACACACACACAGCTATATATATATATATATATGCCTATTAGGATGGATCTTTTACATGTGATCATGTTTTTTATATGCCATGCAGATGTCTGACACAAATGTAATCTAATGTATCAGTTGCATAACAAACAACCCAATGTGAAATGTATTTAATCACATATTTTATTTTTACGCAAGCTTAAAAGCACACATGACAACACATATGCAAACTATGCTTGGAAATGGATTTTATTTTTATGCAAGCTTAAAAGCACACATGACAACACATATGCAAACTATGCATGAAAACAAGGGAAATGGGCATGCCCCCCCAGCATGGTGTCTCAATTCGAGATACATGCCCCCCAAGCATTAGTCCATTGAAAATGGAGTGATGGTTGACAATATTGTGATCGCACTTGAATTGCACGAGCTCATGTTCATTATTTTAACAAGGTTAACACACTTAAAAGAACTATCCTCGTGACAGCTGGTTTCATTTGTTAAGGAGCTGGACACAGGAAAGGAACTATGCTCCGACCAGACCTAGTTTCATTTTTTAAGGAGCTTGACATAGGAAAGGAACTATGCTCCGACCAGACCTAGTTTCATTTTTTAAGGAGCTTAACATAGGAAATCGAACTATACTCCGACCAGACCTAGTTTCATTTTTTAAGGAGCTTGACAAAGGAAAGGAACTATGCTCCGACCAGACCTAGTTTCATTTTTTAAGGAGCTTGACGTAGGAAAGGAACTATGCTCCGCCCAAACTTCATCATAATGAACAGGAAGTCAGGGCTTCCAAGAGTGCCACTCTCGGTGGAAGGACAACATCTTGGAAGTCAGGGCCTAATGCCCCTAAGACACTATGCACGACGGCATGGTCGCTAGATACAAGCACGAGATAAGTGGCCACGTAGTTGACCTGCGATGGGGTAGATACAACCGGGGGATAAAAACCAGGAGGGGATGACAATTGCGCAGGAGGGACTGGGGGACTAAAGAACGATAATTGATCTATAATCACGATTCTTCCGTCGTGTGGAAAGCAAATCACACGGAAAAGTGAAGAAATAAAGGCCCCCATGGCATAAACATAGTCACGGCCAAGGAGAAGACTGAAATCCAAAGCACCTTGGGTAACCAGCACGTCTATATAGACGGTTTTGCCTCCCAAAGTAATAGGGAACTTTGGAAGGATCCCTAATGGTTGAGTGGTTCCTCCGTCAAATGTCGTCAGATTTTGTGCAACCGACACAAGCTGTGGGGAGCCCAAAGCTTGCCAAGTAGGGGAAGGCATAAGACTGACAGATGCACCTTCATCCAAGACAGTGCCAGGTACTGTCTTAGCATAGGCATGTACCATAATCTAGAAATTCACATAGGATGGAAGGCAGAAGGCAGTCAAACGACTCCACTCGAAAGAAATGACTGAACTACTTGGTGAGGGAATCGTATGATTGCCCCCTTGCTCCGAAGAAGGACTCGCGGGATCAGCTGGGATGGGAGAGTCATTTTTAGACTCAGGGGAATCTGAGGAGACGAGAAGAACATGAGCATGATTCTCTTCCGAAACAGAGTGATCGACGGGTGGTCAACCTGAGTCAACGCTCTTTCCAACCAACGGTTGGTCTGGAACAGGCTTGGTATAGCCAGGTTCGGGAAGAGGAGCCTGGACAAGAGAAGAATTTAAATCAATCTCTTTGTCAACAGGGAGACGATCTACAGAGAGACGTTGATAAAAAATGGGAAGTTGGGGTGAGGAAGCTGTAAGACTTTCCAAAACAGTGGAAGCTTTATCCATGAGCAAACAAAGGTGAAGGGGATGATTGCCTTCACATAGTCTACAGGGGATTCAAATCTTCCTTTTCTTTTGAATGTTTTCAGTCAACAGGGTAGTATCACCATGAGCTTCAGAGGATGAGGATGATGAGGGGCAGGCTGGATCGTGAGACCATACTTCTAAGACCCTAGGAATGCTAGGACAATCACGAAGAAGATGGTCATCCTTGCACAATTTACAAGGAAACTTGACCTTCCACGGAGGAGTAGAAGGTGGCCCAACTTGAGTTGTACTTTTAACCTCTCGCTTATGAAACTTCTTCTTCTTCTTGCCACCTGGTTACTTGAATCCAGACTTTCACCAGGCGAAGTAGAAGATGAAGACGTAGAGACAAGCGAAGAAGGGGAGAGGTCCACCTTAGATTCAACATGATGTTGTTCAAGTGGAGGAACTTCTTGACCAGTAGTTATGACATTAGGGACCAGAGAGGTTGAGAACAACCAAACAGGCAACCCAACAGTTAACCCAGGAAGGGACAGCGTTGCCATGTAAGGAGCACCAACATTTCCAAAAGGAGGGAATGACCAGGATTCCTGTCATAGGGGATTCCTGGTTTGGTGAACTCTGGAAAAGTTGCCATCAAAAACTGAAAATCACACACGGGGCTGAAAAAAAGTCAAGACACACAATCAAAAAGCCAACAAGAAGAATCTAACAAGGCGTGTGATCACGGGTGAATAAATTTTAAGAAACAAGGACATAACTTGACCTTTTCATGTTTAAAGAGTCGAGAAAAGGACAAAAAGATGACTCTAGTCACCTTTGAATGTTTAATGAGCCCGAAGTGACAAATGCTCAGATGAGCCTTTTCTTTTAGGGAGTCCGAAAAGGATCAAAAGTGACTACTCTAGA
>Ga0068629_1000299_pt1 | contig 13633 bp, 16 predicted proteins | sample InSIn3gowninarea_FD_77432 | JGI IMG/M metagenome (GOLD analysis project Ga0068629, IMG submission 77432) | Clean room microbial communities from NASA Spacecraft Assembly Facility at Jet Propulsion Laboratory, Pasadena, California, USA -... ...
CTCATCGCTAGATCCCACTTCGTCCTCCTCCTCCACCACCACCACATTCAGCGCCACTCGCCCCCTCTCGACTTCAAGTAGCTCTTCCATTTTCCGCCATCTTTCCCTACTAACACACTCATCCCAGGGCATGGCAACAACCTCCACACCCATGCCGACTTAAAAACAATCTTTCTTGGCATTTTTACAAGTTTCACCCAGAGCATAGAAAGTACTTACCCAGTCTCGCCAGTAGTGTGTATATTCACTGTCTGATTCGCTAGCATAAGAATTCATGATGGCATCGAGAGGCGCGTGATATAAATCAAGGATTCTATGCAGGTGAGCGCTGACCTCGAGCGTGAGAAGTGCTCCGGAGTTGAGCCGGGGTCGAAGACGTGTCCGAATGAGCTGGCTTATATTGAGACACCTTTTACATAGGAAGTAATGATTGATCTGGATATCCAATTTAGACTCTTAAATTTCATAAGTTATTCAGCAGATTGCAAGAGAAGGACGGCTAGAAACTGTCTTTATGCATTAGCATGAAGCACTTGTGTCACAACTAATCCTGTTGGTTCATATACAATTGAAATGCTTGAAAGGAATATCTAGATCATCATAGGTGACAATAAATGGGATTAGGCATGTGTAGATTATGCACACTTCCTTCAGGATGAGACATCGATCGACGGACCTACTGCTTTGAAAGCTCACACCTTGAATATTGGTAGCCAATGTCAATGAATCCAAGACCTCTTGCTGCAACCTATTCTCATCGTGTCTGCACCCATCACATAGACATCGTACCTCACGCTTTCACGCTCGGTAACCCATCCGCACTCTCCATGAACACAGCCGCCAGAACCGCAATACATAGCTTCACCGCAGCCCCTAACCACAAACACAACATAATCCCTGGCCCTCTCCGCATAATCCAAGCCGAACACAATGCGCCCGCAAATAACAAGGCAAATGCGGCCAACCTTCTATTCCGCTTTATATTCTTCGTCAGGGGCGCGAAGAGGTCTTTATCTCCTGCTAAATCCGCATAGGTCGATGTGAGCACGTTTACTGGGATTTCGTTGTAGCCTAATAGGCGGGAGGTTACGATTTGTGCGCCGGATTGGAAGGCGAGTGGTGGTAGGGCGGCGACGATGAGGGAGTTGCGGAGGGTGGCGTCGGCGAGGGAGCTGAGGTTGTCGACGGGGATTAGAGGCGTGGTTGTTAGTGCTGCGGAGAGGACGATTAGGAGGCCTTGAGTGAGGAAGTTCACGATTAGGGTGCTTCGCCGTAAGGGGCCGAAGTAGCTGGACACGCGGAACGTGAGGAACCCGCCGAGGAGGAAGGACATGAGGGAGACGAGGGTGGTAAGCCAGGAGTAGGGTTGCGAGGTGGGCAGGCGGGCGGTGGAGAGGGCGAGGATGATGGTGTTGCCTTATTAGAGTGGTGGTTAGCTTATATGAGGTATGCCGGGGTCATACGCAATGATTATACCAGTTTGCATCCCAACGAAAACACTCCAATTGTTGAAAGTCGCACAATCGAGAAGTCCAGTCACGAAACTGCAAGCGAGTAGAGCGTAATCACCATGTTTGGGTGAAACTGGGCGACGCCAGAAGTCGCGGGAGAAGAAGCCTGGCATTGTTACGTGTAAAGTTTTTGGTTGTTTGGTCGATTGATTTGTATATCTCTTGCTTAGAATTGTATAGCGCTTCGTGGTTTTCGGGTTTCTTGTGCTGTTGCAGTTTCTTTCCCTTCTTCCTCAATGAGTTGAGATGGGATTAAGGTTGTTTCGTCCTGTTTCCTGGGGCCTACGAGGTACTGGGATGGTGAGATCAAGTGGGCGTATATACCGCCTACGGCCACACAGGTGCGCAACTCAAGGTGAAATATCTTCGAGGCATTTTCGTCGAGCGACGACAAGTAGCCGAAAGATATGGGATTGTCCAATGCGCCCACCAACAATCGCGTCATCCGGCATTAAAGAAAAAGCCATCTTATCGTGAAGTGGAGACAGTACCGAAAGTGAGCCAATGGTTAAGATTCCCGCCCGAGATTCGCCGAGTAAGGTATGCAGGTGATTCCTACTCCTCTCCGCCCCGCTCCGCCCAAATCTTTCTGAGCACAGAAAAACCATATGTTGAAATATTCCAAAATACCTGATGAAGCAGTCTTACAAAAGACATACGAACGACTAAACGATATATACACTATATACCCAGAAAAAATATAAACATTTAATCATTACCACATCCTTCCACTCCCGGTTTTCATTCCCATTCCCCTGCCTATCTACCCCCTCATCAACATCCCAAAATCATAATCGTAATCGCAGTACACCAATACCCATACTCATATTCATATCCATAGTTCCATCAAACCCCAACAAAATCATTACTCATAAAAATCCTCACTTCCGTCATAGTAATTCACTGACCCTGTACCCAGCCCCGACCCCTGTCTCCTCTGCACGTCCGATACACTTTGATTCTGATTCGAGTTTGGGAAGAATCGTGCGCTCGCTTCTCTGCGTACGGGATCGCCCCTTCCCAACGGCGCATTCCCCGTTCGCGGTCCTAGCGGTCCTGACCCCGCAGTCCTCCCTGATAGATCGGTCCTCGCAAACGGCTCGGTTGCAGATATAGATGTGGGACTCGAGCTTGAGCCTAGTAGTGGTGAGTAGGATCTTCGGTCGCGGTTCATGATGCCGCGGCTTTGGTAGATGCGGAGAGGTGGAATTGCGTCTTCGTTAGTGGGTTGGTTGGTGGTAGGATTGTTGGTGTTAGGTTGAGGATTGAAGACGGGAGGATTCACACGTGAAGTGAGGTTGGAATTAGGATGAGGATTGGAAGTCGTGTACTCGGGTGGCGGCGGTGTCCTGTTTACGATACGTAAAGTTGGACTTGTTGCGGTCGTAGGTGGGGAGATTGCATTACTACGTGCCGGTGTGGCATTGACGAGGGGCGCTTCCCCTTGTGGTTGTGGTTGTGATTGTAGATGAGATTGGGGATGTAGATGGGCTACTTCAGGATAGATTATGGCGCCCGTCTCGGCCATACCTTGACCTGCGCCCGCACCCATGCCGACCCTGTGTGGTGGAGGAGCTGGTGGTTGCGTTCGAGGGCCTGTAGCGGGTGTTGTGATGTTGCTCGCACCATCAGGCATGATTCTGCCGTTGCGGTTCCAGTAGACTGGACTACTTCCGAATGTGGACGCGATTGGTGTTTCTTGAGCACGGTGCGCGTAGCCCATTGGCGGTGGCGGTGCTGGCGTGGCCGGGTCGGTATTACCAGGACCAGGACCTGCGCCACTCGTCGGTATCGATGTTGATGTAGTAGGTCTGGAGTTGGAATCGCGGCGTCTTTTATATATGCAGCAGAAGAATAATAATCCAAGGATGATGGCTGCAATGACAATTGCTGCGACAGCTATTCCGGCTTTGAATCCTGTGGTCTGAGTGACTGAGATGTGTTTGTTGGCTAGGCAGGAGTTAATAAGTCTTACACAATTTGAGTTTGTTCAAATTACCTGCGGCAACAACGCCAAGCGTAGAGCTGGGCGAACTACTTGAAGAGCTACTTGAAGTCGAGAGGGGGCGAGTGGCGCTGAATGTGGTGGTGGTGGAGGAGGAGGACGAAGTGGGATCTAGCGATGAGGATGAGGATGAAGCTGTTGTTGTTGTTGAGCTTGTTGAGCTTTGGGATGTGGATGAAGGGGTCGATGAGGTCGCGGCGGCGGATGTTGAGGAAGTCCGAGAAGGACTTGAAGACGAAGATTGGGACGTGGTTGTGGAGCTAGAACTATGAGATGTTGAGGTAGAGCTACTCGACTGCGATGTTGATGTCGGGGAGGAGCTGGTTGTGGTTGGAGATGGAGTGCTAGTATAGCTTGCACCAGGAGCGCTTATGATTGTCTGTAGTAATCCTGCGCCAACTTGAAACGTCCCTTGGCCACTACTACAATCGCAAGAGTTCCCACCAACGCCGGAGTTGCAGCAAAACGAGTCGTCGCCGCATGATTCCAATAACAGACCTTGACTCGACATGGCTGGGTTATCTGCATTGAAATCAGCACATGTTCTGCTTCTGAATGTGCCCACAGGTACTAAATAATGAGCCAGACTCACTCAAACAAAAGCTACCGCACTCAGAACTACTCCAATCAGGATTCGTACATGTTCCCTGTGCAGTCGCGCCGATCGATAAACCTGCATTCGCTGTTGAGGGATCCGTAACGACGCAAAGCATGTTGGAATAGCAACTCCATCCTTTCGGACAACACATCGAGATGTAAGAACTTGGTGAGCATGGAAATTGATCTTGTGCCCATTGACCGTTTGGATAGTAACATGATCCAAGTGGCGGATATTGTGATAGTGCGCCTGGTAAGAAGCTAAGAATAATGGAAACAATGACTAGATAAAACGACCGCGCCATAATTAATGATAAGAACACAGTCGTTTATACTATGATACTATGTGTTTTGGCGACTTTGAGTAGGCTCAACTTGACAAGGACGAGGCTGGAAAGTATGGCCGGCGCATTGGCGATAATATTACGATAAGCGCCGAAAATATCCAGTATCGTCTGGCCAATGTGGTTATAAGAATTGAGTACCCACAAGCGATTCTTCTCCTAAGAAATACTGTTTGAGGCAGCAAAGACTCAACAATGTGTCAATAATAAAGGATTGGGGCCTTGAGCGTAGCCTTTGGAAAGTTGGTTGTCACGCGCTTGTATTGTTGTACTGCGGCGGCGGGAGGCGGGGTCCAGCCCAATAATCTAGTAGTGACACAACGCGCAAGGCTCTAGGCAAAAGGACTCGAGTTCTAATCTTTCTTTTCCAATTAAGATTATAATCTTGCAATTCGACGACTACTCCTTTTCTTCCTCACTTTCGACACGAAACAATGCGATTTTCAAATACGATATCGAATAGGAAAGCAGACGCGCCGACTGGGCGCAAACACTTTAATTATCCCCGGGCGCGTGGGAAAAAAAGCCTCCCAATTCAAGATCGGAAATGAGTCCGCCACCTTCGCTACCCCTCTCCCTTTTTGGACACTTCCAAGGTTGTTGGCAACATTTTGTCCTGTTCCTGTTCATTGTTGTTGAAGCCATTGGCTGTTGTATATGCGCAAATCAGCAAGACTTGGTTTATACATCTATTACTTATATAGACCTTGTTCTATTTCGCGTCTTTCTTTGCGCAGATCTGTGAATACTCGATCAGTACCTCAGAAACATATACAGCCCTCCATTATGGATCAAGACGAGTTTCGAAAATCAGCTCACGCTGCAATTGAAGATAGTACGATATATATTACACCACAAACTCTTCTATCGCATCAGTTCTCCTCACACTGACTGACTACAACACCACAGTCATCCAATACTTCTCCTCCCTCCCCAACCTTCCCGTGTCTGCAAACATCTCCCCCGGCTACTTACGTCCTCAACTCCCCTCTCAAGCCCCCGAAACACCAGAACCATGGTCATCCATCTCCTCCGACATCCAAAGCAAGATCCTTCCCGGCCTAACACATTGGCAATCCCCCAAGTTCATGGCCTTCTTCCCCGCCATCGTAACCTACCCTTCCATCCTCGGTGAAATGTACAGTGCCGCATACACAGCCCCAGCTTTCAACTGGATATGCAGTCCGGCATGTACAGAACTCGAAACTGTAGTACTAGATTGGGTAGCCAAAATGTTAGGCCTACCAGAGGTGTTTCTATCCGAGGGACAAAGTGGTGGCGGAGGTGTCATACAAGGAAGTGCAAGTGAAGCATTATTAACCTGCATGATCGCAGCACGAGACCGATACCTACGAAACGCATTAAAAAAGGAAGGACTAGAAGAAAAGAAAGACGAAACGGAAGAACAAAGACTAAAACGAGAAGATCGCACAGCAGAAATCCGCGGCAAAATGGTCGCGCTGGCAAGTGAACAAGCGCATAGTTCGGCGCAAAAAGCAGCCAATATACTAGGGATACGGTATCGAAGCGTACGAGCCGGCCGAGAAACTCAATACCGTATGAACGGTGCGGCACTCCGAGCAAAGCTGGCAGAGTGTCGCAAGCAGGGTCTAATACCGTTTTTCTGTAATGCTATGCTTGGTACGACAGCCACTTGTGCTGTGGATGAATTAGACGAGATTGCGGAGATAAGGAAGGAAGAGGATGAGCTTTGGGTGCATATTGATGCTGCGTATGCGGGAGCGGCGTCGATATGTGAGGAGTATAGGGAGATTGCAAAAGCGCAGTGGTTGGGCGAATTCGATAGTTTTAATTTTAATATGCATAAATGGCTTCTCGTCAATTTTGATGCAAGGTATGTAAGCTTTTTTCTATCTTTCCCATCTCCCGCACGACTTCCCCCTCAAGAAACCCAACAATCCTAACCAAGCACGAACTAATCACCACCACCCCGCACAGCATCCTCTACATACGCTCCCGCCACGACCTCACAACCGCCCTCTCCATCACCCCCTCCTATCTCACCAACCCCTCCGCCCTAACCGGTCTCGTAACCGACTACCGCGACTGGCAAATCCCACTTGGCCGACGTTTCCGCGCCTTAAAAATCTGGTTCGTAATACGTAGTTATGGCGTACAGGGACTGCAGGCACATATTAGGAAGGGAGTGGCGTTGGGGGAGTTGTTTGCGGGGTTGGTGAGGGGGAGGGAGGATTTGTTTGAGGTGGTGGAGGGGCCGAGGTTTGCTTTGACTGTGGTGAGGTGTAGGGTTAGGGGGGAGGTGGATGGGAGGGAGAATGGGAAGAGAAATGGCGATATCGCAAAAGGAGATATACTCCCGAACGGCCACATCGACACCACCTCCTCCTCCACCACCACAAAAACCAGCCAAGAAACCACAAACGCCTACAACGCCAAACCCATCGACTACACAACATCCAACGCCCTCACCAAAAAAGTCTACGAAACAATAAACTCCCGCGGAGAGATATTCTTGACGAGTTCCGTGCTTGATGGATTATACACGATTCGGGTTGTGAGTGCGAATGAGAGGGCCGAGGAGAAGTATGTGAGGAGGGCTTTTGAGATTTTGGTGGGGGTGTGTGAGGAGATGAGGAATACATCGGAAAATGATTTAGGTGATGGCATGAGAGTTGGACGTTGAGTATTGTGGAGGAGAATTGTGTCTGTGTGATAAAGGCAGGCAGCTATACTTATATAATGGTTGATTAGAGGATATGAGCTCTGTAGGTATATATTGATCTGGCATTGCTTCTTTGGTTTCATACATAAATCCGTCTATTCGTGTATTCGTGGGGTATATTTATTAACAACGTTTACACTCGTCAATGGCTTTCTAAGAATGTGCGACCAACCTCCTCTTCAATTCACACTCTCGCACGTTTGGACTCATCTTTCCTTTCTCTTTCCCTTTCCTTTTCGTCATCGTACCCATATGGTCTTTTTCTGTGTCGATCTCGGTCTCTATCGCCGTTCCTATCCCTATCCCTCTCCCCCAACCTCCCCGCATTCGCGCCAGTCGGCCTCTGCCCCCCATCAGCCTTGAACCTCTCATCACCATCATCTCGCCTAAACGCATCATCCCTCTGGCCCCTCTCATACCCAACTCCCTCTCCAAAATCCCTCCCAAAATCGCCCCACCGTCCCGTATCCTCACTTCTCATATCTTTGTACCGTGTCCTGCCCTTCCTTCCTATCTTCGTCACGTCTCTCACTTGTAAATACTCCGGCATCGCTTCAGTCATACCCTCGCGATTTGCATATTGTGCACCCATGAGGTTCCGTTTCGATAGTGCCTCGCCGGTAGCTTTTCCAGCTCCTTCACCTTCACCGCCACCACCAGCTTCTCCACCATCATCGTCCAAAAAGAACGCTCCTTTATGATGATACCGCGCCATAAACGCCGCTTTATCCCTCCCCGCCTTCTCCATCTTCTGCTCCTCTACAAACTTCCGATCTTCCTCTTCTCTCTCTCCCACATCCATATTCCGCCTTCGTTCTACCTCTTCAATCTCCTTCTCCTTCTCCTCCAAAGCCTGTCTTCCACGTTTCAGTCGCGCTAGTTCCCTTGCTACCCATTGTGCGCGCTCCAGCTCGGGATCTAATCCGTCCGTGTCGTCTACTGCGCCGAGTATATCCGGACCGTCATCGTCCCAGTTGAGTTTACCAGCTGCTCGCGCTACGGCATCACGTTCGAGTTTTTCTTGTACGAGGGCATCGGCGTCGGCTTGGCGGCGCGCTGCGTCGAGGGAGGCTTGGATGGCTGGGTCGGGCGTGGGGATTGAATTGGTAGTGGATGCATCTCTCTGGGACTTTTTGAGAAACACTGGTCGGAGGAGTTTTGGTGCGGTGCGTTCGTCGTCGCTTGACGATTCTTCTTCGGATGAGGAGTCGTCCTCTGAATCTTCTTCTTCATCTCCGGGTTTTGCATTTTGCGGTTTCCGTGCTCCTCGTTGTTGATGTAGTACTGGTCGTAACACCACCGCATCCTGGTCCACCACATCTTCTTCGTCATCGTCCTCCTCGTCGGCTCCACCCTCATCCTCATCATCCGTCACAAACCCGGCATCCCTCTCCAGCCTCTCCCTCTCCGCCCTCTCTCTCCTCTCCTGCTCCAACCTCGCCCGTTCCTGCACCTCCGCCTGCCTCCTTCTCGCCTCCAAATCTACATTTTTTAAATTACTTGTGAGTTTTTTGGCGTCTGCGGGGAAGGATGTGGCTTTTGGTGGTGGTGCTCTTTTGGAGTTGGGGGCTTGTGATTGCTCGTTTGGTTGTTGTCGAGGGTCTTCTGGTTCGGCGTCTGAGGATTCGGAGGATGATGGGTCTTCGGCTATGGGTTTGCCAGGGCGGTAACGGGCGGGGCGGACGGGGTTCGCGGTCATGCGTTTGGGTGGCATATTTGTTGGAGTATACTCTTCAACAAGTGCGAGAAGGGCTTTTTAGTTTTGAAGAGGTGCTAGTCCTGCTATTAGTTCGAAGTTGAAAGTTGTGTACGTCTAGGTGCTCAGAAATGTAGGTAGATGTATAGGTCGAGCGGAGCGGAGCGGAGCGGGGATAAAAAGTTTGGATACCTTAGGCATCAGAATCACTCTCTCACGAAGTCCAACCTCATTCATTACCATAAGTCAGAAAGATAACCTCAGCAGGGATTGAGTGGAGTACGGTAAGATGTAATACCGTGTATACCTCGTAGCCTCATGGCTCTAGCCAGGTTGCATTTGGTAAACAGGAAAACATGAAACTTCGCCTCAACCGTATCCACGCTCTCCTGAAACTCGTATCCCGTGGCACACGATGCATGGCGAACAAATGATTGCCTAGGAAATTATGCATTGCTAAAACTATGAGAGGTTGGTTCGTGCTTCAAGTGTGGTCTGGTTCTCACTCCGTGATGGTGATCGTGTTACATTATCAGATCATGCCCCATGATGCTAAAGTAAATGAGGTTATGTGAGACGTGGAAAGATTAGCAGTTTCTTTTGGTTTTTGACAGGTTCGGTTTTGATCTTTATCTTTGAAAACATTCTTTTTATTCATTCTGTTACAGAAGTGATCGTCAGTTTTTTATCCATCTCATTCATTGCGACTACTATTTCGCCAGTCTTTTATCCTTCTTCATTCAAACGACAAGATGTATTCCATCCATAGCTCTTTCCTATTCACAGCACTCTTCTCCTACGCATCAGCACAACTTTCCTCTTCTTTGTCTTCCTCCTCCCACGCATCTTCCACTCCTATAACCGCCTCCACCTTAGTCTCAGTGTCTCCGTCCGTTTCGACCTCGTTCTCAACCTCTACATCCACATCTACAATCCTGATCAAAACCAAATGTATGGCTGCTCCAGTGATGCCTACTCCCACAAATATCTACTGCGGCACCTACGGCACACTTGAAAGTCCGCATGTGGTCAAATCGACAACCGCGCCACTATATGGAGGATGTGCGGATATGTGTTTGTCGACGGGTGATTGTAAAGCAGTTGCGTATAATATAGGTATGGCTATGAAATTTTCCTTCTTAATGGTGCTGGCAGAACGAGCGCGCATGTCGGGCTGTGTATCTTTGTAAGGATATCTGACTGATTGATTGTGAAAATTCCGCATAGGCACAGCAGAATGCCAACTCCTAAGCCGTCCTCTGAATCAGCAAGGCTACCTTAACCCTCATAGCAACCAAGGCGTCGTTCATTTCAACCGGGCTTGTTTCAGCTGCACTGGCCCTTCAATCGCAAATACAGGGCTCACCCTCAATATCACGGTGACGAACACTACCATTACAAACACAACGATCACGAATACGACGTTAAGTTCTATACTACAAAGCGCAACGAATCTATTGGGTAGTCTCTTGTCAAATCACAACGTAGCGTCGATTGGTTCTGCCGTATCGGTTTCACTGGCACCTTCAATCTCGAGTTCGAGTTCGAGTTCAAGTCTGCCTTCGCAATCGATCTCACATTCAGCTAAATCTAAGACAACTACTTCAATTACGAAGCTAGCTCCGGTCTTGCCCCCGCGAGTAGGATCCGCCGGAGGTTCTTTAGTATCTCCCACAACGCAGCCTTCAGTACCGCCTAGTCCGGAACTCTGATTTAACCGGAATGCAATAGAAACATGGGCAGGGAGACATGGAAGGAGTCTTACAACGGTTTTACAATAATAGAAGGTGTACGGAAAAGAACAGCACGATATGATTGTGACATGACATGATATGGTCAGGTCTTCACAATTGACCACTTATGATGAAGCTTGCAGGCGAGCACGGTTACTTCCTTTCTTCAATCTGTTTCTTCATATATTAGCGTCGGAGAAAATGACTACGAGTTTCAATATACTGTACTATTCTAGTAATTTCCTTTTGACTTGGTATGAAAGTTTCGAAGACATCACTTTTTCCCGGAATCAGCATACGACAAGCGAATTGCGAGAGAAATATAAATATCAACAGAATACTGTTGCTCTCAGCTCTTCTCACTACTAGAGAATGCTCTAAACCTCCTATAGTTTGTAACCCCATCCAATCTTGCGAACGTGCAACACAGCCCATACAAACGTTAGTTGATGCACTCAACCATGGTTCAAACGCACGGCTTACTGTACGCACGTACAGCTTGTATACGGCGGATACGGTCGGCTTTTGAACCAAACTGAGTTCCGTTGTTGTGCTCACACCCGCACGATTCTCATAAACCCTAGCAATAATCGCACCTGCCTGTAACATAATCTTCACTCTGCAGCCTGCATGCCATCACTACAAAAATCAATGATCCAACCACGCTTATACTAGTGCGTCTTCCACGTTGTCTGTACGCTGTACTTGAGCCGTATTACCTATCATGCTGGCCAAAAGAAATCCCGACGCTCATATGAGGAGAAATATAGAAATAGCATACCACTCAATCGTGATGTCCCAAAACACTCCATGCAATATACAGATTTCATACTTACCATACCTATCTCGTCTACACCACCGTTGAATCCAGCCGAAGACGTTTCTAAGCTAACACATTCTAGTGCCACGGACATCATGATCTTGTACGCACTGCGAATCTTGCACGTCCGATGGCGATGCTTTATTAGCATCCGCAGCTATGCCCTTAACAATTTAGCCTTCAGAGGCCGCGCTAATAATCGATCTTACATACGGGTTGCTCTATCTTCATCTATTGGGAGACGGGGGTATAAAACCCTCTGTTTTAAATCTACGCCTCATTTCTACACCTAGTGCTGCTTCTAGCTTGCCTTGGAAAAGAATGCGGCATGAACACAAAATGTGACTGGCGATCGGATCGGAGTAGAGGCAATGTATCGTTGCGTAGAAATATGGCCCCCATACTAGTTTGTATACGGGCCAATTCCTCGGTAAGTACCAATATATCAAGAGTTAATTCCTCCAAGATATACTCATGCCGATGAACCCTACTAAGCTGCATCTGCTTTGGTTTGGCATGACCTGCGTGCTTGAGATAGTGCGATTGATACAGCCTTTGGTGCTACTCCTATTATTACCATAACCTTGTTGACTGGGACCAAAGGAATCATCACCATCTATGGTCTACCATGGCTACCTAGGTGACTGGGGCTAAAGTGGCTGGCCGTATATTATGTTGCTGCCCTTGCTAATTGGGGCCAAACATATATCAACCTGTATGTCCATCATGGCTGTCATGGCTACCGTGGCTACCATGGTTACCTACCAAACTGGGACCAAACTGGGACCAAACTGGGGCCAAACTGGGGCCAAACAGGGGCCAAACTGGGGCCAAACTGGGGCCAAACTGGGGCCAAACTGGTTGTCCTAGATTATGTCGCTCACTTTGGCAATTAGTGCCAAATCAACTGGCCGTGAGCTGTCAGTCTGAACAATGGCTTGACTAGCGAGTTAGCCTGACAAGAGGAGGCACGCTGCATTCGAGACGATACTCGTCAGCTTTACTGCCTATATAAAGTATTCGTAAAGTCGCTAACATCTGGAAAATTCCGTTCTACTTAATAACTAAAGACACTTATCAACTATCTACACATCCATATAAGAACAGACCTCCACTTACTCAGCCATATCTAGTTCTCTTGCTCGGAGCTTTCACACTCTTAAACATTTTACCACCAACACCATGAGACTCCTTTCCCTCTTTATATGCTCTGGCTTGGCAGCAATCGCTACAGCTGCGATACTAGCAGCAGACCTCCCTAACGGTGTCTATCACGCCTATACCGACGAACATGGCCTGGAGACTCATACTCGACTTAGCAACGACGAGCTCTCTCCACGTACATGGACTCACGATCTACAGTCCGCAAAGTCAAATTCCACTGTCTTACCCACGGCAAACCCTTCCCCTCTAGCCCCACGCAAGATTTGCTTGGGATGGCCAGAACCATATGATATCTACTGTGGCTGCGGCTTCGAGCTCGACCCTCATAACTGCGATGCTGCCGTCGCTGATCTGAAGAACCAAGTCGGTACTAGTGGCATTATTCCAACAGTTGGCCACGCATACTACTCCATCCGTGGCAACGTTGTCTCCTTCATTTGTGCTTTCAGCAACAATCCCCCGCCGGAGGGTTACAAAGTGACCAGCCAGTTTATCACTGATGCATTGGAAAGTGTCACGTCAAGCTGTGGGCGATATATAGCCGGCACAAACATGCCTTTATGGGGGGACACCTACGATCCACAGCGAGGTTATGACCTTGGATATATGCAGTACACTGCTGGGTTGGATTTCTGTAGCCATGCTCGAGACGACAGCTCGAATTGCTGTTGAGCGATAGAAGGTATACAGGACGAGGCTAGGTCAGTTGGGGTACTTGCGCTTGATATACGACATGATGCTTACAATTATTCGGATTCAGGAGCACACAGCGCATTCTCAAATGCGACCTAGAGGATCGTCTATCGAGGATCGTTTCGGACATCGGAGAAAGAGCTGCAGAAAGCAGTTTATGGAAATATTAGAAAGATCGATTCAACATCGATAAAGAGGTTGATCAGCTATTCAGTTTATACTCATTAATTCCACATCGATGTAGCGATCGATTTACTACTTCTAGAGAACACGACATGATATGGTCAAGTCTCACAAATGATCACTTATGAAGAAGCTTGCTGGCGAGCACGAAAGAATGTATTCCCATCTCCATCTCCATCTCCA
>Ga0068629_1000300_pt1 | contig 13628 bp, 12 predicted proteins | sample InSIn3gowninarea_FD_77432 | JGI IMG/M metagenome (GOLD analysis project Ga0068629, IMG submission 77432) | Clean room microbial communities from NASA Spacecraft Assembly Facility at Jet Propulsion Laboratory, Pasadena, California, USA -... ...
GTATGAGCACGTCACTGTCATAGAGGCTCATGTTACAATGGCACATGCCGAATCGAGATAGAATTGTAGCCGCAAACTCTGGTGAGCAAAATCTAAGCACTGGCCAACGAACTTCCTTGACAATGGGATGCCCATCCGGCATATCCGAGGATTTGGACCAGCTCATCGCACTAGGAATGAGGAAGACGGAATCGACTACATCACGGAGGTGTACGGCGTAAAGCTCCTAGGAGAGGACGAGGAGTTCGGAGACCAGCCATTTGAGGACAAGATAGACATCAGCCAGTACCAAAAGCTGTTAAAGCACTGGCAAGAGAACGGTCGACCACACAATGGAAAGACAAGCTTCGGCCATTACTACGCAACCGCGCGCAGCCTAAATAGGATGTACCGTGCGCTGGAGCAAGGATGGACGGACGAGAAGACCGCATACTGGCAATACGGGTGGCCGACCGGCCGCCCCCCACTCAAGAACGAAGCAGCGAAAGAATCGGACAAGGCTGCAGTCGACGATGGCCCGAACCTCCCACGCCTACTCGTGCGCCAAGTAATGAAGCTGGAGCACTTCGAAAGCTACCCACGATACCCGGTAATGTTGAGCGGACAGGCAATCCCACCACAGTTCGTGCAACTGTCTGACCATAACGTGAGGCATGTGCTCTCGCTGGTCATGAAGGAAGTTCTCAAACTCGAGGTCTTGTCGGTGGAGCTCTTGCGTCCTTCTCTCTGTTGATCGGCTGCAGATTGGCTGACGGCACGTCTATCCCTGGGACGTCCGCAATCGTGATGACTGGGGGTGGAAATGGGTTCGCAGCTACCTATGTATTTCGCATTCGCTCGAAGCGGTCGAAAAGCAAGGCGTGTCTGGAGTCGAAGCTCCTTCAAAGGTATGATGAACGATTCTAGCACTGCTGTTGTGGTGTCCAACAGACTCGAGGATACTGCTGCTGTTTACTCGAGGAGTAGATCCAGCTCCAGGAGACTCCATATCACTCATATAGGAAGTACGCGGTGGTGTATCCTGAGGGAATTCGGTTTCAACATGTCGCTGGGCATGTCTTGGGAAATAGCGTCGTACAATGACTACATTGTCATGGCCTCGGGATTCTTTGTCCCCGAGCCACAGATCTGGCGTCTAGAGAGCCTCAGGGGTCTTATACAGACGCGCTGCTTATGCATGGTGAGCTCTAGTTCTGGGTGTGTAGAATCTGATCTTCCGCAATACAGCCTCAATAGGAGAAGGGTCAGGAGAAGGGCTCCGCACACAGAACTTGATGCTGTGAAGGTACACTGAGAGAGGCTGAATACTGGCATTGAGGGACGGAGATGCGGCGCAAGAGTGAAAGTAGATCTCGAAGTGCAGCTTGTGACTGATATCGGGGGTTGTGAATTGCACTTCACTACGTGCCTGACCGAACCTACCTATATCTCCTCCTCCCAAAAACCTCCCTCAATCAACACCAACCACATTCGATCTTCCTAGAGAAATCTGACGACATCACAACACCATGTTTTCCTCAACCTCACTATCATCAAGCACTACCACCGTGCTCACAGAGCAATACTTCTACGTCGATCCAGCCGTCCACCTCATCGTCCGCGAGCATCAGAAGCGGCCATACAAGCAGCAATTCTCTACCGCGCTGCCCGACGTCACCCGCATGGAGAGGGCTCTACGCTTCATCATGCCCGAATGTGAGCTCTCATTCCAGCATGTATCTTAGCTCAGCTAACTGGTGAACAGCCGCCTGGAACAAGATGCTGACCGCGAAGTGGGACAAATACCTTCGTGGCCAGTACGACAAGATCATCAAATTCGAGAGTGATAGGCAGCCAGAGATCTGGCAGTGGGCGGTGGACGAGGTGAAGCGGAAGACGGCTGATTTCGAGCACGCCCAGCAGCTCAAGCTGGAGGAGATGGAGGCGGCCGCGGCGGCGATGAACAGGTCGGGGACGTGCCTTTACGGCTGTTGTGGAGATCGCGCTTTCAGGCACTAGAGGGCTTTGAGATCAGCTTGAGAGAGAGGGTCTACCATGAGACCGAAGCGGAAGGCATTTGGAGGCGTTGGAGGGGAGTTTTCTTTTGCTCGTAAACAGGCTTATGTGGTGTTGAGATGTTGGAGACGGAGGAGAGACACCATCATGTGCTGAGCTACGCGTATACCCTTGAATTGGCGCCGGTGGTTGGCTGCTTTACATCTGCTGCTTATGGTATCTTGCTAGTCCATGCTGTAACCGTGACTCCGTGAAGTGCGATCTCGCCCTTTTCGTTAGTTTCGACGTCGTCGCTATTTACAGCGTCATCGAAGATCTGTCGGACTCTCTGCAAAAACATCACAAGTCAGCCCTTCATTTGTGGAGCGTCTTGCTCGCGGTCAAAAAAGCCACCATTGTCTCGAACACTCACCAATCACAATGAGAGTCTTTGTTCGAGGCTTTGCTGATGGCAGTGACCCCGAAGACCCGGACAGTGCGACCAGGCAACTCGAGAACTCGTCAAAGAAAACGCGACACTCACCTCTCGTTCCTCACCCTCCAACACGGCAATCTGGCTTAGCGTGTTGAACCGATCCCACACCGCCTCCTTAGACAGCCACACCGTCCATTTCTCCTCGTGCTCACCCAGCGGCAGCGAAAACAACGGGTTCGCGAATGCGGTGATAGTCAGCGGCGTGGACCTCAGCTGCTCGTCGAAGACGGCGCGCCATTTCTCGTGCCGAAATCGCGGCTGGTTGTCGTCCAGCGACCAAATGAGGTCCTTCAATTTGCCCTCCCAGGCGGTGGACGGGGCGGCGGACTTTGTCTGGTTATCTGCAGAAGGTATTAGGACAATGGTCGCATCGCTGTTCGCCAGCTCAAGACAGTCTTGGGACGCAGTCGCTTCGAAGCGCGGCGGCGGGCAGGGACCGGTATCGGAGACACTGACAATCTTCAACGTTCCAGATCATGCCCAAGGCACCGTCAACCACCAAGACACGATGAATCTCTTTTAAGGAATCGCCGTTCGCAATCCAGTGGAACGCCTACAAAATTCGGGCACTTAGTATCAGCCCTGGACCGGTTGATGTTGAGTCAACAGCTCATGCAACGGCAGGCAAGCTGCGCGGCAAGCATTTGGTCGGGTCGGCGCATAGACAACAGAGAGAGTATGAACGAGGAAGAGCAAGGGTATACATAAAAAACAGTAGAGATTGGTCAATACGGCGTCGTACAACTAGATGTCGGGATTATTTAGACTTCCCGCAAGGGAGGCTGTAGCATCGATACAGACTATATAATAGAGGACAGCATAAACGCATTGTGTGTTGTTCTCCAAGGTAAGGACGCAGATGTACGAAGTCAGAGTAAGCTTTTCTCTGTGGCCCCGAGCGAAGCCCTCGATCGAAACTCGGAGAGGAGGCTGGAAACACAGAGTAGTACGAGAGTTGTCATACAGAGTAAAAATCGGGAGTAATAATATAGAAATTATACACGTACCTGGGCAGCGATCACCGCGTCAACGGTCTCATCTGCTACTGGTATACTCGTGGAAAGTCCATCCTTGACTGTTACATTATCTAAAGCCTTTCTCTCCAACTCTTTTCTCATCTGTTCGTGCGGCTCGACGGCCAAGATGTCATATCGCTCGTCTCTTTTTGCCAAAAGCTCAGTAAATTTACCGGTGCCGGCACCCAAATCGACGATGCTGGCGCCGGGGATACCAGCCACTCTTACGGCATCAAGTAGCATGTCGACAGCATCGGCAGGGTACGAAGGCCGATGCTGGTCGTAGAGACTGCTCTTTGAGAAGCCGCTCTGAGCCCTCGAGTCCAGCCGTGTGGATGTCATGACGCGCTGCTGTTATCCCCCTCTGGTGTCGACGGAGCTTTCGTTTGGCAGCCGGCGCTCAGGAGAGAGTAAATTGCAGGCTGTATGAGCGAAAAGACGACCTGGGCACAAGCTCAGGCTAGGGAGAGCTTGCGCGTAGCTAGTGCAACTGGCTGATGCTTGCCATCCTGGCGGCATGCGATTGTGCCTCACCCCCGGAACGCCGGGGTAGGAGATGTTTTCGGCTGCAATTTTCCGTGGCTGATCCTCAGGCACCTCCACATCTCGTGCTGCACAACGAGACCCAACGCCGCTGTGTCGGGAGCCTCACAATGGCGAGCAACTCGGCACGTTTCAGCATGTGTCGGCGCGCCGCTTGTGGGACACGAGCGACCGCAGCACTGGGATAAAGAGTCCCATCGATATGTAAAGAGGCGGCCCTTCGAGTGCGTTCTTGCCTCACTGGCACGCTATTTTGGGGGAGTGGATGCCTCTTCAGGGCGGGTGGCTGAAGGATCCCTAGCCGAGTTGATGCTTGCTGCAGGCGCGACTGGCTCTTGCGGCCGAGGTGCGCTGCAGGCGTCGACGAACGGATCTGCGGCGCACACGCAATCAGCACTTCTCTACCACTTCCAAGGTTCTGTTGCTGAGCGCGATCTTTGCCCACCGTGATCGCCAGCGGCGCCGTCCTATTCGTGGCAGCTGCGAACAGTGCCCAAAACACACAACGGTGCCAGAACGGACTTTGCTGCCCCTGTAGATACTGCTCGCCTCTGTGCTAGCCCCGGAGAGGAACCGTCGGCCCCCGTCCTGGGTGTTTCCCCCTCTGAGACTGTCTGGCTCGAGCGCAGAACTAGTGGCTCAATTGTCTTCAACGGGTTCGGTTGACGCTCCTGACCGACGACATCCATCTTAGACATCCCATTGCTGTTCTCGCTGTTCTCGCTGTTCTTACCAGTGCATCCATTTCCATTTTCCATTTCCCTTGCTTTGGCCGGTGCCTGTCCCTCGTTCCGCAGCCTACGAGTCCGCCGTTGGGAGGCTTGGTGCATCTTAGGTGAGTGGCTGTAACGCTGGTTGACGCTTTTACGGTTTGCATGGCTGGCGAACCAAACCTCCGAGCGAGCCATCTCAATTCGCATCCGCAGCACCACCAACAACAACCTCACCGCAGCCGGAGCAAACCACAAGCGCTGCCCGTCGAGACCTTTCTACGGGCCTGAAAATTGCTTCTCTTTGCAATTGCACGCATCGCGCTATACAGACACCGCTCCGCCGCACCTCGTCAACCTCCTCAATACGCAGTCACCGACGCCCCCAGCCACGCCGCACCACAACACCACAACGCCCGCTCCTGCCTTCTCACAGCATCAGGGGCCTTTGAGCTTCGGCTTCGCGCTCCTCGTATCGACACCGACCTGACAAAATCTTGCTGCAGATCGCCTCTTATTCCACCGATCCGTTCCACTCTCTCATTTGGATCTCCACCATCGCTACACTACCCTGAACATATCCAAACGCATCCGCTCACAGTTCGCTACCGCCGTCTTCCTCATCCATCCTCACTCCATCCCTCACACTTGGATCGTTGGAGATTGATGGTAGCTGTTTACCGGCTCTAGATCTAAGTTGCAGCCGCACTTAGGCGACCATACAGCTTCTTGGACGGTAGATCTATTACCGACATCAGTCGATCTTCATGCCGGTCAAGCTGCCAGGAAAGTTTCGCCGGAAATCGTCGGGCAATGCATTGGAGAAGCAAGAGGCACCACCGTCTTTCCGAGTTATACCTCGAGACGAGGTGCAGGCTGCAGCAGAGACGGCTGCGAATACCAAGAGGATGAGTCTTGGACGGCCTCTTAGCTCCCCAAAGCAACCATTCCAGCAGCCACCGTCCGAAGAAGACTCTGGAACCAGCCTCAGGTACAACTCAGGTCAAGATCTTGCGCTACTTTGGACTAACGCTCTAAACAGGGGCAGCGAAGGCAGTAGCGCTGCCAATTCTGCAATTTCGAGAGTCTATGATACTTCATCATCCGCGCGATTCAGTTCTTCGTCGACCTTGCCTTCGTCCACCGATGCCGAGAACGAGGAGTTTTCCAAGCGAAAGAGCATTCCCACGCCAACTTCAGATTGGCGCTCATTCTCTTTTCTTGGTGCAGCTCGTACTTTCAAACCTGGCGCCAAAGGTCACAAAGTCTCAACATCTGTGGCCTCCGAGGTAGACAAAGGAGAGATCTCTCAAGAGCCTTCGACTGGCAGCCTCGCGTCAAGGGACAGAGCAATGACCACAAGTAGCTACGCCAGCACTGCGATGGCGCCAAAGATCGATGGAGATCTTGGCTTGGGATCAACTGATTTTGGAAGTGGGTTCGGAGATCTTTTCGAGGGCGGGGTCCGAAGAGGAAGTGCTATCATGGAAGAGACGGAGTCATCGCATTTCCTCGCTCCGACCGCAATCCGATCTGTACGGTCTCATCATCCGCGAGTTACTTCTACGCTAACGTTCTGTTCAGGACTCCGCCCCAATGCTCTCTCTACCTGCCGCCGCTTATGCCGGACACTATGCCCCAAAGTCTAGCGGTGCGATATTGCCTTTACCCCCCACTAACAAGAGTGACAATTCAGCATGTTCCTGGGATAGCCGCGATCACCATCACAAGGGTATGTGTGCATATGGGCCCCAAGAGGCGGCATTCCCGATCAAGCCACCTTCCGTCCCTATTCATGCCCAAAAGTTGGCGTCTGAGGCTGCTTCAGCGAATCCTGGGGTTGTCTTCTCCGCAGCTACAAGAGTTGGTGGCTACGCCATCCCTGCACAAAACCTCGCCAAGACACCAAACTACAGTTCCCGCATTCCTGAGGATGCCGACGCGAAAGCGGTGAGGGATTCGGCCATCAAGCGCAAGTCGTTGCATTCTGAGGGTCATATCGACGCTTCCAGTAAAATTGCCAGAGAGAACAGTGGCTTGCAGCCCAATGCATTATCCGCCACCTCATCTTCCAGTAACTCAATGAAAACGCCTTCTCTGTCATCAGCTGGATCGAGTGTGCGCACAAACGAACTACCACTCAACTTGCCGACCGGTCGTAAAGTAACTCCAACACCACTGTTCGACAGCGACCAGGTGCACTCTAACGATACGACTCCGCGCGCCACGAAGGCTGAACCCCATGGAGAAGACGAGCCTTTATTCAGTCAGTCAACCATCGCAGACGTCAACGCAGCGTTCAAATTCTCCGAGACGAATGAGACGCCTAGACGTATGACCGATGCTCAGTTCCAGCGCGAACGCAAGCAAAAGGAACTCTCGCGTAGCAAGGACAATGCAAGCGAGAGCGATTCTGAAGAATCTGACTACTACGATGACGTGGACGAAACGGAGCGCAACAAGGAGCAGGCGAAGCAACGGCGTAAGCAGGAAGCGGATTTGGCAGTCTTCCGCCAGCAGATGAAGAAGACTACAGGAGAGAAAACTGCAGATCTTTCATCCACACAGTTCCGGCCTTCCTCTGACGGAAGGTTCCATAGTGCGAACAATCTTCTCGCTGGACTCGGTGTAACACCAGATCGAAGTGGACCATCGAGCGATGATGAGGATGATGAGATCCCACTGGGCATCCTAAAGGAGCACGGATTTCCCAACAAGAATCGCCCGCCTACTAAACTCCACGCGTCAAATTCGCACAGCAATCTCCGTGTGGTTAGCCAGATGAGCCAATCTCCTGCCCGTCCTGGATCCGTTGCTGGATCCGTCGCCGGAGCTCCTCGAGGCAGTCTGCCCGTCTTCGCCCGAAAGTTTCCGGTCGATCTCCCCTACTTTGGTGCCGGCATTGTCAATGCGCCAAATCGCGAGCCACTGGCTTTCAACAGAAGCGCTGGCTCCGTTTACGGTGGCGGGGTCAACAACTCCATGCCGCAACTACCTCCCCCTGGTGGCCTGGTCGGGGTCATCGCCACTGAGGAGCGCCAACGGGCCATGCGGCGCGGAAGTCCCAATGTCCAGGGCCATTATGGTCCAATCATGCCTGAGCCAAGGCCTATCACCCAGCAGATGCCTCTATACTCCCATCAAATGCCATATATGCGGCCACAATTCAACGCAATGCCACAGCAGATGCATTCCCAGATGCAGTTCCAAGGCCCAATGATGGGGGCAGCACAGCCAATGGGAGGCGCAATGGGTTATCCGAACATGGGCATGGGTGCGGGCATGGGAATGATGCCGTCTGTTCAAGACGAGAACGCCCGGATTCAGGCAATGCAGCTACAGCTGGAGATGATGAGGATACAGAGCGTTCAGCCGTTGTCCAGCGTCACAGCCATCAATCCGTCCTACAATAGCACCAGCGGCGTCATTCATCCGCCTAATCGCTACACCGACAAGTACCGTGACCGCGGCAGGGACCAGAAATTTTCGCTGGAATCCTTGGGCCCAGCGCCCCCTCCTGGCTCCGATCCGCTCGAAATGTACGCTTGGCAGGAGGAGTACTACGCTCGTGCCAGTCGCTCCGGCAGGTTCACCTCGAAACAGCTGGAGACAATGCAGTTAGAGATGATAGTGCAGAGGACCAGGGATGCAGCTGCCGAACCAATCTCCACCCCCCAGCAATATGGGATGGGCATGCTGCAGCCACCGTCGCATTGGGGCGGCGTTGGAGCCAGCGGATACGCGCCATCAATGCAAGGCCTCAACATGGGCGCTGGCAACGGCTACGCACCATCAATCGCCCCCTCGGAACGCAGCAACATCGGCATGTCCCCCCGGTACCGCCCCGTCCATCTAGGCCAAGATGCCGCATCCACCGTCGCCTCATCCGCCACCGTCGTCCAACCCACTTATGACATGAACGATAAGCTGAAAGCTACTGAGAGGAACCCGTACAGCCGCGGCGTCGCTGCAAACGCTGCGCCTGAAGAAGACGAAGAGGGTTGGGGCGACTTCAAGAAGAAGCGCGGACCCAAGAACCCCAGGGGTGGCGGAAACATGTTTTCGAGAAATTAATGTTAATCGCTAGTATCACGGCTGCCCCCTGTTTGTCACACACGCACGCACGCACGCCGTACGACGCTCCCTTGGACTCTACCTGATTGGATTTTGATCGCGATTCCCCACTACCGCCTTGGAACGAGAGAAAGACTGTACAGCCGCGTGCGGATCTGGATGTCTGTCTGCGACACGCACGCAACCCCTTTCTCTTGTTCTCGAGCGCTTGCATTGGAAGGGAAAGTAAAACTGGGCTGCATATTCTGGGATGGCGAACTTTTTTGCGGAAGCGGGACTTATTGGTCTCTGCCTTACTTTCCGCCATAATTACTTTCTTGCAGCTGGCAGCCTCTTGTGTGGCTTATGCTGCCGCTTCCTACCGTGGGGGGCACTACATCTGGCTGCTTTTCTTGTTTTTACTTGCATTTTCTTGCGGCGGACTTTCCTGTAGCGCGGCAGGAATACATACTGCAAAAACGGGCGGACTTTATGCATTCGGTTGGCGAGGGACTTCCTCCCTCAATGCTTACGCTGCTTTGTTCTCTGCACTTGAGGAGGAAGGGAGAGCGATATGGGAGAGGAGGATTGCGTCCTGTCGAAACACCGTTACGGCTGCACGCAGGTCGGACGGGGAAGCTTCAGCTGTTACATAATTCAGGCAGTCGCGGTAGAGAACCTGTCTCTTGAGTGGACATCTTGTAGCTTTCTTGTGCAGTGATTCATGTGCCTGCTACGACCCATCCACAACTCATACATGCCGGTTTGGTCTAGTACCCTACAAAACCCTCGTAGTCATGGCAGCCTGGCAGTTGCGAAATACCGCTTAGATGGATACCACGTGGGAAAGATTGACTCGATGCATGCTCTCGAGCCAGAAAGGGGCCAGAGGCGGGAACAGGCATACAAGATTGATGATCGAAGGTAGCTACACAGAACGCTCGACGACGTGCCGGTACCAGTTAGACAGCAGGTTGTTGTACTAATGGGTCTAACATTACGGAGGAACGGGCCTGGTTCCTCGAACAAAGAGCCAAAACAAACTTCAGATCATGCCGAGCCGGAATGTCGCCCAAAACGGATGACGGTATCATCCCGGCCGCTTCCTTCAGGCATTGCCGTCGTGCTGCGAAGGCAACGGTGCCGTTCTCAGTCTTAGGGGGAAAAGGGCATCATCACTGGCATCAAGATATCAGGCCGTCACTGCGTACGTAAGCAGATCGCGCTACCACTTCACAATTTCACGGTCACGATGGTCCTTCGTTGGGCTCTTCCTTGTCTGCAATTGGGGTAACGAGCCAGCAGAGATCTTATTGGAAGAAGTAGAACAGACATCGGTGGACCAGCAAACTACTGTCTCGGACTATGCGGTCTGGCGGGGAGCTTGGCTGGAGCTGATGCTAGTAAAAGTGATGCATGGTAATTATCCCATTTACAGCAACAGGCCGGGCTGCATCTTTGGAAGCGACAGTTGTGGAACAGCGATCCTGAGGCCCAAAAGGAATGCTAGGGGTAGGCGAGCTCTCGGAAGACACCCACAGAAGTCTCCCACGTAGAAAGGCAACTGGGGCCAGGAAGAACTCTCAGCATAAAAGTCACCATCGCCACTGACAGACACAGGAGGTTACCAATGTTAAAACCTTGGGTTGGTTTGAAGCGAAACGCCAAAACGCCCCTCTACCCCTTCTACCTACGCTCGTGTCATGACACCATCAAGGACCTGCGCTCAAAAAGATCCTTCACCACTCCGCCGTCCTCATCCCTATCATCAAAGTCAAGACTGAGTACGGAACCCCATGCCAATGCGGACGCCAAGCCAAGCGAGCAACGAGAGAATTAGAAAGCGGCCGTGAGGAAAGAAGGAAAGCAGACTGGGTATATCCGGCCAATTCACGACTACTGAGGATGCAAACTGGGAGGGTGATCGATCAAGATTGGAGAGGAAAGGGAGGAGAAAGGAGATCTAGTCATGTCGCCGTCCTCAAAGACAAGGGGTGTGCTCTATTAGAAGGAGAGGTGTGGGAAAAAAAGTCGTTCCTAGGGTTCGTTGCGCCTGATTTCGCCAATGCTGAGTGCCGCCGCCGCTTTCTCGTCCCCTTGGCGTCCTTCCACTTGGACCGGCGTTCTGCGCTTGACTCAACATCTGTCCACGGCTTCCGTCTCTTGCCATTAGTGTGGTTACCCCTAAAGTCCCAATGAGGACGCTCAAACGTCCAAGTCGCCGAGCCATAGAAGATCCGCCATGCTTCTCTCAACAGTGTGCTTGGGTCGCGTTCTGCTGTGCTACGACTTCTCTTGCATAGAACTCGACTAGCATCGTCCCGTACGCTTCCATCTCTTCTAGTGGAACAGCAAGACGGAAGTCGTTCAGCAGCAGAAATTGCAGCTCTAGCTGGTTCAACTCGGCGAGTGGGAGTCCGCCGACCTGTATCGGAGTTAGCTAGTGTACGAATCGGAGAATTATGTGAAGGGTGCTTGGCACTCACCTTGGCATATCTCGAATTGGTGTAGAACACATCCGAGAAGAACTTGCTGGCGCAGGTCACGCCCGCAATTACTAGCCGATGAATGTTGAAGCTATCGACCACGAAGAAGTGTGACAAGCTGTAAGGATCAGGATTCAGGGGCCTCTCCGGTGACGAAGGCGGGTAATCCTGCTGTGATGAATCTGCGGATCTGCCCAGGGAGCCTGAGGGCGGGGGGTCCGCCGCTTGGGCTTGTCTTCGCGACTCCATTGGAGAACGCTGGCTGGCCGTCAGAGATGAAGAAATCGAGTCCATGCGGCTGCTGTCTCTGGGTCCCGGCGTCGCTCGTTCTACGGACTGCTGGTTTGCTTGGCGGAGGCTCTGCATAGGGCCGGCGTTGACGCGCTCTGTCATGCGATCGAAGTATACCAGGAGACTGAGGAAGACCTCATAGGTGGTAGGGCAGTATTTATGTATGCGGCTTAGGTAGCTTAGGATGGAGATGTTCGGGATGTTCTTCCCGTGGAACGCCAGCACGCTGCTGGTCTGCGGATCTAGGTTATTCGTGCCGTCGGGTGGCGGTATATGGTGGTGTAGATACTCGTGCTGGCGGTCATTAGTGGTCGTGATCTTCGTCAACAGGCCTGCAACCATCTCGATGATGTCGGCGACCGGCATTGCGCTGATTTCATACTGCGGTCCAATGTCGCTTGGATCTCGGCATGAGCGCCGGGATGACGATCGGCTCTGTGAAAAAGGACTTGTGCCGTCGAGCGCAAAGCTTTGGATGTGTGAGAGGCTCTGCACTTTTATGCGGGGCGGGGAGCTGCTTGTGGAGTCTGCAGGCGAGCGAACAAGCTGCGGGGAGGCCCTTGCGGATGAATCGCTGGAGGCGGTAGCCTGTGGCCTTACATGACCAGATCCAGCCGACGCATCTTGCGTAGGATTTTGTGGGGTCGACTGCGGTTCGGGGTGGGGACTTTTTGGTGGGTGCTGCGCGCTGTGCCGAGCGTGGGGCGTCGGCCGCGTTCCGGAGGTTGCTGCGGTTGTTGCGGTTGTGCCTTGCAGCACGGCGTCAGACATAGGAATTGGAGCGCGCTCGTGCGAGGCGGACGAGGACGATGGTGCGGTTGGTATAGTCCGGTTCGACGAAGCTTGGTAATGAAGTGGCGGCGCGGTGATTACAATCGATCCCATAACGGTGTGCTGTCGCGAAAGCTGAGGCAAACTGGTGCGAGCTTTGGCACCTCAACGTTAGCAGTTCCCACCAACGGGTTTTGCAGGCGATTGTCGAGCTTGGACGGGGCGCATGTCCGGATGTCTGTGGGACGCTGTAGGTAGCTATATCAAGGCAAGGCTCACTCACGATGGTCGAAGAATGGCCGGCAAGACGCGCAGTTGACAACAGTCCTAACTCACAGGCGCCGCAGCGACAACCAGGCAAATGAAGTGTTCGAAGCCGTGTGCGGCGTAGAAACCTCTTGAGGAAGAGGTGGAGGGGGTGGAGGAGGTGGAGCAGCTGTTGCGGAGCTGCGTCGACAGCGAAGGAGGAGGTCCAGGGTGCCGTGCACGGGGCAGCGAGTTGGTCGCCGCAAGGGAGTACCTGAGGCAGGACTCGTGGGTTTCTTTTTCGATGTCGTGCACCAAAGTGAATTGGACGACAGGCGGCGATAGAGGCTTTTGGGTGGTGGAGGTTGATATTGTGCGAAGGAGCGTGGCTCTCTTGTGGCTTCGATGCGCGGCCTTGGTGGGCGGTCTTGCCCAAGAGATGCCGGGGAACGCGCCGCACCAACCGTCACCCAAGACCCTGCCGATCCGGCCTTGCTGATAAGCTGGATAGCCAACACACGAGATACTTCTGCACATTGGGTCTACTTTGCTCAACCCCCGAGTTCCAATTTGTAATATGCTGCCTGATATCAGGGGCAAGCTCAGTTTCTGGGCGTGCTAAGGCTTTCAAACAGCGTGGAGACGGAGCAGACACTACTGTGAGTGCCGCGTCATGGTCCACCAGTAGACGAAGAGAGCAATTGATGGACGCCGAGCCGGAACGTCTCAGACTTGGAGCCGAATGAGGGACTATTCACCATTCCTCTACGAGTCTACAGACGGTCTGTGAAGCGCCCTGATGCTGTTGTGACGTTCCCGTTCTCGCACCTGGAAGAAACCCACCAGGTGCTCGATCACTGCCAGAAAGGACCTACACCAGTCACAATGCCTTGTCTTTCGCTCTGCTGGAAGAGCATTACGTGTCCGTCACCCCGGAATAACGCCAATCATCGATTTCCGCAGTCAACAGCTATCTCTTGGCGCTGTCTACCCCAGGACCTTCAAGTTTCGTCAGCGAGGCTCCCATTCATTAAGCACTCGA
>Ga0068629_1000302_pt1 | contig 13588 bp, 8 predicted proteins | sample InSIn3gowninarea_FD_77432 | JGI IMG/M metagenome (GOLD analysis project Ga0068629, IMG submission 77432) | Clean room microbial communities from NASA Spacecraft Assembly Facility at Jet Propulsion Laboratory, Pasadena, California, USA -... ...
AAATAACAATGTTCTCCAACAGCCACAAAGACCATTTATAGCATTTGAAGATGGTCTTCCTAAAGTGCAGATAGTTTGGAATTTTAGTGAACCAAAAGAAGTCACAGTTTGCTCTAGAAGAAGGAAAACTTCTAGGACATATTTTTTCCGCTAAAGGTGTGAAGATTAATTTGACAAGGGTTCAAGCCATTCAGACATTGTCCATCCCAAGGTTAAAAAGGGACATTCAATCCTTCTTGGGTAATATTAACTTCGTAAGGAGGTTCATTCCAAACTTTGTAGAGCTTGTAAAGCACATCACTTCCATGTTGAAGAAAGGAGTAGAAATAAAATGGACAGATGCTTCAAGAAGCTCTTTTGAAGCCATCAAGCAAGCTATCATGGAAGCTCCCACTCTAATCAGCCCAAATTACACTAAGGAGTTTTCTATCTTCTCTTTTGCCTCTTATGATGCACTTGCAACAGTTCTGTTGTGGAAAATTGATGAAGGCATAGAGCACCCCATGGCCTTTTTCAGAAAAACTTTAAGGGATGTTGAACTACGGTATGGCCTTATCGAAAAACAAGCTTATGCTCTCATAAAGTCTTTAAAGGCATTCATAATTTATATTCTACATTGAAAAATAGTTGCATATATAACTTTAGCCTTAGTAAAGGACGTCTTAACTCAGCCAGATATTGATGGGAAGAGAGCTAAATGGATTGCAAAATTCATAGAGTTTAACATAGAGGTGAAGCCCACTAAGCTTTTCAAAGACCAGGGCTTGGCTAAACTTATGGCTGAAGAAATTTGTAGCTTGTTAGATGTAAATTCCACGGGTCTAAATTTAGATTATGAGCAGGCAGAGGGAGCAGTAGAACAAAAAAAGTAGAATCAATCTTTGGCTGAAAATCTAGCCACATGTGAATGGTATTACAACATAGTTCATTTTTTGCAAAAGCTAGAAGGCCCTCCAGGGCTTAGCTCAAGTCAAGCTCATGCCATTAAACTCAGATAAGCCAAATTCTACATCAATAAAAATCTGCTTTATTGGAAAGACCCATCAAGAATCCTCTTGAGGTGTCTAGATGAAGAACAATCTATGGAAGTCATACACCAGTTTCATTCTAGCATCTATGGAGGGAATCATTATTGGAAAACCACAACTCACAAAATCTTGAGGGCTGGATATTATTGGCCTACTCTGTTTTCTGATGTGTTTTCTTTTGTAAAATCTTGTGACAAGTGCCAGAGGTTTGTAGGAACACAACAGCTAAAATATTTTCCCTTGAAGCCAATACATGTCAATGGTCTCTTCCAGCAGTGGGGCTTGGACTTTATAGGTGAGATCAACCCACATTCCAGTGGCCAACATAAATGGATCTTACTAGCCATTGATTATTTCACCAAGTGGATTGAGGCTATACCCACTAAGAATGCTAATCATCAAATTGTTATAAAGTTCTTGAATGAGAATATTTTTAGTATATTTGGTTGCCCAACCAAACTAGTCACTAATAATGCAACAAATTTCAAGGAAAAAGAATTTATTGACATGACTGAATCCACGGGCATTCAAGTGGTGAATTCTACCTCATAGTATCCTCAAGGCAATGGTCTGGTAGAATCATCTAACAAGAGTCTGGTAAGGGTAATCAAAAAACTGTTAGAGGAAAACAAAAAGAGTTGGGATTCCAAGTTGAAGTTTGCACTATGGGCTGACAAATTTACCATCAAAAAGTCCATAGGAAATTCTCCATTTCCTCATCCAACTCATTCTCCCTGTGGCTAAGTTCTTACAAGAAGAACAAGATGAAGAGAATGGTATGGTAAGAAGAATGAATAACTTGGTTGAACTAGAGTAGCTGGTTGAGAAATCAAAAGCTCATTAGAAGAAAATCAAAGAAACCTTTGACAAGAAGGCAAAAGTGGACAATTTCCAAGTTGGTGATTGGGTGCTTAAATGGGATGCATTTAAGGAAAAGAAAGGTAATTATGGAAGATTTGACTCCTTATAGATAGGTTCATTCGTCATCACTCAAATTCAGTATAATAATACATTCATTATGCATAGTCTAGAAGGAGAAGATACTTTTGGTAGCCCAATAAATGGGCAGTTCTTGAAACTTTATTTCATTTAAGGCTTTAAAGCCTTGTCATTGTAAATATGTTTTTTCCAGTTTTTATTTTATTACAAAATAGACTCCATGCCCAATGGAACACTAGAAGGAAGCTTTAACTTTGTTTTTTTTAGGAAAGGCATTGATCTGTGATCCTTGAAACCTCACAGGGAGGATTTCATCCCTAGAAGGAGCCAGTGTTAGCGTTCCTAGCACTAGGCCCACAAATGGATCCCTATAGGCTCTTAAAGTCTCCAAAGTTTCTTAAAAACATGAAAATGAGTCCATTAATGCCCTTGAAACCTTCAATTTTTTCTCATAGATCATCTAATGATCAAAATCAGTGCAATAGGAAAGCCCTTGGAAGGGAAGACATGCACTATTGAGAGGCTAAAATGCTTAAAAACCCATGAAAAACACATAAAAAGCGGGCTTAAATAGTGAATGTACAGCCGCCGTTAGATTTGGCAGATCAATGGCCCAGATCTAGGAGGCTAATCGCAATCGACTGAGTAGAGGGGACAGTCTAAAGGAGGGTCGCATCAACAGGAGCATATGTTATATATATAGAGGCCTGAGGATTGAGCGACTCACGATTGCGATTTATTGCATCACTAATATTGCATCAGCGGTATACCAAGGGTCACAACCTATGCACATATGTATTTGCAATGTGATAACCGGACCCAAAAGGGTCCAGGAAGTGGAATATATGATATTTGAAATCCGCCAAGGCCGTTTTTCATAAATTTTCAATGTTTCAACATATTTCTGATATGAAGGAAAAATAAAAAAATAGGCAGGATTTTGAGCAGGTCATGGGCAGTAAGTGGTTTAGGTCAAGCTCCGCCTGATGCCATATAATGACTGCCACGTGTCCAAGATGAGGGGAGAGAAAACTGCCCTCATCGAGCAGTTAAATCTAGCACAAAAGAGGCGCTCGAAATGGATCATCACCATTGGATCTAGGACTTTCAGATCAACGGTGGAGATGTGTTATCACTGCAAGGGCAGACCCGAGAGGGGAATAAACCATATCTAGTGATGTTTTAAGTTCGAAAAGGACAGAGATAGGCGGGATTTTCACAAGGTTGCTGTGTTTTTCCATGTTTAACATAAAAATAGTCATTCTAAATATTTACAAGGAAAACAAAGGCCCGATAGTCCTTCCATCGCAGCATAGCTCACCCTAAACAGAAACAGTCATGGAGCACATGCAACTAGTCTGAAACAGAATCGATCAAGGAGCATAGATAGTGCAACACTCCCAAACCAACAAAGCAGTCATGGAGCATTAACCGACAGCGCAACTCATCCATAACAAGATAATCATCATGGAGCATCTTTGGCACAGGAGACCTCCTAGACAATGCAACAAGCCACCAAAAATATCTGAAAGTGGTTACTTTGCTATCAGAAGCAGAAAACTATGATCCCATTCTTGCCTAGAGGGAATAAAATCAGTTAGCAATGCATATCATACAAATTAAGACTCCGAGCCTCTTAGAGCTCAGAAGCATTGTAAATAGGCTATAAATAGCTAAGAGTAAGATGTAATAGACGTTCAACTCTTGGAGATTATTCCTCCTTTGTTCCTTCAAGCTTCTCATCTTCATTCTAGCAATATAAGCTTATTTTTCCAGTATATATTAAATGTCCAATCTCTTTGTTGTTCCATGCTTACACTTGAACAATTTGTTCATGTTTTCTTTGTGTCTAAGGCCAGATAACTATCATCTTATCTCTGCTTTGATAAAATAGATTTGCAAACTTCTTTGTTGCCTGTAGCTAGCCTTCCATATGTGGTAATATATGCATCTATCAGTATAGTTAGTATTCTCTTTTGCTGCCTATAGCTAGCCATTCATTTATGTTTATGTATGCAATCTGCTGGTATAGTCAGTATTCTCCATCTATCCATTGAATTTATAACTTATTGAGCATTAGTGGTCTAAAGCCTTGTATTGGTGAGAGTGTTCATGCATGTCTTGGTGAGAATAGAGCTGAAATGGTTATCTGACTTGATCCAAACCATCATTCATTCCAATAGTTTTGAGAAAAATATTGAAGATTATATGTTACCAGGCATCTCCAAGCTACAACCTAGGAGAGTTTCCTGGAGTGATAACAGGACCCATCACAATTGTACCTATAGAAAACACTATGATGGTTTATCATTTTTTCCTAGAAGTAAGCACCACAATGATTCTCTCTTTATTTTGAGTTCATTCATAATGATTCGCTCAAGTTTCAGATGGGGTATTACTCAATATTAGGAGTTGGAATCCATTGTCTAGTTGGTTTATCATCTATCTTTTAATAGAAAGCACCATGGCAGTTTGAAGTCCATTGTCCAAGTGGTTTATTAGCTACAATATAAGCCCCACAGTGACCCAAAATTCCATTTCTAGGTGGTTTATCAACTACACATTAAGCACCATAGTGATTTAATCGTCCACTAACCACATAGGCTTAGACAAAATAGTCCAATGGCCTCACAAAGTTCAAATGGATTTCACCAAAGTTCATAGGGGTTTATCTTTAGAACACAGCTCTGTATAATAGCTCAAACATCACTTTGTCTTCTTCCACCATTTTACAACCATGTACACACACTCTAGCGATCAAGAACACACTCAAAATACCATTCAACCAAGAATTGCCAAACAAAAACTATCTAACGCCCTATAGAGATAGAGTTTGTTATCTTTAATTGTTCCTTCACTATGTTCTTTCTAGTGTCTCATCATGTGTTTGAGAGGTCGTATGCCTATCTCCTTTATGCATGAGGAGGGTGTGCATCGTTCTCTCCCAATCACCCCATTCACGTATCATAACTTTGACTATCATCCAATAACTTTTCCATAGTCATATCTTATAAATCAACTATTAGGAAGTGGTTCAATTGTATCTACAAGTGATTAAATTCAAAAATTAAGTTTAGGTTGGTTTCGTAGCATCCCAGACAAGAAATAAAGATCCATTAGAAATGGGGATCCAAATGGTCGTTCCCTCCTTCTTTCGGTAATGAAATTTAAATGTTTTAAATACACAATGTATCATGTATTTGTGGCTCCCATGCCCATGTTGACATTATATATATATATATATATATACATAGTTCTGTGTGTTTGTGTATCATCTATATGTATGTGTGTTTGTATCAAAATTACAAAAATAATGCCAAATGGGGGACTTTTGCCAAGGTCAAGCCATCATCGAATAACCCAGCTATTAAAAGCTAGCCATAAAGGAGGTGGGCCACTACCATATTAACCAAAAAGTTGTTAAACATGAGAGAAAGGGCAAGTAGTCAGTGTAGGTGATTGAATAAGTCACTCAGTACAATTCTGAGTACAATAGACACAAGTTTATGTGCACTATCTATGAAGATCGTTTGCAATGTACCCAACAAAATTGGTGGCGGTTAACCTTCAAAGAGAGAGGGAGACCCTGCCAATAATTAATTTTGGGTGTTTCAAAGTATTAAGACATAGATACACCAGGAGATCCTAGAGGATCTATAAAACAACATATATTTCTTATGGGTTCTAGAAGGATATAACATAAGGGAAAATTACCAAACTTAGAAATGGGAGTAGCTAGTCTCATGTTTGAAAATTGGTTGGATAGAGCATTAAATTTCTTGCCATAGAAGGCTAGGGTCACCTTGTTGTGGAAGGAACATGACCTTTGGGAGTTTTTATAAAAGGTTGTTCCTGAACTGAGAAATATAGTAGTCAAGGTAGCTCATCCTAGAGCATTATCATGGATGTTGTGAAGGATAATTTGATCCCTCACTTGGTAGAAAAGAAGTTGACTAAGGAGACGTTCAAAGATCTAGTGACTTGTTCCATAGTGAAAACATGAATAGGAATATGATAATGAGAAATGAGTTTATATCCTTCTAAATGTCAAGGTCTATTATTGTTAGCAATTACTTCATGAGGATCACCTAGACACGAGATCAACTTGCAACCATTAGGGAGTGTTGTAGTGTATCAACAACCCCAATTTTTTCTCATTTACAAATATAAATAATTGGAACAAATTAATTTTCCATCCATGTAAGATTCCCATGTATTACCCTAAAAAAATAGTAAATATTCAAATTTTAGTCCAACGGGACCAGGAGATCGGACCCTCACATGAAAAAGAACTTTTAAAATTCACCCAACACCTATGATGCCAATATATTCCAATTGATTTCTTTGTTTTATGTTATTTGTTGCAGGTTGTTTCTCACCTATCGACTGAACGTCCATTAGATACATTCACAAATGTTCGCAACCCAATAGATTTGATATATGCATCACACATGAGACAAACTTTCCCCACATCACGACATGAATAAATTTGTGTCTCTATGATCACCTCCCATAAAAACAAATGCATCACTTAATGTCACTCTAAATATTTGATCATTTGGTGGCCCCATAAGTTGAAGCTACCTTCCACATCATTGGTTTATGCACCCTTCTCACACGTGGCATCCATGTGTAAACATCATGTCACAATTTCCATGTCATGTTGGATCAAATGTTTTCTATTTTCATGATAAAGTGAATAATGTTCAATACCTAGAAATCTGGTGATTACAGTTAATCATGTTTATATTTGTAAGATCTTGGTACTGAAACATTAACAAAGTTTTAAATTTGAACATGCTTAACGAATAACTTGTAGCGATTACCATCCTTTACTAAAATAAATGAAGTTTACTTCTAACACATCTACAATTGTGTTCATTAATGATTTTTTTATGGGTTTTTATTTGTGAAAAACTTTCCCAATGAGCTATGTTTTTTATTAATTGCTAAGGGTTATTTCTAATATTGTTTTCCTTCCTTTATAGATTTTTCTCCTAGAAACTAACGACAATAGTAGGTTTATATATGGCACCCAAGGAAGATCAAATGAAAAATAAAATCCAACAGTCAAAGATTTGGATGCGAATAACCAAAATCCCAACCTATTTCTTGACCACCTATATAAACTGTACAATAGAAGCAAATTGTGGTCCAAAATTTATAAGATATTTGAAGAAGAAATTACTACAGAATCTGAACCTAGGGATGATGATGAGTACATCCATGATAAGAAATTTAGGGATGCTAAATCAAAGTCACATAAAATTGCTAGAAGGTTAAAGATGGCTCCCTACATTGACATTGTGTGTTGGGGCCCGAACCATGTAGATATTTGAACAATATTAATTTTCAAAAATCAAAAGGCTATCATTGGCTCCTTTAGACTTGGAGACATCCCAATAAGGTATAATATTTTCACCCTTGAAATTGTTTCTGGTTCTAGTTTCCTTAAGAAATTTCATCTGGAATAATGCATTTAATGTGCTCACACCTTAGCTGATGTAATCTAAGAATGGTAGGGTGATGAGAATATAATCAAGGAGGAAATTACCAAAATGTACTCTTCTTCCTCCTGTCAACTTGAATCCCTATATGTTTCCACTATGGTATGTAGATTATTTAGGGAAAAGTATCCCAACCATTTTAAACCAAATTGTGTCCCTATTATACACACGGCTCTCCATGGGTATGCATTTAGTTGGGCCACTATTCTATATGATAATCTCTACACATGTTTTGATACTAGATAAAACTACCCCTCCATTTTATATGTTTGCATATATAATGGATGACATATTCCTCTACACCCCTTTTCCTCAAATGGGTTGGGATTGGACCCATAGTACTCCTCAACCAATCCATATTTATCACTCTAAATTATGGGAGGTGTAAATTTTTACTTTTAGATTCAAAATTTTATGTGATATGCTAAAACATAAGACAAGAATCTACTCTACTCATCAAAGGAAACCAAAATTGATCGATGAAAATACTAAGCAAAAAAGGAAGAATTTCAATCGCATATAACACAATATTTTTCTGGGGAAAGAAACCGCTCAAAGCCCCGGCTATCTATATTGCATTAACTAGAAGATCTGAGAAGAAAATACGATGCTTTTTCAACCTGAACAATTCTTGCACAAGTACAATCTATCTCTCTGCTTCCTAAGCAAGCCTTGGATGAATACAATATGATCTTCTCAACCTTGAGCTCAACCTGAACAAGTATTTCCTATCCTATGGTTGACTGACTGCCTTTTACCAATACTTAGGAAAATTCATAGCCTTCCAATCCCCTACTTCCTTGCGCAATTATTGAGAGAATTGGCCCATATTTAATTGGGAAATTCCTCATCCATAATTGTGCAATCCATCCATAAGCCCTCAACTGATTGCATGCACCATTTATACAACTCGAAAAATTGTACAAATGATAGTGCACTGTCCCTGAACTCCAATCTCAACTGGTTCTTATTTAGAACTGACATGCATGAGTATTTATGAGTGAACCTTCAGTTAAATGGTGGATTAGTGAAGTTTCATTGGTGCTTGTCCCGACTACTAGACCTCGTACTAGTTCCTCCAACTGTTTGACCTAGTTTAACTAACTTTAACTTAGTTAGACTAAGTTAATTAAATACAACTCAAAATAACTCAACCCAGGCCCCTAAAATTTAGGGATCACTCTACATGATTCTAGATAGACTTCCAACTTGAATCTACTGAGCCAACTAAGTCAAATTAACTTAGTTAAGTATTATAAGTTGCTTTGAGAATAGAATTTTGATTTAATTCCTAATTTAATTCAAGGACAAATTAAATTAGAATTCCTAGATGCTATTTTTAACATTTATTGTTGCTATTTTCAACACTCCATCTCAACAAGAAAGGAATTTAACTCTATCCTGATTTGGTACCTTTGGAATGTTCTACATGCAACACTTCTCTCTAGTGTTGTTTCTACTTCTCTATAGTGATATTTGTCATCATATTTTGATCTCCCTTCATGAAAAATTATTTAGTGTCCAACCTCCTATAATAATTGATGAAGCCAATATATAAGGCTTGGATGGAATCAAAGACTGGTATATTAAAGAAAAAATTCATCAATAATACTTTATGTTTTCCTAGCTCCTTTGCATGTGTTACATAGATTTATCCCTGATAGGCTCCTATGTAGAGAGAGCATATAAAATGGTTGCCACAAGTTTATCTAGGGTCCTACAAACTACATCCAAGAAAATTTGGCCTACGTTCCCCATCCAAGTTGGTATATTCTCATTATCCAATGTACCTCAAGCCAATATTCTCATTGGAAAAGATCAAATTGTCATACATTGAACTAAAGAAGCATGTACCTAAGAAGATGGTGTCAGAACATTGTATCCAAACTAGAGAGAGAAGGTATACTCATGAAGGCTCAAATTATCATGATGTTTTCAGAGGAGTTAAGAGATATCGGGAAATTATACAAAGAGTTCAAAAGCTTCCTACAAATTTGTAGATTGATTTCCACAACTTTTTAAATACAAGGATAAGGTTCTTACCATATATACCCCAAGAAGATAGTGAAATGGAAATAAAAGAGGCACCAATTGATCCCACTAGACCTTCTCCAGCATAGACTGAGTCCCAAAATATTGAAAAGAACTCACCTCAACAAGATTCACAAGAGATGAAATCAATTATTTATATAATATTTGATATTATTAATTTAGAAGTATTGAAAGAAAGGATCATTCATATAATTACCAAAGTAGAAGAAAGAAAAATGCAAGAAGAATGGAATATATTTGAAAAGGTGCATAAGGAGTTCACTGAAAGCAAAGGAAACAATCTAGGGAATGTTACACCAAAAGGCTTAGAGATAGAATTTAAAGGCCTAAAATCTCCGAGTAAGTGGACTTAGGATTAGGAAGTCACCACTCTAGTTTATCCCAGAGTTGTTACTAAAATTCCTATATCATCTATGCCTAGTATAACTTCCTTAGAAGTTATTTATGTTTATGAATTTTCACCAGTTGAAGAGAAGGAAATTCATCCTACTGACTAGATTTTTAGTGTCAAGAAATGGTCCATTGTGTAAGGTAGGGCTAAAAATCAAATAATTGAACAAAATAGAGAACCTCCATCTCAGCAAAGAATAGTTTTCAATAGATATAAGTAGATTGATGAGAAATTAGTAAGAGAATTAGCTAATCCAATGGGATCCTTTACAAATGCTAACATTGGGTCACTGAAAAATTTAAAAGAAGTTATCAAGTAAAGAAATAAAATAATCATTGAACTTGAAGCACAACTGAAAAGGAAGAAAACCTAGTTTGAAGAACAAGTAAAATTAAAGTTATAAGAAGAGTGAAAGAATCACCTACAACAAATGAAAGACTTGGAGCAGCAACTGAAATCCGAAGTCACTAAGATTCAGAATATGTTTACCAATTTTGATAAGTAGAAAGAGTATTGAATTACTCATTGACAATAACAAGTTAAAGAATTGAAGGGGAATAAATTTTGATATAAATAAATTCAAAATGGTGTCTAATGAAGCCCATGACTAATTGAAACAGGTACAAGAAACTTTATGTAAATATCTAAGTCTAATTCAAAATCAATAAGATCTGGTTATTAATTTCTTCAACGTTATTATATCAAGCCAGGGGGAATTTAACAAATCTATTAACATGGAAGACAAGGATTAAAACAAATCCTTGAGATCTTCCTCAAATCTCAAACATAGATAAACGCAAATTTAAATTTTCTTTAAAAGGTTGGAAGTGAAATTTACAGCTTTCCAAAGACTTAGTTAGGGATATTGAACAATCATGCTCTTCCACAATCAGTTCAAAAATTGGTGCAATTAAGGAAATTGATATGGCTAATTTCTTCTCTATGGAGATGTTTAAAAAGGTAAATTATTTTATTATCAAGGTTACATATCCAATCATTCAAAGAGAATATTTATCAACTAAGAAAGGTCAACTTAGAAACCATGCACCATTTCTTAGTCTAACCACAAAGCTATTGTCTCACCACAAAATAGGTTTCCTCAATACTAACTAAAGAGATACCAATTATTGAAACCAAAATATTCAATTTTCAGGTCAACTTGCATCCAAAAGCTCAAAATTTTGTGACTAGGATCAATGAAGTTCACGAGGGTTGGAAATAGAACATGCAAGCCTCTAGCTTGTCAATCAAAGACCAATAAAAACAATATGTCAAGATTTTGCGGGACCTTAATGGACTCTTATTTTTAAATTTTTTGGTTGTTTTAAAAATATTTTCTATTGGAACTAAATGTAACAAAACCTTATTTTAGTCTTTTGTATTATTATTTAATAGAGTCCCTTAAGCCTTTGAACAGGTTCCAAATTTTTTGAAGAATGCTTATAACACTATATCAAGAGTTTACTTTTTTGGAGACTAGAAGAACCATTGAAATCTTTGATTCATTGTGCACAAGTATATGTGGTGTTATTACTTTCATTTATTTGAAGAAATTTGAAGTTAAAATCTTCCAAGTTTCTTGATCTTATTTTTAAGTGATCACGCAATTTCATGATATTGTTTTGAAATTACAATTTATTTGAATTGACTAAGCAAAAGGAAGTATGTACGAACATTGTTTTTGATATATGATCATGTAATTGTTTATATGAACCTTATTTTAATTATATTTAAGCCCTAAGTTAGTTCAATTAGAGTGACTAAATATCTTCTAATTTTACTTGTTATTTGAATTTATACATATGCTTTAGTTTGCTCCCGACATAGGAAATATGTAATTTAGATATTTAGTTTATAATAATTTGTTTTCATTAAGTTAGCCTTATTAGATTATATCCTTTTAGAAAATTATTATTTTCAAATGTAAAATCCATTTGTGGCAACTTGTTCTACATACCTGTGAGAGTTGCTATATCGAATGAGGATAGGTCTAATTGGAACCTTGATCAGGTGACTTTCCTATTATTGTTTTGGTAAAATGAAAGCACAAGAATTTTGGTGCTAGAAGGAGTGCAATCTAATGATGAATGGAACAATAAAATCCCAAAACTAATATCCATTCGCAAAGTTCATGATCACCTTCAAAGCTTGAATCAAATTCAAGCAACCCGCATAGAGTTGATTCCATAATCTTCAAAGTTGATGAGTTAGAAATCAGTCCTCTGATATTAGAGATAGAAACTTGTTCAAATAAACCTGAATTTTTTAGTTCTAGGATAAATTATAAAATTTTCAATTTTGAGTTACCTCAAGGATACTATTAGAATTATTCCTCAACAACTCAAGCATCTCCTAAAATATGAAATATTAGACAATAAATTGAACATATTTTTGGAGAAATATCTCCCAATATGTTGGTTCACGATGACCTATTTCCTTTATCCCTCATATTTGAATTATTACAAGAGCTTAGAGCATAAATTTTCGCTAATAACCACTAGAATATCCCTTTCCCACCAGAGGCAAACATCCTTTATCTGAATTAAAAACAAAAATATATATATAAGAAGAGAAAACAACTGCTTTTATTCACACCTTTGCATCACTTGAAAGTTCTATCTATCAACCACTACCTTCTCACCTATCAATTATTAGTCCTCCCAAAGCTCCTAGACCTCTTCCATTAATTTCTAAAATTAGTGGAAAACAACCATGAAGACCTTAGCCATCACTAGGTACAATATATATTCTAGGAGTTCAACATGATTTAGCAAAACACCTTGAAAAATTCTTGCCTAATGTTATAGATATTTTTGGGTCCTGCGACTCCAAGAGACAAATATCCATAATTCAAGGGATTCTTAGTCCCTAAAGATGTTGTTTCAACCCCTAAAGGAGAAAGGTTAAAGGATTACAGCTCCTCCTAGAAAGTCCTTCTGAAAAACCACTCAAAATAGGCCAATTCAAGATAAGAGCACTTGCTCCATGGTCTGCCTCCATTTAAGAGCAGGTAGATACACTGTGCACCTGCGTTTAAGAGCAAGTAGCCCTTCTACAGGGTGCGCTTGGCAGGAAAGTGAGAAATGGCAGTGATGGTTTGCAAGGTGGAAAGTCATGGAATCTTCCATAACTCTCTCCTGTGACACTTGCTACCTAGAATTCGACCTTGGATGAGTCATAGATGCTCATTCACCAAGTGGAAGCATGGACTATCAGTTGGAGGACACTAATAAAAAACAAAGAAGTTGACTCATGACCTTGTCAAATGCCTATAAATGGATCCCTTTCAATGAGATCCAGAGGTTGGAATTTTGGCTTATTGCAAGGAAGTGCTGATAGTTTTTGAGGAGATCTTTGAGCTTGTTGGGTGATTGCTTTTGTATGAGGTTCTAAGAGAAATCTTTCAAGTCAAGAGGATGATGCTGGGTCAGAACAACTAGTTGTAACTCTCTCGACTTTTCGATCAATAAAGCTATTCTTGTTCCTTCCATTTACTTGTGCATTATGTGTTTATGCTTATACATGTGAATGGTTAATCTACACTGACCCTAGAGTGCTTATATGATAGATCTTTGTTCTTGCATAGTATCTGGTTGCTTTGATTTCACAGGTATTCCTAAAAGATGGGCATACAGGTGGACAAGAACCGAATGGCTACAAGAAGGAGGAAG
>Ga0068629_1000303_pt1 | contig 13573 bp, 8 predicted proteins | sample InSIn3gowninarea_FD_77432 | JGI IMG/M metagenome (GOLD analysis project Ga0068629, IMG submission 77432) | Clean room microbial communities from NASA Spacecraft Assembly Facility at Jet Propulsion Laboratory, Pasadena, California, USA -... ...
AGTTCGTAAAGTAGTGGGTGCCGACCGCAAACAACTCGTATTTCAATTCATTGGAGAAACAGTCTTGCTTTCCTTACTATCAATGCTGCTGGCGATGTTGGCCACGCTGTTTCTTATTCCCAAGCTGAATGACAGAAGCCGTTACTTTTTCGTGGAGGCTTTTGTAATGAAAATCTTTGACAACGCCAATCACTTTGCCTCGCTTCACAGGTTGCGTGGAATCGATCGGCGCCCATTCGTCCCAGTGAATCTCTTGTCCGAGTGCGGCCTGGGGTGTAGCAAAACCAAAGGCCTTCACAGCTGTTTCATTGATTATAAAAGCTTCGCGAACATCCGTACTTCGGTTCCGTGAAAAATCGCGACCGGCAATAAGCCGTAAACCAAGTGTCTTCAAATAATCATGATCGCCAATGAACTGGCTGACCGAGACTGTCTTTTCACCATCCTTTGCTGGAAGTTTGACGCTTTCGCCAGCGAAGGCATCGCCGGGCATTCCGTAGCCTGATGTTACAGACAATACATTGGGCGATTGTCGGAGCTCGTCTTTGAAGGCGTCCAGCTTTTGCAGCACCTCGCTATTTACATTAAAATAAAGGACCTGCTCTTTACTGAAGCCAAGGTCTTTGCTATTCAGGTATTTAGTCTGGCGGTAAACGATCAGTGTACACACAATCAACAACACGGAAAGCGAGAATTGAACGACTACCAGCGCCGGACGAAGCCAGGAACGATTGCTGCCTGTCATCTTCATGCTCTTCAACACCTTGATGGGTTGAAATCCCGAAAGCACCAATGCAGGATAGATACCAGCTAGCATACCAATCAACACACCTACAACTAACATGGTGAGCCCTAAAATCGGATTGGTGATTGGGTTGAACGAAATGGATTTGCCGGTGAACTCATTCAGCATGGGAATAAGAAACAGCGTGGCCAACATCGCCAGCAGCATTGATAGTAAGGAAAGCAAGACTGTTTCTCCAATGAATTGAAATACGAGTTGTTTGCGGTCGGCACCCACTACTTTACGAACTCCAATTTCCTTTGCTCTCCTGAGCGCCCTTGCAGTGGCAAGATTGATAAAGTTGAAGCAAGCTATCAACAGCACAAAAAGCGCAATGATCGTTAGTGCATTTACATAGGTTTCGTTGCCGCGTATAGCATTATCATAAACAAAGTCCGCTGACTTCAGGTGCACGTCGTGCAGTGGTTGAAAAAAGGGTAACCATGACGTACCGTCCGTGTTCTCCTTCGGTGAAATTTCCTTGCTTATATAAGCCCGAAACTTGTCTTGTAAAGCGGTTGCATTTGCACCTGGCTTTAACTTTACGTAGGTATAGAACTGGTGCCAACCCCAATTCTGCATTCGTTCCTTTGGAAAGTCTACTGCCGCAATGGGCATCAGGTAGCGAAAGGCGAGATGAAAGTGTGAGGGCAGTGCTGCCAACACACCTTTTACTTCCAACGTATCTTTGTTGATGAAGAATGTTTTACCCACCGGGTTTTCAGCCCCAAAATATCGTTGTGCCATTTCTTCGGTAAGCACAATCGATTCAGCCGTGTTTAACGCTGTTGCCGGATTACCACTTTTAAACTTCAGCGAGAACATTGAAAAGAACGACGAATCCACAAATATTCCTTTCTCTTCATAGGCCCGCTTCTCTCCTCTTTCCACCAGGAATTTATCACCCAGCATCATGATGCGGGTGGTGCTCTCCACTTCTGGATAAGTACGTTGTAAGAAATCGGCGTAGGCCGGTGGAACCGGTGCATTGAATGTTGTATTGGTTGCATCTTTGCGTTCTTCGTAAATGCGATAGATATTTTCGCCGTCGGGAATGGTCTTGTCAAACTGTTGCTCATCCCATACAAACAAGCCAATCACTAAACATCCAATGATTCCAATGGTAAGACTCAGAATATTGATAGCTGCAAAGCCCTTGTAGCGAAGAAAGTTGCGAAGAGCTGTTTTAAAATAATTTCTGAACATAAGGTGTAATTATGATGGTTAGATTATTCCGTTCGTAAACTTTTAACGGGATTGGCATGTGCCGCCTTGATGGCCTGGAAGGAGATTGTGGCAAAAGCAACAAAAGCTGCGATGATCCCGGCGATGAGGAAAATCCACCAGGCAATGTCAACACGATAAGCAAAATCCTCCAGCCATTTGTTCATCATCAGCCAGGCAACAGGAAACGCAATGATGGCGGCAACAATTACCAGCTTTAAAAAATCTTTTGATAGTAGGCCAACAATATTTCCTGTATCAGCACCCAATACCTTGCGGATACCAATTTCCTTTACCCGCTGGCTGATGGCAAATGCCGACAGGCCTAATAATCCTAAGCAGGCAATAAAAATAGCAATGCAGGCAAACACGGTAAAGATGGTCCCTTGTCTTTGCTCAGATTCATACAAACGTTCAAACCGGCTATCAAGAAATGTGTAATCATAAGGCGATTCAGGGAGGAACTTTTTCCAAACTTTTTCAATGTGTGCTAATGCACCTGGCACATTGTTCCCTGCGATTTTTACGGAAAGGTTGCTGTAACGATTGTTGGCTGACATAAAAAATACCATCGGCAATATGCGCTGGTGCAACGACTCGAAATGAAAATCATTGATCACTCCTACCAGTTGTCCTTTTCGGTTGCCATAAGCGAATTGCTTCCCGATTGCATCTTGTGCTGATTTTAAACCCAACACCTTTACTGCTGCTTCATTCACTACAAATGAAGAGGTATCGAGACCAAATTCTTTGGAGAAATTTCGGCCTGCGACTGTTTTTAAACCAAAGGCTGGCACAAAACCTTCATCGGCTACAACAAATTTGATATCAGCTTTAGTTGGCGCCAGCGAATCACCGTTGTTGATCTGTGAACCCATGGCGTCCAGCAAACGTCCGGAAGGAATACGGGAAGAGCGGGAAACGGACTGTATGCTGCTGTTGGCTAACAATTCCGTTTTAAACGCTTCATAAGAATCATTTAAAGAGCTGGCATAATTCAGATTTACCACATGGTCTTTGCTAAAACCCAGTGACTTTCCCTGCATGTAACGCAGTTGTTGAAACACAACAGCCGTTGCGATGATCAGGATGATAGAAATAGAAAACTGCACAACTACCAACATTTTCCGCAAGGAAACGTTAGCGCCGCCAACTTTCATATAACCCTTGAGCACCTTAATGGGCTGAAAAGAAGAAAGAAATAAAGCAGGATAAAGACCGGCCAGGATCCCCACTACAAACGGCACCAACAAAATCGGCGCGATAATCTTCCAGTTCAGCAAGGTTTCAATTGCTAACTGCTGACCTGATAATTTATTCAGCCAGGGCAGCGCCAGCCAAGTCAGTCCAAATGCTAGAAAGGTAGCAACCCATGACAACAGAACGGATTCGCTCAAGAACTGCGCAATCAATTCAGGTCTTTTCGCTCCTACTACCTTGCGTACACCAATTTCCTTTGCACGCAACAGGGAACGTGCCGTGGAGAGATTCATGTAATTAATGCAGCCAATCAGCAGGATAAACAATGCAATGGCGGAGAAAATATAAACACGTTTAATATTGCCGTTCTCTTCCGCTTCGTAATCAGTGTGTGAGAAAAGATGAATGTCCGTCATCTTTTTTAAAGAAAGACGTGAGTAGTCGGAAGGTTTGACCTTGCTATCGCCATCCTGCGGAATGTGACGGTTTTGAAAAGCAGGAAATTGTGCCTCCATCTTCTTCGGATCATAATTTTCCGGCAGCTCAATGTAGGTCAGAAATGAATTGTTACCCCAGTTCTCCCGCAGCCCTCTTTCTCCGTATACGGCTGAATCGCGGAGCGTGTTGAACGAAATCATTACGCTGGGATGAAGGTGTGAATTAGCAGGGAAAGCCTTGTATACGCCGGTCACTTTGCATGTCAACTGGTTGTCGAGTCGTACTTCTTTAATCAGCGGGTCATCGTTCCCGAAATACTTCTTTGCTATCTCCTGCGACAACATCACCGAATAAGGATCGTTTAAGGCCTTAGCCGGATTTCCTCGCAACACCTCTACTTTGAATATCGAAAACAGGTTCTCGTCAGCGAAGTAGACGTTCTGCTCGTTGAAGATTTTATCGTCGTATTTAAAAGAAGTGTTTCCGTTTGAAAGGAGGCGTGTCAGCTTTTTGATTTCTTTGAAATCGTTCAGAAGAAAAGGCGCAAAAGGCGGCGCAACAGAACCCAGTTCCAGTGAAAGAGCACCTGTTTCCGGATTCATAAAGGTGCGCTCAACCCGGTAAATATTTTTTGCGCCGGGGTGATATTTGTCGTAGCTCAGTTCATTGATAATATAGGCGAGGATCAACAGGCAGCATGTCAGGCCTACCGTTAAACCAAACAAATTAATGCCCGAGATAAATTTGTACTTCAGCAAATTGCGCAGGGCGATTTTGAAATAATTTCTCAGCATAAGATTCGTTTTATTCGGTTCGTAAACTTTTTACCGGGTTGGCCTTTGCTGCTTTGATAGTGCGCAAGCTTATGGTAGCAAAGGCAATGATAACAGCCAACATACCGGCCGCAAAAAAATACCACAACGTTAAATTGATGCGGTAGGCATACCCCTCTAACCATTTACTCATTAACACCCAGGCAACAGGCAATGCAATTAGCAGCGCAATCACTACTAGTTTTAAAAAGTCTTTGCTGAGCAGGAAGGTCAAATTACCGATACTGGCGCCTACTACCTTACGGATACCAATCTCTTTCGTGCGCTGTGCCACTACCAAGAGAGCAATCGCAAATAATCCTACACAGCTCAGCACAATCGCAATGATGGCGCCACTGGTAATAATGGTTGCCATTACCTTTTCCTGGCGCAAGGCACGGCCAATATTTTCATCAAGAAAGGACCCTAGAAATTCTGCGTTTGGTTCCACTCTTTTCCACGCAGCTTTTATTGTCTCCATGGATTGCAACAGGTTCTGCGACGATACTTTTACATACACATTGCGCAGCTCCCAACTTTCTTTCAGAAAAAAAGTAATGGGTTCAATCTTCTTGTCCAGACCTTCAAAATGGTAATCTTTCACTACGCCGATGATGGTATGCTTGACTGAATCATCAAAGAGAATCGAGGCATTCAGCGGATCTTTTTCTTCCAGTTCCTCCGCCATTGCTTCATTGATCATCACCGTCAAACTATCGTTGCCGTAAGCACGGTCGAAGCTGCGACCTGCTACAAGTTTCATATCAAGCGTTTCGGGATAATCATAATCTACTACCAGCATATTGGTGTGCACCGTGCGGCCTTTATGTTCAAAACCCAACACACTACCCCAGGAGCTTCCATCCTTACCGCGACCCAGAATGTTATCAGATGCAGATATGCTGTATATATCCGGTTTCCCCTCTAATTCATTCCGCAACAGCTGCAAGGCTTCACGGTCTTTCTTTTTTCCGTTTAATGGAAACGCTATCACCTGTTCTTTGTTAAAGCCAAGATCTTTGCTCTGCATGTAATCCAGTTGGCTTTGCAGGACAAGTGTTCCGCTAATGAGCAAAATAGCTATGGTAAACTGAATGACGATGAGTGTATTGCGCAAACGATTTCTTCCACTGACCTCCAGCTTCCCTTTTAATGACTGCAGGGTACCAAGCTTGCTTAGCAACAGTGCAGGATAACCACCCGCGACTAGCGTAATGAGTAACACACAAAGTGCAAAGCCAGCAAGAATTTGTGGCGTAACCACATTATCAAATGAAGCTTGTATTCGAAAAAGCGTTTTAAAACCTTCCAGCAAACCATTACTCAATAAAATGCCAATACCAACTGAAAAAAGAAAGACAATCACACTTTCTCCCCAGAACTGGAAAAACAATTGCGATTTGCCAGCGCCCAGTGTCTTGCGCATACCAATCTCACGCAACCGTTGCACACTGGTACCGATGCTCATGTTAATGAAATTGACACAGGCGATAAAGAGTATAAGCAACGCAATGCCAATGATCATGTACACTCTTGTCTTATCGATGGTAGCAATACCGTTTTGGTAGCGAACAAAGTGTTCCTGTGTAAACGGCAGCAATCGAATTTGCTGGTACTGACCGTTGCCATCAGCCTTTGCGCCATCACGTTTTGCGGCTGCAATTGTCTCAGCAAAATGCAGGTTGCTGAATAAGCGGCTGCGTTGTTCAAAGCTGGCGGCCGTTGAATTGTTTTCCAGTTGCACAAAAATCTCGTGGTCCATATTGTCCCAGCGCAGAAGATTCCCTTCATAATTACCATAATTTTCAAATCGGATAGCTGCATCAAAACGAATACTGCTTTGCTGTGGCGGATCCTTCAATATGGCGGTTACAGTATAAGGATAAGACTTGCCGTCCATGTGGATCAATACCGTTTGCCCAATAGCATCAATGGTATTAAACATGCGTTTGGCCGCATCTTCTGTCAGTAAAACATCTGATCGTTCTTTTAATAAATTCTGGGAATTTCCTTTAGCAACCGGAAAAGAAAACATGTCGAAAAAATCCTGGTCAACACGAACAATCCCCATGGTAAGTTCTTTCTCACCTTTTGAAATGTTTACATGACCGCCACCAAAACGGGAGATCTTTTTTACTCCTGGAACTTCAGTTCGCAAGGCTTGTGCTAGTGGAACGGGATGTGTCAATGCCGCTTCAGGACCTTTCGGCGTTTGCACTGTAGTGTACAGCTTGTAAAGGTTGTCGCTGTTGCTATGAAACTTGTCAAACGAAAGATCAAAAAGTGCAGCGGTACACAAAAGAATGGCAATTCCAAAGGCAACTGAAAGTCCAATGATGTTTAAAATGGTAAATGACTTTCGCTTCCAGAGATTACGCCAGGCAAGCTTTGTATAATTGGTAAACATGAAATGACTTTATTATTCGGTTCGTAAATTTTTTACAGGATTAGACATCGCTGCCTTTATTGCCTGGAAGCCGATTGTCAGCATGGCAATTACAATCGCCACAAAAGTTGTAAGGGCAAACACCTGCCATCCAATAGAAGTCTGGTACGCAAAATTTTGCAGCCACTTATTCATGCCCCACCAGGCTAAAGGCGAAGCTATTAGTACGGCAATGAAAACAAGCTTGAGAAAATCTTTTGATAATAAAGCCACTACGCCGTACACACTTGCTCCTAACACCTTTCGAATACCAATTTCCCTGGTGCGTTGTTCCGCCGTGAATGTTGCGAGGCCAAACAGGCCTAGACAAGAAATAATAATGGCAACAAAGGTGAAGTAGTTGATCAAGCTAGCCTGCCGGTCTTCTGTCTCATAATTTTTTTGAAAATCCTGATCCAGAAAACTATATTCAAATGGTTCATTTGGATTCAGCTTTTTCCAGGTTGTTTCCAATCCTGTTAATGCCTGTTTAATATTGCTGCCACCGGCGTTGGCAACCAGGTAATTAAAACCTGCATCTGGATAGTAGCGGAATGCAATGGGCTCAATTTGTTCGTGCAGGTCTTTGAAATGAAAATTCTTTACCACTCCGATGATGGTGAACTGATGTTGCTGTCCTTCCCAATCGAAAGCCAGCCATTTGCCAATTGCTTCTTGCGGTGAACCAAAGCCATATTTCTTTACCGTTTCTTCATTGACAACAAACCGTGTCAGCGTATCGCCTGGAAAATCTTTCGAGAACAACCGGCCGGCTACCAGCTTCACGCCTAAGGTTTGCAGGAAGTTGTCGTCAACCAAATTGATGATCATCCGCTTTGAATCATTCATGGTTTGGCCCTGCGCATACATCAGCCAATCCTGCGGATGAAAAATGCCAGGATAAGACATGCCTGCACCAAGCGTTTTAATACCTGCCTGTGCCACCACTTCATTCTTAAAAGCGGCCAGGCTGTTTTTAGCGGTAGCTGTCCGCAAGGGAACAATGATCTGCTGATCTTTAGCAAATCCTAGATCTTTTAATCGCAGGTAACTCATCTGGTTAGCAATAACAACTGAAGCAATGATCAATACAATGGAGATGACAAACTGAAAAACAACCAGTCCTTTCCGTAAAGAAATGGCCGCAAGTGAATTGGAGAATTTCCCTTTCAACACTTTAATCGGTCGGAAAGAAGACAGGTAAAGTGCCGGGTAGCTTCCGGCGAGCAATCCGGTTAAAAATGCCAACAAAAAGAAGAAGCCGGCAAGAATGATTTTTTGTGCGCCAGCAATTAAAATTGTTTTTCCAGAAACACTTTCAAAAACAGGCAATAACAGGAGTGTAAAAAGAAAGGCAAACAGCAAGGCAACAAACGCCATCACCATAGATTCGCCTAAAAACTGCCAGAGCAGTGAACTTTTTTCTGCACCTAATACTTTACGTACTCCCACCTCTGTTGCCCGTTTGGCAGAATTTGCAGTGGAGAGATTCATAAAGTTGATGCAGGCGATGAGTAAAGTAAGAATGGCTATCGAGCCAAGGATAAACAAGGTGGTTTTACTGCCACCGGTTGAAAGACCTTTGCCGATGCCGGAGAGATGTATATCCGAGATTGGCAGCATAAAGTACCGGCGCTGCTTGCCCATTTGCTTCAACTGCTCACCGAGGTGTCGCTGGATAAATGAAGGGAACTTTTGCTCTAATGCTTTTGCATTTGTTCCTTCTTTCAATACAACATAGGTATTGAACATATTGTTGTTGGCGAGGCTTGGGCTGTCGTTGGCAAATTGATCCATATCGCCTCCGCGGAAGGAAATGAAAAAATTGGCTTCGATGTGCGATGGCGATGTTGGCTGTAAAAAAACACCTGTCACCCGAAAAGTGCTATCGCCGTTAGAATTACTGCTGATTCGCACCATCTTATCCAATGCCCGCTGCGAACCAAAAAGTTTGTGCGAAATCTCTTCACTGATAACAACAGAATTCGGTGTGGTTAACGCCGTCCTGGGATTGCCTTCTTTGAATTTGTACGGAATAATCTGGAAAAAATTGGAATCTGCCAGTAATCCTTTTTGCTCATAAAAAGACTTAAACTGTCCTTCGCCTTCTTTTACCTGGAACAACGTTTTATCGTCCCGAAACAATTCAAGAAAGCGAGTGGACGAAGCAATTTCAGGATATTCTTCCTGCAACATCCTCCCCAGTGGGGCTGATGTTGTACCACCCTTATCTTCCACGCCTTGATCGATAAATGCTGTTCCCAATTTGTAAATGCGATCACCATTTGGATGATGCTTATCGTAACTCGTTTCGTGGTAGATGTAAAGGGTAATCAGAATACAGCAGGTAAGGCCTACGGAGAGGCCAAATATGTTGATAAAAGAAAATACTTTATTCTTCATCAGATTGCGCCAGGCAATCCTCACGTAGTTGCGAAACATGGTCATGGTTTGATGTTGGATGTTTTGATGTTGGAGAAAAGTTGTGCAGGCTTCCAACATTCCATACCGGCGGCGCTTACACCATAATGTTCTCAAGTACTGTCTGTCCGTCAAGCATGCGAATAATACGATGGCTGTACCGGGCATCATGTTCGGAGTGAGTCACCATAACAATGGTTGTTCCCTGTTCGTTTAAGTCAGTCAGCAATTGCATGACTTCATTACCATTGGAAGAGTCAAGGTTTCCGGTAGGTTCATCGGCCAGTATCAGTTTTGGATTGTTGACGACAGCTCTTGCCACAGCCACACGTTGTTGCTGACCACCTGACAATTGCTGGGGATAGTGATTTCTACGGTGCATGATCTGCATTTTATCCAGCACATCTTCCACCCTCTTTTTTCTTTCTCCTGCGTTAATACCCAGGTAAATCAATGGCAGCTCCACGTTTTCAAAAACTGTTAGTTCATCAATCAGGTTAAAACTCTGGAAGACAAAACCAATGTTCTTTTTACGCAGATCGGCTCTTTTGCGTTCATTGAAGTTTGCTACTTCGATGCCATTGAACAGAAAGCTTCCGCTATCGGGATCATCCAGTAGTCCAAGAATGTTTAGTAAAGTGGACTTGCCGCAGCCGGATGGGCCCATGACAGCAACAAACTCTCCTTCTTTTACTTCAAACGAAAGTTTGTTCAGGGCTACCGTTTCTACGTCTTCGGTACGGTATATTTTCTCCAGGTTTTTGATCTTTATCATGATGGAAGTGTTATAGTTTAATAAACAATAAGAATGGATGGTGCAAGATTGAAGGAAGTGCTTTTTGCAATTTTTTTAGCAGCAAATTGTTTCTTTTCCTTGACAGGTGAAGAAGGTGCATTGTTGATACACAACAACGACAGGATAAGAAAAAGTTTCATAACAAAGTTGGTTTGGTTTATCGCTATTTTTTAATAACTAGTTCATTCATATTCGTATAGTTCTCATAGCTGGATGTCACTACTTTATCACCTGGCTGCAAGCCACTTACTACTTCGTAATAGTCAGGATTCTGCCGGCCCAGTTGCACATCCACTTTATAGGCTGTTTGTCCATCACTGCTTAATTTATAAACCCAACTGCCACCTGTCTGTTGAAAGAAACCGCCTTTATTTAAAAGTAGTGCCTGGGTTTCGTCACTTAAGGCCAAACGTATTTGCAGGGTTTGTCCGCGACGTATGCCTTCCGGAACAGCAGCCTCAAATTGCATGTCTACCTGGAAGCGGCCGTTGTTCACCTGAGTGTAAACCTTTGAAATTCTTAGCTTATAAGTCTTATTGGCGATGGACGCTTCTCCCATTAGACCAATGAATACACGGGAGATATAATGTTCATCAATATCAACCCTTACTTTGTATCCGCTGATGATGTCAATTTGTCCAAGGCGTTCGCCTTTGTTTTTACTCTGTCCAATTTCTGCATCTAGAGACGTAAGCTGACCATCAACCGGCGCCCTAACCACCAGGTCACCAACTTTTTTACGCATCACATTTAGGGCATTCTGCGATCCCTTGTAAGATTGCTGCGCCTGCGTAACCTGTTGCGCATTGGAAGATTCATCCTGCCGTAAGATGCGATCTGTCAGGTTCAATCTCTCCATCTGGTAATTGAAATTATTTTCTGCCTGCTTGAATTCCTGCAAACCAATGGCCTTTTGTTCGTACAAGTATTTATTCAGATCATACACACGTTTGGCTTCCTTGTAAGCACTTTCCACATCCGTTTTTTGATTGAGTTTTTGCGTTGTGTTTTGTTGCGCCGCGTTTTTGGCAATTTGCATTTGGGTAAGCAGGTTATACACAGAAGTTTGCTGGTTCACTAAACTTAATTCAAGATCCGTATTGGATAAGCGCAAAATAGGCTGGCCTTTTTTCACCATGGCGCCGTCTTCTACAAATTTCTCTTCTACCCGGCCGCCTTCCACTGCATCGAGATAAATGGTAGTTTGGGGAAGTACGATTCCAGGTACCGGAATAAACTCCTGGAAGGTTCCCTTTTTTACTTCGCTGATGGTTATGCGTTCTGCTTCTACATTCAGCTTTGAACCGCCGGAAGTAAAATAAACACTCCCGGCAATCAGGAGAACCAGTGCGAGAAGACCAAAGACAGTGTACATCTTTTTCTTACTCCATCCTTTTCTTTCAATTTTTCTATCCACAGTTAAATTTTTGTGTTCTGTACAAAACAATGCAATACGATGCCAAAAGGCAGGCATTTTGATTTTCAACAACTTAGCAAAGACTTAATCTACGAAAGTGTTCGCAACCGAACAAAAACTGTTCGCTTTCGATACACTGAACTTTGCATCAAAATCAGGGGCCGTTCATTTTCAGAAGTTTAGATTGATGGCATGCTGTTAGTTTTGTACTTTGCTACAATTCATTACCAACCATGTCATTTAAAACTGCTTCCGTTCTTATTATTGACGATGATGTAGATGTGCTGACTGCAGTTCGTTTACTACTGAAGCCCGAGGTGAAAGAGATCGTCACCGAGAAAAACCCCGAGAACATTCGTTCCATACTAGCCAAACAGGATTTTGATGTGATCCTGCTGGACATGAATTTCAACAGTTCTATCAATACAGGCAATGAAGGAATCTTTTGGCTGAAAAAAATTAAAGAGTTTCGGTCTGCCGCTTCTGTTATCATGATCACCGCATACGGCGACATAGACCTGGCCATTCGTTCGTTAAAAGAAGGTGCTTATGATTTTATTGTAAAGCCCTGGCACAACGAAAAACTGATAGCAACCATCAAGGAAGCTGTCCGCCAAAAAGACAACAAAGGCAATGCGGTTATGCCCAATGGTTCTACCATTTTTGAAAAGGAATTATTGGGAGAATCGGAAGTCATGCAGGACATTTTTTACAAGATTCAGAAGATTGCACCGACTGATGCAAATATTTTGATCCTTGGCGAGAACGGAACGGGCAAGGAAGTCATTGCAAAAGCCATTCACCATTTTTCTTATCGATCCACAAAACCATTCATTAAAGTAGATGTAGGCGCTTTAACAGAATCGCTTTTTGAAAGTGAATTGTTTGGTCACAAGAAAGGTGCTTTTACCGATGCAAGAGAAGACCGTGAAGGACGTTTTGAAGCCGCAAATACAGGAACGCTTTTCCTGGATGAAATAGGAAATATTTCCTTGCACCAGCAAGCAAAGCTGTTAAGTGTGTTGCAAAACAGGCAGGTCATTCGCCTGGGTACAAACGAGCCAAAGCCCATTGACATCCGGTTGATATGTGCTACTAACATTCCCATTTCGGAACTGGCCAATGAAAGCCGTTTCAGAAAAGACCTGATCTACCGCATCAATACAGTAGAGATCATCGTTCCACCGCTAAGGAAAAGAGGAAATGATATCTTGCTGTTAGCTTATCATTTTACCAAGATCTATTGCAACAAATACCTGAAGCCAAAGTTGGAATTGGATAAAACGGCCAAGGAAAAGCTGTTGAATTATCACTATCCTGGTAATGTACGGGAACTGCAATATGCAATTGAAAGAGCTGTGATCATGTCGGAAGACGATGTGCTTTCCGGGCGGGACATTCTATTTTCTCCCATTGAAACCATGACTGTTGAAACCAAAGAGGAACATTCCAATTTAAGTACAGTGGAAAAAAACACCATCTTGAAAGTGATCGAAAAAAACAACGGTAACATTTCAAAAGCAGCGAAGGAATTAGGCATCACACGAACCGCATTATACAGGAGGCTGAGTAAATATGACATTTGATACTTCCTACAATCGAATCATCCTCCGTACGGCACTGTTGTTTATAACATTGTCGCTTGCCTCCTACCTGCTGGTGAAACAATCCTTTCTTCTTTTGGCACTGCTTGCACCAGTTCTCTGCTATCAATTGATTGAGTTTGTTAAGTTCCAGAAAAAAACACAGGATGAGCTAAACCAGTTTGTTGAATCGATTCACTACCGCGATTTCTCCCGCTACTTCGATGTAAAACATGCGTCAGCTGACATTCAGCCCCTGCGCAAAGGCTTCAATGAAATCAACAGCACCTTCAAGGTAATCAGTAAGGAAAAAGAAACCCAATACCAGTATTTACAGAAGATCCTGGAACTGGTAGATACCGGCATCTTTTCTTATGAGATTGAAAGCGGCGAAGTTGTCTGGATGAACGAGACGCTAAAGAAAATGCTGGAAGTGCCTTACCTGAAAAATGTTCAATCCTTATCCAGGAGAG
>Ga0068629_1000305_pt1 | contig 13528 bp, 13 predicted proteins | sample InSIn3gowninarea_FD_77432 | JGI IMG/M metagenome (GOLD analysis project Ga0068629, IMG submission 77432) | Clean room microbial communities from NASA Spacecraft Assembly Facility at Jet Propulsion Laboratory, Pasadena, California, USA -... ...
GACATGACGTTGCTAGATGTTGGTTGTGGTCCTGGCTCTATGACGCTCGACTTGGCTTCTCGTCTGAATCAGGGTCATGTTTATGGCATTGATATTGGAGATGCCGCCATCGAGGAAGCACGAGCCCTGGCCAAGGAACGGAATGTGTCCAACACGAGCTTTAGCACCGCAAACATTCTCAATCTTGCTGGAACAGATATCGCAAGCATGAAATTTGATGTGATCCATGCTCATCAATGCGTCATCCATATTCCTTATCCTCTGGCTGCTATCCAAGCTATGAGAGGATTGCTTAAGCCCGGTGGCTTCCTCGCCATCCGTGACGCTGACATGGGCACATCAATCCACACTCCGCACTTTCCCGAGCTCGACCGGAGTTTCGAGATGGTAAATGCCGCTATGCGTGCTGCTGGTGGAAACCCAGACGGTGGGCGTCATCTGCTGTCGATGGCCATGATGGCAGGCTTTCCACGAGATGCGATCACGCTCACAATGGGTAATTGGTGCTTCTCGACGCCCGAGGAGAGGACGTACTGGGCAGAGACCTGGGCCAGCAGGCTCTTGACGACGAAGTTGAAGGACAGAGTGATCCAGTACGGGGGAGCAACACCTGAAGAGCTGGAGCACGTTGCGGAGGCTTGGAAGAAGTGGATGAAATGCGAGGATGGCATCTGGGCAGCATCACACTTTGAGATCATTGCCAAGCTTGAGTGAGGTCGACTCGAGCATCTCAGAAGGTTAGGTACTGTGAATTCTATCCATGGCGTGTGGTTTCTGCTTTGGCTGGATTGAATGAAGTTTTTCATTGCACACATTCGAATGCTTGCTTGTCGTTCTTTTGAGAGGCGAGCTCGAAGGATCGCTTCTTCCAGTCAACTCTCCGGTCTTCTGACTCAAGAGACTGCTCGGTGGACCTAATCCAGACCAATCTCACACCACCAAGGTAATCACGTTAACAACGAGGAAAGCAACGAGGATGACAATGACGAGGATAACGAAGATATCGAGGATGTCGATCTATTATAGCGCGTGCAGCAGTACATTGACGGCGACGGACCTTCTACCGCGAAGAAGACCATGCGTTATGACCAGCTAGAGCGGCCGAAACCTATACTAACACTAGCAACAGCACTGCCTCTTACTGTTTCCCCCATCGATCCCTAGTTCATCTTCATGCGGGTCTTTAGTATTGGTCTCTTCTACCTTCCCGAGTCTCCTCATTACTTTACTAAGCGTGGTCGGATTAAGGCAGCTCGCTACTCGTTGTCCCGCCTTCGTGGTCAGCCCCGAGACTCTAAGTACATTAAGGTCGAGTTGTCTGAAATCATCGCTAACGAGGAGTACGAGCGTGCTCTGATCCCCACTACTGGACAGCTGTCTGGATGGCGGCAATTCAGCAGGAAAGTATCTGTTTGCAGTCTGATACTCGAAGTGGCACCATTGAGGTTTAGTTAAATCCTTCAACATGTCTCATTTGAGTCGACCGAATATTGAGGACGGCACCCCATACTGTACGTACTATGCTTGCCGCCAGAAGCAACCGTGTACCGAACACTTCAACGTAAAGGGTCACTCGTCGATGCTTGCGTTAGCTTGGCTGCAGCTCTCTCTGGCACTGATTTGGAGCTGACATAAGTGGAAGACCTCTACCTGTACAAAGGCAAAGGAAACTTCGGAAATTACTTGACCTCCAAGGATTCGGTGGAAATTCGAAGAGGCCAAGCTCGCACTTTGAGATCATCACGAAGCTGTAGCAAGGTCGTTTCGAAGCAGTCTAAGAATAGTATCAACTCATGTATGGTAGACAGTAGCACGGCAGTCACTGCTCCTTATGCTCCCGGTATTGGATCACTGTAGAGCAAGCAAGCTGTGATAGACGCCGTAATTGTCCTGTATGGTCAAGTGAGTTTGCCATCTCGGCCTTAAACACGAATGTACTCCCTCCAATCTAGCTTAACCGCCTCCATACTCCTCATTGAGTCCCAATATCCATTGTACTTATTATGCCAGACCCGCATCATGACTGTGAGCAGATCAGTCCGTCGACTGCAGCTGATATGGTGCCCGGACACCTTTCATCTCAACTGTCACGATATGTACAGCACACAGGAGGAGATCAAACACAGACTTCGGTCACTGTATGACTGCAACCTGGCGACTAGCCTAGAGCTTTCTGCTACATCACACCGCAACAGCACCCAGGAGACCCAAAGCAGTGGCAAGTCTATCTACGGATGCAACCTGGGGACTACCCAGTAGCCCTTTCTGCTGCACAACATCGACGACTGCCCAACCCACCCACTAGACACACTACAACGAATCTCATTCGACTATACTGTACCTCCTGCTCCTGCCTCACACCATATGTGCTCACTCAGGTTATGTCCTGCATTTGTAAATCACAAACAGAATCGTCCTGGGGATAAACCACTGCATACCTCAGCGATCATGACCAAGGCACACCACAACGCCAATACCTCATGGGGACCAAAAGCATCAAGCTCATGACCTGTGCACTACCCGAGTGCTTGGGTATTTCAACAACAGAGATACCTGCCTCACCTTGGCATACATACCCCGAAGGTGCAAGTGCAAGTTCAAGAGAGCGCAAGCATAGCCGAGCTCCATCGAGACCCAGTAGAAAGTATGTTCAATGTCACTGGCGGCGAGGAATCTTGGTATGCCCCGTGATGCCCCGTTCGATGTCCTGGAAGTCCGGGCTCTCCTCTCACGACTCGGTTGCCATCGTGTGGTCGGGACATGCCGGCCTCAGACGGCCCTCTACAACGGTGTACGCGAAGATACTCTTTGTCAAAGCGACCTGTGCCGAGGTCCTAGGGTGCAGTGTGTTGTGTGCACAATGTTGCCCTGGAAGATGCTGTGCCCAACTCGGCTACCGTGCACCTGGTCAAAGCATATTGGGGAACCTGCGCAGTATCATCCAGTAAATTAAAGCCCATCCAGTAAATGAGAGCCCAGTGTGATGAGGGATGCTTTGATAAATCTATGTATCCAGCGCTTTCTGTGCGTGCGTATTCTATGCTGTATGCTATGCAGCCCAACCCAACCCAACCCAACCATACACGCCTCGACTCATGCGTCGCAACAGTCATCACTCGTTTTCTTCGTCAACGTGACCCACCACAATCTCTCCAACCTTGCCAGCTTCTTCTCGCGCAGCTCAAACTCAAAGAGGAAGAGAAGGCGGTCTCTCCTTGCTCTGCGGGCCAAGCCCGGGACTGTCCGCCTCCTGATGTTTCGCGCTGCTTCCCTTAGATCGAAACGTGCTTACAGCAGGGATGTCCGCCTTGAGTCTCTCCTCCTCGGTGCTGTAAGCTCTTGGAGTAAGCTTGATCAGCGTATGCAATGGTACCTCCATCCACGGACTACGCTCCTGGTGAATTCCCATGAAGTAGGCGTAGATACACCTTATAATGGCTTGATGTGTGACAATCAAGATGTTCTCTGCTCTCTCCAGCTCCATGATGATCGGCTCCAGTCTGATGACCACATCGCGGTACGACTCGCCTCCGAGATAGCGGTAGTTGTACTTATCGGCATCACGCGCCGCAAAGTCCTCTGGAAACTTCTGTTCAATTTCGGCGTAGGTTAGGGCGTCGCATTGTCCGCTGTCTAATTCGTCCAATGCTTTCCATTCCAGTTTTTCGAATGTTAGATGTTGTGCGGTCTGTATTGTGCGTTTCAATGTTGACGTCCATACTGTAAGCTTGCGGTTGTCACCCACAGACTCTCTGACTAGGTCTGGCAGGCATTTCGCATAGGCTTGTCCACGTGGGGAAAGGTTCGCATCACCACCAATCTGTCCAGTTACGTTGAACATCGACTCTCCATGCTAGGAATTAGTTAGCATTAGTTGTGCAGTCGTCTCGGGTCCATACCCACTCGTGACAGCCAGATTGACCGAGGCTTGATGTGGAGATTCATGAGATAGTACACGACGCGACTTTGAAGGTAGTCCTGAATGCGATTGATCACTATCTGGCTTCCGACGTCAATGATTTTCACGTATGTCAGATGTGCCTCGTCTTCGTCGATAGTCTGATACACTTTCTCGTAGTTCCGTATCCTATTGCGAAAGTCCATTGCAGCCTCCTCCGGATCTTGTCCAGCATAGTCTGGCGAGGTCGTCTTGACTTCGAGGATATTGCTCATGATCAGCTCTTCATTGTCGCATTTCGACTCAACAAACAATGCCTCGACACCTTCTTGATCGCAGCGGTCTTGGATCCACGCTCGGCGTGGCTTTGTAGAGTTGGTTGCATCCAGTATCGCGATCTGACCATCTCCATCCTTGAACCACTTCATCATGTCTTTCACCGCATCTTCCGCCGCGGCCTTGCGTGCCTGCTCGCCCTCCTTGTTTGTAGTATCGAAGAAGTCTGCCGTAGGTGTAGGTGTATCTTTACGACGATATTGTCCAACGTTGAACGTCTTTGCACGGATCGAGAGCCAGCCGAGGTAGCGTACGACTAGATGTAGTCAGCAGTGCCTTTGAGATGACTGCCTTCTCGTGCCTCACCTTTCTGAGCTATCAGACTCTTCCCTCGTGCGGGTAACCCCACCATGACAACGCAGATCTGAACCTCATCTCCGACCTGTACACCCACGCCGTTAGTCCTGCGCCGATGTACGATAAAGTCAGAAGAAGCAGAACGTCCCACCGCCGGTCTCTCAAGGTCAGCCATGACGGGCAAGTCAAGGTGAACTCAAGATCCGATGATGTTGTAGGTTGGCAGCTAGGCGAGACTCATGCAGCAAGCAAGCAGCGCAGCGGATCGAGGATGCGGGGTCAGAGTGAGGCTATCGTGACAGTAGGGACGGTCTGATAGGTTAGTGAAGAGATGTCGGACGATGTGACGTGATCGTGAGCAACTGATGATGCTCGTGAGACCAAGATGGGACAAATCGTCTGGACCGGAGGCTCAAACCGATGCGGGGTATAACCCTCGTTCCTTCTCGAGACAGTAGATGTTGCCTAGGCGCTTTGACCGCTTGTGGTGTCTCGTTTATGCTGCTCAGGACTCCGTCGCAGGGTGTCTCTCGCCTTCGCCCGGGATATACTCAATATGCGACCGCTGGGGCTGGACAAGTCGCTACCTCGGCCGTATTCATTATCATCAAATCCCATGTTTGGTAGCCGCGATGCGATTTCTGCCGAGCTTTTGCCGGCTGTGTGCAGCAGCATCTTTTGGAGTGGAGGAAACGGCCAGCACATCAATAATTGCAAAGCGCAGAGGTCATCACTTCATTTCCTCAAAGCACCAAAGGGAGCTCTCACTTACCGAGGCAATAATTTGGTTGTCAGAGTGTCGCACAGCCATCTCTCCAGGCCAGGGCAAGGGCACGTCTTACTCGCTTGCGCGTTGATTTTGAGTTTTCGGGTGTTACGTAGCACAGACTTGTAGCGGAGAATGGAAGACGATTGTCTTCAAAGTCGTTGCCCTGCTGTTGCAGATGGATGCTTCGTGTTCTCGACAAGTAAGAAAGTGAGCAAGAAGATTAATATTGACCTCTTCAAGCCTTCAGGCGATGTTGGCAGACGTGATCAGCCCAAGGAGCTGCCCCTATCGTGCCGCGCATTCTTATCTTTCGACGCCCTGGTCCGTGCATCTACTGTATCCTAGGCTTCAGACGACAACATGCGTTGAAGATTGAGTAGGCTTTGCTTCCACACGCGATCGCAGCCCTACTCAATCCTCCCGGTAAAGGGTGTGCGGGCAGGCTGCTCCCTGCCTGGACCATACTGTCACGATTTAGACGGAGCTACTTGTACAATATGGCTTCAATAAGAAGCTCGTCCCAAAATTTGCTAGTTGCAAGAGGTGCCTAAAAATGGCTCAAGACAAACATGCCGTCTTGTTGATACGCATGCATGCTTTCCCTGTTTCGAGGAGATTCACGATCCATTTCCACGTCAGCAGACCATCGACTTGTGAAAAAGACTTCGTGTCGACAACAGCCGAGGTTTAGAACAGTCTCCAACTAACTTTCTCTTCCTCTACCAAACAGCTCCGGTACTCGAGTACAATGACTTTAAGGCTAGACACGTTCACTCGAGACGAAGATCTGTCACTATTATTGATCTATACGCTGCTTGGTTTCCGAAGCATCCTTTTGCCTTTTGACGACCACGATGACTGACCTGCTGTTTCTGAGGATTCCGAGACCCTATAAGATCACAATTCTGTGCGGCCATAGTCCACAATGTGACTTTCAACTTTGAAAGATCTCGGTTGTATGTCACTAAGAACACAACGCTGGACGCGCAGCAACAGGTGATAGCGGAACAAGCCACATAATTATTGGCGTCGTGTCTTGCGTAGCTTGTTCTTCTGGGCCAGAGGAAGATGAACGGCTCATGAAGTCTACGGCAACTTGCTTCAAGCCCGTCAGGCGTTGAGCTTCCACCTAGCATGGTTCACGAGTATCCAGAGCATGTGAGGCTCCAAGGGGTCCAAGCACATGGCCGTAGATCCGTGGCCACCATTCCTCCGTCGTTCAGCGAATCATCTTGGACACAAAGCCGTGGCTGCCGTATTTCCCCAGGTCATCGAGTTGCCTGGAGCTAAAAGTATCCTATACAGACCAGACCGTTTGACTTTCGGCACACTTTCGACTCAGTCAATTCTGGGGATATTGCGGGGATGCGGGGTGAACCAACGTTGACAAGAGTCTTGGGGGAAAGCCTACGGACCGGACTTCCCATATTCATCTGAAGATGTGTCGCAGGTATCACAGTAGTCACTTTCTTCGAGCTGTGTATAAGATGCAGGCTTCTTCTCCCTCTTTCCTCTCCCTTCTCTTCAGCACAATCAACACTTTCACTTCTCCTCCACTCTCACTCCAATAAGATTTAGCAGTCTTTCGTTATCAACACTCACACTCGCTTTCTTAACGACATCCCGTCATCTTCAAGACTAAGATATCATTATGTCTGACTACGAGCAAAAGATCCACGACAATCACATGGAGCACAGAGGCATGGGTGAACCCCTCAGCCGTCAGATGACAGTTGCCATCACACCTGAGCAATACGAACGTCTCTTCTTCCAACCAACACCCGCAAAAGGTGACTTGGCCAAGCGATTGGGTAACCCGACACTGCTTGGTCTGCTCGGCTTCTTGATCCCCTACCAATCCACCATCTTCTGTCTACTCGGATGGCAAAATGCTACCATCACCTGTAAGTTTCCTTTGAGCTCAGCCCTTACAACAAACCCGTCCTCGACATAGTCTGACATTGTATCTAGCTCTCGTCGCCGTGTCCGGTACTTACCTCTTCCTTGGTGGAATTGCCATGGTCATTGCTGGTATCTGTGAATTCATCCTCGGTAACAGTAAGTAGAATACAATCTCATCACGACTCCCAAGCACAACACTAACTCAACCCCTCTGCCAGCCTTCCCCTTCGCTGTCTTCATTATCTACGGTGCACACTGGGTCAACCTTGGCTACGACCAAGCCGTAACCGCCGACCTTCCTGCTGCTTTCGGCAAACTTGGTGCTCTCGACCCTGCCTACAACGCTGGTAATGGATTCTACAACGTCGTCATGGCCATGGTCACATTCTGTTTCCTCTGCGCATCTATCCGCGTCAACATTCCCTTCGTCATCACCTTCATCTCAGTCTTCCTCCTCTTCTGTTTCCTCGCCGCAGCAGACTTCCACCTTGGTAACAACCCTTCAGAAGCAGGTCTTGCTGGCACCGTTCACTTGGCATTCATTGCAGGTGCCTGTGGTTTCCCAGCTGCGCTTTGTGGATGGTACTTGGCTATCATCACTGCTTGTGCCTCTACTGGTGTTCCTTGCCCACTCCCAGTCTTCGACCTGAGCACAAAGCTGTTCTCAAACACCCAAGCTGCTAAGAATGAGGCTGCTGGTGCTGGTGGTGGCGCTGTCGCCCGGTCTGACGAGGAGTCTAGGCTGGAATAGTCTGGGACATGATAGAGATTGTTGTGTTGCATCGTGTTTTAGTCGGGTACTGTCAGCACAGTCGGGCTTTACACCACGGTTCGGGAACTTTGTAATTTAGCTAGCCTCAGTATTTCAGCAACAGCATGATCCAGTACGTCGACCTCTATACCTTCCTCTTCAACAATCCCTTGAAAAAGTCAAAGCTATTACTATCCGTTTGCAACGCCCACTTCCTCCCCGTCTCCCTCTCCCCACCCCTCCCATCCTGCACCAGCTCCTCCGCCAACAACATTCCCCAGTCACTTGTAATGCCCTTGATTTTCGCCCTTGCTCCATCCTCCATCTCCAGCGTCACAACCTGCTCGCTGTGAAGCCAGTGCCTGTAGTACATCTGCTCGAGCTCGCCCTTGAACCCCTGTCTACAGAATGTCGAGTACAGGCTCGAAAAGCTGACCAGGATCCTCGCGAGTAGCTTCTCGAGCGTGAACGGTGTCAGTGGTTTAGGCGCTAGACCTGAGCGCGCGCCGGCTGTTTGGTTCTTGTCGTTGAGGGCGTGCAGAACTGCATTCAGCGAGGTAGTAGGCGCAGCGTTGGAAGTGTTCAGACCGATGCCGACGATGAGGTTGTAGTCACCACCCGAGTACGAAGAGTTGACGAGAATGCCACCGATCTTGACGTAGCTGTTCCGGTCCGCGGGATTGGCGGAGGCGCCTTTGGACGGGTCCAGCGCGTAGATGTCGTTGGGCCACTTGAGCTTGATGGGTACGGCGCGGTAACCCCGGACTGTGCTGCTGGCGGCGCTGGAAGAGCTGGAGCTGGGGCGGTTGATGTCGGCGTCGTAGGTTTGGACGCCTTCTGCTACGGCGAGGGCGGCGAGATATTGGATGAATACGACCGGGGCGGTTGACTGCAAGAGGAGCGGGTGGCGTAAGACGAAGGAGAACATGAGAGAGCCGGCGGGTGAGATCCAGACGTTGGAACCGCGGCCACGCCCGGAGAGCTGGGTTGTTGCTGTCATTGTTGTGCCGGAGGGAAGCTGAGATGTGAGATTGGGATTTCTGAAGGTGTCAGTCGTTGTTGTCTCGGTATTATTGGTTGGATACGTACTTCTCGAGCAGAGTGCTCGTGCTGGTAACCACTTGGCCATACATAAGATGTTTGCCAACATGCAAGTTAGCATAGAGAGCACGTCTTTCAGAGTTGATGTAAGCGTGATGTGCCAGAAAGTAGGCGTCGTGGTTGAAGTATGGCACTTCCTGTGCTGTTGGAGGCTGATCTTCGTGTGCAATGAGTCTTTTCACGATTTTCTCGTAGTCAATAATCTTATCTGGATCCTCGTCTCCAGCGTCTCCGGATTGACCACTGATAGCTTTCGCTGTGTCGATTATTGCCTTTGTGACGCTAGACATTGACCAGACATCAGAAACTCTTTGTAAGGCGAATGTGTCAACCGGGCCTTTGATCACTTCCTCATCGCCTTCTTTCGTGATTGCATTCTCCTTCTGTAGCTCTACAAGGACCTTCCTTATAGCATTCGGCTCCACACTCGAGAAATGTATAGGTGAAAGCGAAGGAAGAGCCTGTTCTTGCGGGCTGACATGAAGTCCCATCTTGAGTAGACATGCTCTCAAGAAGTCGGATCGTGATTTATCATCTGCTGTAAGAGCATCAACTACAGCCGGATTCATATTCTTAGCATCTCTGCTTAGGTTGATAGCAGCAAATCTGATGTCATGTTAGTAGACTGGGGACATCGCAGAATAGGAGAGCCTACTCGGGATGAGGTCCAGTAAGTAGAGCACAGCCTTGCCCAATCTTACGATATACCACTGCTGCAGCTCCTTCGCCGGACTTGACGTTCAGATGTTCTGTATAATGAGCAAGTATTTCTACGCCACGATCGCGGTATTTCTCTGCGTCTACAAAGACGCTTCCGCCATTTGCGTACGTTCGGAAAACGGCGGGCAGTGCGCCACCATTCGTAAAGGCGTGCTTCTCGACAGACAACTCGGCAGCACGAGTGCCCTCTTCACTGTTATATTGGAAGCCAGGAAATGCCGGGCCTCGACAGATACCCGGGTAGAACCGCAGCTCACGGTCTCCCACAACCTCCATACTAGGGTTTCCAAGCTCGAACTCGCATCGGGACGAGCCATAGTAGCCGCCTGCACAAAAGCCTAGATATGCGCCACCGTTCTGCACGAATTGGCGGATACGCCGGTTGCCTTCGCCATTGAGTGTCCGACAGTATGGAAGATCTGCACCTCCGGGCATCACCAGCATGGCGCAAGTATTCGCCCATGGCTCTTTGAGAATGACATCGCCCGTCACAGTCAAGACAGCATAGTTGGGTGAAAGAAAGCGTCGAAGAGAGTACAGAACATGACGGACCGACTCTGATGTGCTACCAGGTCCTGTAGAGTATGAGCTTCGAACTAGAGTATGAGGATCGAGGCGCCAGATTACTTACCCGCATATACAAGGACGTTCAATCGAGCATTGGTCGACATAGTAGTATTGACTCAGGGGCTGATGGCGAGTGCTTTTACTTTACATCATTCAGCTGACTTCCATCAAAACGAAGTCTTTTCTAATTTCGACTTACCTCGTCTCGTCTGGTGATAATCTCGAGTGTACAGCTATTTCAATGTCAACGTCAGCACAACAGCCAAGCACTGGACGTAGCGCTGATGAAGATGATGAGCCTGATGACTGGTATGGTAGACAGATACAGTCCGTCTGACAAGACACTAATAATATTCCAGGGATAAGAGAATCTTCAGCACTGGTTGTGCAGGTACAGAACTGCTCTTGACTCCTCAGCTGACTGTGCTTCGATGATTTCTGACACGACAGCAATAGTGGAGAACACGAAGCTGAACGACTGCTTTTACGACAAGAAGGACTGGAGGGCGTGCAAAGTAGAGGTAAGCTAGTCAGATGTTAACAGAGTTCTCATTTAACGCTGAAGCTTTGATCTTTGATCCTTGATGCTGACCACGGGCATAAGATGGAGGCTTTCAAAGAGTGCTGGAAACGAAAAGGAAACGAGCAGAGGACAGATATGAAGGACGCTTGAGCTCGAGGCATCGTGTCAAGATTTATGCTACCGTTTGCTATATCACTACGTACAGACCGAAAAGACTCTCCACTCTACACTTGATATACTTCATTGTAATCCCTGCAGCACAAGGTCATAGGTGGCGTTGCTAGCCTCGCCGCCACCGGAGCTGTGCCCGACACCTGAAGATCTCCAAGAAGCTGAAGTCGACCAGCCTCTTGTTTGATAATACTTCCAAACGAGAAAATGGACTATGCAATGAGAGCGCCTATGCGCGCCCTGCAGCTGCGAGGAATCCACAAAGCTATCGCGTCTGCGACCGTAAAGCCCACCTCGCGACGCCCTATAACCACTTTCTCTCCTCCTCAACAGAGCAACACCACCTTCACACCGATACGTCGAACGCCACAAGCGAACACATCAACAGGCTACACAGCTCGCTCGACTGCGCCTACACAGAACGCTGCTCCCGCACAAACACCTGCACCTCCCTACCCTAGACAGACTCTTCCTCCTGTCCAAACAGAGCGCAACATCGCCGCCAATCCACCACAAGAGCCCATCACAGACCTAAGCCAGTCAGGTTTATCAGATCAGCCGTCCAAGACCGGCACTCCATCAGAAGAGAATGTTGACTGGACCACATCGTTTTCAGGCCTCTCATCCCAGGCATTCTCGAAAGAGGCTTCGGATATCCTGATGCAACCTGTGAATACAGATGACATTGAGATCAAAGCAGACGGCATACTGTACCTGCCTGAAATCAAGTACCGACGTATCCTGAACAGGGCTTTTGGACCTGGTGGCTGGGGTCTCGCGCCAAGAGGAGAGACTATCGTCACGGCCAAGTGTGTGACGAGGGAATATGCATTAGTCGCGAACGGAAGGTAAGTGTATGCAGTCAAGAGTTGGATCACAAGACACTGACATTATTTGCAGATTAGTATCAATAGCTCGAGGCGAGCAAGACTACTTTGACAGTGATGGCATTCCTACAGCTACAGAAGGCTGCAAGTCAAACGCCTTGATGAGATGTTGTAAGGATCTTGGTATTGCTTCAGAGCTATGGGACCCGCGGTTCATCAGGAGTTATATGAAGCAGCATGCGAAGGAGGTGTGGGTGGAGCATCAGGTCACGAAGAAGAAGAAGAAGGTCGTCATGAGGAAAGACGATGAGGTCAAGTATCCCTTCAAGGAGACTTGATCGGACCGAGCCTTTCCAGCTACTGGCCATGTCAATACTTTGTACAAAGGGACTCATCCTGTGGATGTTGTAGCTACTTAAGGCACATCTGTTGTCTCAACCAGTACTCCCCAGACGCCTAACAGCAATACACATCTTGCCGCTGCTGCTACCTCGAGAGGTTAGAAGGGAAAGCATCTCGTCACACGTTATGGAATGTCAGAAGTTGAGAACTACGTGAACAAGGCTTATGCCTTGACCAGTCGGTGGCTACTTTTTTATACCCAACCTTCGATGTCAAAATCAAATCTTCGATCACGATCCTTTTCGAGCATATCTTTACCATGCTCATCGCACAACGTGCGCTCTATGAACGTAACGTGTCCGCGCCGGTCAACGAGAATAACAGTCTGCTTCTGCGTGCCATACATGCCGCTCATGACACTCACCGGCTTCGTTCCCTCTGCAGCAGCAATCTTATCTGCAGCAGGCTTGTCAGTCCCAGTGTCCGCTCCAATTCTAGGTATGAAGATGCTATTCCGCAACTCCTTGACAAATGTGATCCAATCTTCTCCAGCTTGCCATTCCGGCAATGTATCTGTGCTTAGTACGGCGAAACAGCGCTCCGCAAGCTCCTCGGATGCCTCGTGTGCATCAAGACTCTGCTCAACAGCCTCATCTAGTAGTCTCTCGCCCTGCACAACTTTTGGCCATGTTCGGTCCCCATAGTGCGAGTTACTCAAACCCCATGTACCGTCCTCAAGCCAGGCAACTTCTCTTGCTTCTTTCATCCTGTTGCTAACAATGCCTAATCTCCCAGATCGTGGTATTTCTCTTGTCGCATTGGCGTCCGCTGGTAGAGCATTCCCTAGCTGCCCAAAAACAAGACTAAATCCTCCAACCCCTTGCACACCTTCACCCTCTACCAGCCTCTCCTCAACAACCGCGATGTCAGCAACTTACGGTCCTACGCGTTACTCCAGTCTGACACTTTCTATATAGGAGTTCCTCACAAGACCCACAGCACGCGCAACATGGTGGTCTCAACCACACTCCCATGTTCTCGGTGGTCGCGACCTTCAGCGTGAGGTGCAAGGAACCTGGCTAGGCATGACACGGCAAGGCCGATTGGCTGTTCTTACAAATTTCAGGGAAGAGGGGGAAATTATACAGGGCGAGAGAAGTAGGGGAGAGCTGCCGAAGATGTTCTTGGGAGTGCCGCAAGATTCGAGCGAAACACCGGCGGAGTTTGCGGAGAGGCTGGTAGAGGGTGAAGGTGTGCAAGGGGTTGGAGGATTTAGTCTTGTTTTTGGGCAGCTAGGGAATGCTCTACCAGCGGACGCCAATGC
>Ga0068629_1000306_pt1 | contig 13526 bp, 4 predicted proteins | sample InSIn3gowninarea_FD_77432 | JGI IMG/M metagenome (GOLD analysis project Ga0068629, IMG submission 77432) | Clean room microbial communities from NASA Spacecraft Assembly Facility at Jet Propulsion Laboratory, Pasadena, California, USA -... ...
CGTGCAGAGTTGCGCCTGAACTTGATAATAGAATTATCTCTATGCTATATTTTTGTGTTGTATCGGGAAAGGGTGGCTGAGTTGTTGATGCTGAGCAGAAATCCTCCGTTATTCGAAGACTCGGCGTCGGTTCTGCAGACAGCTCTTCGTCTGTGTGAATCTACTATTACTGTCGCATTCAACATGCAGCAAGAAGGGCTTCACTGAGTGATAGTATTGTTTCTACTAAACTCTCTCCAAGGACCGACCAACCTTCCCCTGTGTGCACCTCCACTTTGGTTTTCAAAACGCGGCAAGGTAAGAACACATCTATCTTGCTCGGCCTTCACAACTTGATTGAAGACACGAGTCTGTACGAGTTATCCGGTAAACGATTCGGATACTCAGCTCTGGAAGAAAACAGTCCCATGCCTTGGATCCACGCGCGGGCACAATGGAGATATTATCTGGACAGGATAGCCCCCTTGAAAATGCCTTCCAAGGTTCTCGTTACTCATATCGCTCTCCATTGAACTCTGCCCTTTCTCAGATACTTCCTTTCTCGCAAATTACACTGCCACTTTCACAGCACTGCTTTGAATAACACCTGATTTACTATCTCTACTGCTTATTTCTATGTCTGACACTTTATCGCTCGATTTGTTTTCACATCTCATAGGCAGCTGCATCCACCCACGCGCACACTCAGCTCATATCTGGACAACGAAGATGGTGCTTTTCGTATCAAAGTGATATACAATCGTCTTCGATGCTTCGCTGGCTTTGGCAAAGTAGAAGGCACGGCAGCGTGTGCGCGAAGAAAATTTACCGCACACCGACCTCGCTTTCTTCAATATCTGCGATAATCTATGCCATTCTCCAAGACAACTACGCTTTTGCAAAGCATAGGCGAATTGTGCTCAAAGGTGAATCGTGCTCTGATATCCTGGGTTCATGCAGGACAGATGTTTTGAGCAATCTCAAGGAGAGCTACAGGTGCTTTTTTCAGAATTGCGACTGACACACAGGTCAACCGTCACTCTCACGCCAGCTCAGAAGAGTGTGTCGATTTTGGGTATGGGTAGTCGGGTGATCGAAGTTCACAACAGGAGCTGACGCAATCTCTACTGTGGATTCCGGTCAACCATCTTTCAGTGCAAGGTGCAAAGATTGGTTGCTGGTAGATTGATTACCCTGGACATACGAACGCCTTTCATGATATATCGCCGTGCACATGTCTTCGAACCTTGGACGTCTTGAGCCCTTGCACGACTTGTCTACACAAGAGCATGCTTATGGCGGATCGGACCATGCCGGCTACTCGCTAATTGCACACATGGATGGGAGAGGATACTTTTCGTTTTTGATGATATTCATATTCGCTGAGACTCTGGTAGAGCGAACTATAAAGCAGCATAGTGACCACTGCGATTTCCAAGGGTGTGTCACACTCCTGTCTCGGTACCCATTGTGTACATTCAGTCTGGACATAAGTCAGCGCCATCTTGGAAAAATGTTCACATCGTAAGGACTTACGGTTTCCGCTCCGAGCGACCATCTGCAACCTCATCTGTCCATCTTCTCGTTGACCTCGATACTTTTCCAGCGACCACATCTTGTAATATGCGTCCAGGTATTGTCAAAACTTTCGAGCGCGAGAAGTAATCCGTGTTCTCAGCTTCCCCGTCATGCTCAAGTGTGAACAAAGCCTGGACGACAGCCGAGTCAGATTGCCTCAACTTTTGTCGACTCAATCAAAGGAAAAAGCTCCTTCCATTACTGACCATCTTCTCTTAATCTACTCGAATAACGGACAATCCGAAATCCAGCAGTAGAGTTCTTTAAGAGTGTTTGCCACATCGACTTTACTCCTGGCCTCGAATTTTCTGCCGTTTAAAGTAATGACGAGCTCCTCCAAAGTCAAGTCAGACTCCAGCTTCTTAACCATGAGTTGCCATGATACTCTACCACCTTCATCAACGATTGCCGCGAACGTAGATAGCTCACGTAAAGTTGTGCTGCATCGTGAGATGAATGAGGACATGCCCCGGAGGTGCTCATCGCCGAGATATGGCGTGTGCAGAGCTTCCAGACATGGCATACACAGCGAATGCCAGATACGATTGTGTACACGGGCAGAGGCATAGTTCATTTCCAGGAACAGTATTTCGACCTTCGTGAAGAGGCGCAAGAAGTTGATGAAAGGTACTGGGTTTGTGTCTGCGAGTGAAGAAGATCCAGTAGCCAATAAGAGAAATTCGACCCTCTCAAAAGCTTCCACAAGTTCTCCATGAGTTATGTGCTCAAAATTCATGTGGGCTCCTTGGATATCGTTAAGCTGAAGTGAATAGGGGCACTGGTTACTGTAGACCAAAGCAGAAATGACTTTCTTGCATACAATGGTGTGGAGGCTTGCACCGGCATAGTCCCAAGTCCTTTTCTTTTGCGTTTTCTGCAGAGGGTCCTCTTTGGTGGAGTTCAAGATTTCTGTATATCCTAGCAAAAGGTACTTGTCCGTCGTAAATGCACTTCCGGAATCGAGTGTGGGATTTGTGTCAGTGACTGTCAATGCGCTCAGAACCAGATTTTCCATGATCCGAATCAGCTGTTCCTCAAATCCCTCTTCTTCTTCGTCTTCTTCTCCAGATATCATCCATCGCACACTCTCGTTAGCGCATGACTGCCAGGATTTGTTCGGGCGCTGGAACGGAAGCTCATCCTCTTTGCAGTGACGATCAGCAGGACCATAATCATCATCCTCACCAACTATTTGGTCATCATAGTAGGAGAAATTGAAGATCGACGAGCAGATCTCTAGGTCGTCGACGACATGCTGAAGGCGTGGGTGTTTGGAGATAGCCTCTAGCCTGTCCAGAGAGCCTTTGGTAGGCAAGATGCAGATTTCTTCGAAATGCTGTTTGGCGAACTGCTGCCATGTGTGTTCTTGGAGCTCTTTGCAGGTGAGACGAACTTGACGGAGAGATGGTCTATCAAGGGAGTCGACGATCATGAGCATAAGCTCTGACGGCAAATTCAAGAGGCCTGGCATGTTTGTATGCCGAGACACTTTTGTAGTTGAAGAGGACTGGTATTGTATTGATGTTGAAGTTGTATCTCAGTCTGATGTTGAAGTTGAGTTTCGACTCTGATGTTGAAGTGAAGTCTTTGATTGAATTTATGTACTGTATGTTCATGTGTTGTCGGTGTTGACCAAGTGAGAACGAAGACGCGGCGTGTAAGCACATGTTACAGTCGTTTAAATAACTGCTCGGACTCGCGGTTGCAGCGGTGAAATTTTCCGCTTTTTGCGGAGTTTGGTGCACGTTCCACTACCAGATAGTTACAATTGAGGTAGTTAGTAAGGTGGTTGTTCGAGGTTGTATAGGCCTAGATAGGTTGCTCTTATACACGATAATTAGCTATATACGCCTAATCGAGACGTCTCTTTCTACTATATCTAAAAAGAAGGCTCCTACTACTAAGCCGAAGGCTACCCCTAAGGTATCTAATAAGCGATAGTCTTCGGCTCTCGTTAATATAATTAATAAGATTCATCGTAGATAGTATATTAAAGACGTTATAGATACGGTCATAAGAGACTATATAACTCTAAAGAGTTAGAAATTGACGCTTAAACTTAGTACGCGTAAGCTATTAGTTAATAAGACACTAAGCCGTATACCTCGCCTTCTACCTATATCGACTATACCGATTGCTCTCGTATTAATAGCTCTACCGCCGGTACTATTACCGTCTACTACGCTAGCTACGCCTCGAATAATTATTCTAGAGGATAACGATACGACGTTAGAGTTTAAAGTAGTATATACTAAAGAGCCTAAGTAGCCGAGGTAGTCTTAGGTTAGCGTTAATATTAATCTAGATAAGCCTTCGTAACCTAGTAGAGCTTATCCTCGCTTAATAGCTAACTATTAACTATCTATAGAGATAGCTACTTAGGCTACTACTTAGGCTCTTAAGATAGAGTAGAGGTTAGATAACCTCTAAGAGTTATTAAGATTAGCTATAGAATAAGAGTAGTAACGTTATATAGATAAAGCTATCTATTAGTAGCAAGTTCGTAACTACTATTATAAAGAGCGCTATCTCTATTAGGAAGAAGAGCGCTATTAAGAAGAGCGCTATTAAGAAGAGCGCTATTAAGATAAGCTTAAATAGTAATAGCGTACTATCTAGGAAAATTAGTTATACTCGTAGAGAGTCTTAGTATAGAGAGCGTCGTAATAGAACTTTTAAGTAGTAATAACTATATCTCTAGAGCTATTAGAGCTACTTAAATTCACGATAAACTAGTTAGTAAAGAGATAGGGAAGTAAGGAATTGCTTACGAGAGAGGCGCTTAATATATATACTAGTAATAATTAGTATTAGCGGATTAACGTATAGCTCTAGAAGTTTATTAATTTGTAGAGTATACGCTATTTTAAGCCTAATCTATCTAGTCTTAGAATAGCGTATTACTCTAGATATATAAAGCGCTTTATAATAGAGCGCTCTCTTACTAATAAAGATAACGTCGACTAGCTCTATAAATAGCTAGCTATCTACTAGCAATCTAGAAGGTTAAAGAAATAGGAGCCTCTATTAATTAATATAGTAACTACTCTTAAAGAAATTATAGTCGCTATAGCGGTAGTAACTATAAGGAAAGGCACTACTATAGATACGTAGAGAGTTACCCTTCTAGGATCGCTTATAGTAGAAGTAGCTATTAGTAACTATATCGTATAGATTACTATACGCTAGGGTTATACTATAACCTATTTAAACTATAGCTAAACTTACTATTAGCGAGGTATAGATATCGCTTAAAATTACCTACCTATAAGCGCTAACGCCTTAAAGCTATAGAATAAGCGTATCTAAGAGAGCCTATCTAAGTACTCTATCGATAAGCCTAATATTAATATAGTTATAGCGCTTATAAGGAATAAGCGTAATAAGAAATCAATCTAGACCGCTATAGATACTATTATAGTACTAAATATAGTATAAACTATACCTAGCGGCGGTATAGACTTTTCGTTACTCGCCTTATTAATATAGATATAGATAATAATAGCGATATAGAGCTAATTCCGCGAGTAGATAGTAGGGACACTCTCGATTATACTAGCGCTAGCGCCTCCGCTAGCGCCTCTAGTAATCTACTAGCCTCGAATTAGTATACTACCGCCGCCGCCTTAACTAGTAGGCGTACCGCTATTAAGCCCTATTAGCGTATCCGCCGATCCTACTAATACGCTAACTAAATTTTTCGAGGTAATAAAGAGTAAGGATTATTTTAAAAGGAATTAAGAGAAGCTAGATAAGATACTTACTACGTTAATTAATAAGGACTTCGACCTTAACGTAATTAAAGAGGTAGATATAGAGGTCTAGACCGAGTAATAGAGCTTTACAATTAGGTTATATACTCGAATTATTAGGGAGATTAAGCTATATAAAGCGTTAATTAGGTAGAAGAGGTAGTAGAAGGTATAGGAGAAGTAGAAGGTAACGTTAAATTAGTAGAAGAAGTAGGAAGTAACGTTAAATTAAGGCGCTTAGTTATCCTAATCGGTTATATTTAATACGCTAGTTATAGTTTAAAGAGCTCTTTTAATACCTCTTATTTCTAGATTAACTATATATAATTATTTTAATCTATTTATTTAACCGTATAACTATAGCTCTAAAACTACGTATCTACGTACTTTCTACCTACTTACTATATAGTAAAGGCTAAAAAGCTACTAAAGGTAGTAAAGTACTTAGTAAGCTATATATTCCTCCTAATCTAAGCTTTTAACGTCGTAAAAGAGAGCTTAATTAGATTATAATCCGGCGAATAAGGTAGTAGGAACTCTAGCTTATAGCTAAAACCTTTAACTAGAGCCTATACCTCTTTACTATAGTAGATAGAGGTATTATCTATAACTAAAATAGACCTCGCTAGTAGCTATAGAAGTACTAAATAAGTAAGCTAGCTTATAAAGAGCTCCGCGTTAATCGAGCCTTAATAGATTAGTAGATTAGGTAGGTACCCTTCTACTATTATCGCCGGTAGTATAGACTAGCGTTTACTATATATAACTAATTTAAACTCCTAGTAGCGTAGGCCTCTTTTACTCTATCCGAATTTACGAGAGCTAGTCCTCTTATTTAAAGCGCTTTTATTAATAAAGATAAGTCGTCGTCTTAACTATTAAATACGCCGGCTATACTAATAACTCCTTAACTCTTAACTACGCTCTAGCGCCTTTTTTGCCGTCTTTTTACGGCTCTATCTTCGCTAGTAAAGGAGATACTATACCGCCTAAGGTATAAGGAATAGATCGAATTTATTATAAATCTAGGTAACGATCTTATTAAGATAGGCGGTTAGACGGCTACGGAGGTACTTAAGTACTCGCTAATATATTATAATTAGTACGCCTCTATATATAATAGCGAGCTCTATACTATATACCAATTTCTACGCTTCCGTTAAGCTATTTAGATAGCCCCCTCTACTTAGATTAGGCTTATATAGCGTACTATACGCCTTAAGGTTCTTTAAGAGTTAGAATATAGTACTCCGGCTAAGGTTAAGAGTCGTAATAAGCGCTTCTACTATTAATCCTTCGCTTATATACTGTAGGAATTAATTCTAAATAAGAATAGGAAGACGAGGTATAATTAATACATTATAAACAATCTATCTATTACCTATATAATAACTATCTATTAACTAACCGGTAGTTATAGTAGAACGTATACTAAACTCTATAAAAAGCGGAAAATTTTACCTCTATAACCGCGAGTCTAAGTAGTTATTTAAACGACTATAGTAATATATAGAGATTACTTATATAATCTAGAAGGTATAAGCCTCGGCTTTTTATATAGCTATTATATCCGCTCTTCGTTAAAGTCTTCCTAATACTAAAAAGGTCTTAATTTTAACCTATTTAACGTATAAATATAAGAGTAGTAATACTTATCTTAATTATAGTATCCTTAAAGACGTAGCTTATTAAACGTCGGATATACGCTATTTCTATAATATAACGGTACTACTATTAAGCCTAGAATATTATAACGATAGATATAACGGTAAAGGAGAATAGTATACGTAGGATATATAGTTACGATAGACGGATACGAGAGAACGCTAAGCGAGATATAGGCCGAGCGTAATAGAATATCTAGATCGAGTAGCGAGCGAGAGAAAGAAGAGAGTAAGGACTTATCGTATACTTAAGAGCGATAGATAGTAATAGAATATAAGTTATAATATTAAGGCGCCTACTACTATACTCGTTCCTCTCTAATATTCGAGTCCTTCCTTCTAAATAGTACAACGGTAGGGAAATAATACGAAAACGCTAACTAGAGGAGAAATAGATACTAATACTAATAAACTACGCGAATAAGACCCGAATAGAATAAGATAAGAGCTATCTATAAGAGGTATCTCTAAAAGAAGGTATAAAATAGCGTATTAGTTAATCCTATAGCTAAAAGGATTATAAAATCCTAGTTAGACCCTATATAGCCTAATCTACTATAATCTATACCTATATAAATAAGTATATAGCGAGATAAGGATAAGAAGTTATAATTTATTAGGAACGCTATAGAGATTAGAAACGCGTTATAATTAGTCTATAAGAAAATTAGGATAAGGCGAGATAAGAATAAGAAGTTATAATTTATCGATAATACTATAGATATCCGAAAAAGAGATAGAGATAAAACGAGAACTAAGAATAGAATAAGATAAAGATAAGAAGTTATAAATTATCTACGATACTATAAAATCCGAGGCCTAGTACTAACTAGGCTAGATAAAAGAACTATTAGGGTAAAAGGCCCTAAAATAAGAAAGAAATTAAGAGAGAAAAGTTAAGTTATATTAGGAAAATAATAATAAGGAGAAAAGAGTTTATTCGGTTTAGAAGAACCTAAGATAAGGGTAGTATAGGCTAGAAAGGCGCGAACTACTAGAGAAGACGCCGAATATCGTTAATACGACTAAGGTTAGAGTAAAAGGACCTAGGGTATTATAAAGAGACCTAAAACGCTATAGATAACCTAGAGAAAGCCGAAACTATCTAGAAGAGCTAGAAACTAAGGTAGACCGACCTAGATTACTCTAACTTATACTAAAGAGTAGTAGTAAGCTTAGTAATCTCTTTAAGCTTAGAGATATTAGCTAAACTATCTAATAACTTGCCTAGAACCTTCTTAACGTTCTCTAAGCCCTCTAAAGTATCGGAATCCTAAATAGTTAGTACTAGATAGAGCTAGAAAGAGAAAGAAACTTATAGAAGAAAACAAAGTAGAGCGCTTTATACTCTTCTTAGTAGAAGTACTATAGTCGTAGGCCTTATACTTCTTATAGGCGTAAGAAGGCTTAGATTTACCCTTATAGAGGTAAAGAGTATTATTCTAGAAATAACTAATATTACTAGAGGCAAACTAGGTTAGACTAGAGTAGATAGGGTAAGAAAAGAAGAACTTACTTAATAATAAGCTATATTAAGGAAGTAAAGGCTAGATAGACCTTATTACGGTCTCTCTTAGAGAAACTATTACTCTTCTACTTCTTCTAAATCTTAATAGTCGTAAGAAGGCCGTTATAGTAGTCCTTAGGAAGCTTTAGGATAGACTATTAGAAATAAAGGTAGACGTAGGTAAAATAAGAATATATCTAAAGATAAGTACCTCTTAGACTATATCTATTATAGTTTAGATAGGACTTAGGCTAGGTAAGGTAATTAGTTAGTTCTCTAACTAGTTAGAGCTAATCGTAGGCGGTCTTATATAGTCTAGTATCTCTCGACTAGCGACGGACGTATTTAAGGTACTAGTTATCGTAAGTAATATTACTATCCTAGTAGAGAGCGGTAGTAAGTATTTTAAGACGAATTAGGCTAGATTATAGTAGAAAGAGCGGTTTTAAGTAAAGATATTCGATTTATTCTAGGAAAAGACTAAAAATAAGCGTACTAGGTTAGTATACGTAAAAAGAGAGAGTAAAATCAGCGATTTATACTAGACTAGACTAGATAGAGATACTAATCGAGTCTACTAAGATCCGCTAAGATACCTAGCTTAAGTTAACTTACCGAGGTTATTATTTTATTTAGGTTTATTTTAGAGCCGAAGGATCTTTTAAAGGGCCGAACTAGCCTAGGCCCGATCGGGAATAATTACTTTACTCTACGTAAAATTAATTTACTTAATAAAACAATTTAGAGATCTCTAAACGAAATAGAACTAAGGACGAAAAGGTAGGATCTGGACTAGAAAAGAATAATAGTAGAAACGAAGCTAGTAGAATAAGTTAAATAGTAGTATACAACGCGAGGTTTAGTCTAAATTAGCTAATCGACTAGTAAAAGTCTTAAACGACCTAATATTAACTATAACTAACGAAGCCTACTCTAGATAGAGATAGATAGCCTTCTATAGAGGATTATAATATATAACCTTACTAAACTAAGCTAAACTACTCTAACCTACCTCTAAATAGTTAAGTCTACTCTATATTCTATCTATCTCTAGCTTATTACGCCTACCTATATACGTTTATAAAGAACTCGGCGATATATAGCCTTTCGGGGTCGAAAGGCTCTATAGGGGATTAATTATTACGATAATAGATATAATAGTAAAGGAGAATAGTATATATAGGATATATAGTTACGATAGACGGATATAAGAGAACGCTAAGTAAAATATAGGCTAAGCGTAATAGGATATCTAGATTAAGTAGTAAGCGAGAGAAAGAAGAGAGTAAGGACTCGTCGCGTACTTAAGAGCGATAGATAGCGATAGAATATAAGTTATAATATTAAGGCGCCTACTACTATACTCGTTCCTCTCTAATATAGAAAAGGTTTAAGGCTAAGAATAGTTTTAGTCGCTAACGTCGCTATTAGAATAGCGACTATTACCGACTAAAGTTACGTATTTCTAGTATAGAGTATTACGTTAGGTAGTAGAGCGTATAGGTTAGAATCGTAGAGTAAGAGTAGTAAGAGAAGTAAAAGTTATATAATTTAGTAGTAGTTACTAGTAAAGGTATAAAGGTTAGTACTCTTATTACTACTTCTTTATAGGTAATAACCTATCTACTACCTATATCTATATATCTAAGCTAGTAAGCTCTATATTATAATTCTTATCGTATATCTACTACGAACTATTATTATTAGCGTTACTTAGGTTATAGCTTATCTACGTATCTAATTCCCTACTAATTCGTAAGGTAATATACTCTATTAGTAGGAGATTAACTATAGTATACTATAGATTAGGGTTATATATAGACGGCTATAAATCGAATTGCTACTAGCTATTAACGTTTATCTAGCTATTAACGTCTTCTAGTAATATATACACCTAATCTGTTACTCTAGTAGTAGTTATAACGGCTTAATAACTAATAGAGGTACTAGTATTTAACGCGCCTTAAATACTAGTAATTATTAATAGAATTAAGAGCGGTAGAGGTACGTTCTAAGGCGGAAGTTAGAGTAGTAGTAGTAGTATTACTTCCTATCGCTCTTATCGAATTAATTTATAGAGAGCTTAAAGCTATATATTCGTAAGTAAAGTAGTATTTATTACGAGAGTTATCGTAGTTAGTAGTAGTATAGTATAAAAAGGATAAGGTTAATTTACTAGATTAAGGTAAGCCTCTACTATCTAAGGATAATTGTTATTATTATTATCGAATTTAGATAATCTAGTAACCGCTTACTCTTAAAGGTCTAGTATATCGCTAATTAGGAGCTAGAAGATATCTATTAGCTTAGTATCTATCTTATAAAGAGCGTTATCGATTATAGCCTACCTAATTTGCTACTACGTAAGCGCTTCTTTATCCTTTTTCTTTCTTAAAACGGCCTAACGCTTAGTACGCCGCTTCTCGATAACTAGTTGTCGGCGGAGTACGTATATATTTATATAGATATAGGTAAGTTTGTTCGTCTTAATAGAGCTAAGGCGTAATCGCTTATTATCTTAGATAAAATTTATCGCTAAAAAAGAGCGTTTAGATAGTACTAAGTTTACTAGTATATAAATTAACCGTAGAGTATAACTAGCTAATTTAGGCGCCTTAATTCGGATTAACTTCTAGAAGGTAAGGTTATTACCTCGATACTCCTATAATTTAGAGTCGTTAAAGGCTCTAGTTCGATCGCGGAAGGCGAAGAATTACTAATTTAATACGGCTAGTTAAGCTTCTATTTCGTACGCTAAGAAGAATATAAGGGCGCGCTTTTACGACTCTCGATTAATTACTTTATCGCCGTTAAGATTAAGAGCTCTCGTAGCGTAATAAATATTGTTAATCTAGAGCGCTATCCGCTTATCTAATATAGCCTTAACCTTATCTAGATAAGGTAGAATAGGTAAGAGAGTATAGAGATTATCGCGAATACTCTCCTAACGATTAAGAACCTTACTAACTATAGTACTATCTACCTTAGATACTACCTACGTATTATAAATAACCTTTAATAGCTAATAAAGATATATAGCTCTACGCTAAAAGCTACTATCGCTAAGTAGTTTAAGCGCTTACTTCGACTTCTTATTAACCTTACTATCTAATTCTTTAAATAGGAGCTCTTCTCTTACTACGCGCTAGAGTACCTCTTAACTCTTAACTATACTAGTAATAGATATAAATTAGCTACCCTATTAAGTAATTACTACGGTCGTAAATACTCTTAACGCCTTCGGATTATCCTTTACGAGGTCCTTTATAACCGTAACTAAATACCTCGATTTATAGAGTAAACTAATAATAAACTAGACCTCTTAAAGAGTAAGTTAGTAGTACGTAATAGAGCTAATACTATCTTTACTACCCTCGTAGATATCCTTTATACTAAGCTAGAGGCTATATAAGTTATAGAGTATATAAAATATATACGATATATTAGGCTTCTTCTTTAATAGAGTATATACCTTTCTCTACGTATTATAGGTATTAGTATAGAGACTATTTATCTTCGAATAGTTACTCTCTATAATATCTATAACCTAGTAGAGTAGGATCTTAGCGAGGTTCTTACTAGTATAGCGAGTTAATCCTATTATAATAGAGTCTAGATAGAATAACTAACTAAGAAAGTTAATAGATAGATTAGTAATACAGTCGCTATTACTTAAATTAGACTTATCTATAACAAAGTTAAGGTAGTTCTTATATTTTAATACATTCTCTACCTCTAATTTAACGTTATTAAAGGCGTAGTTAAGAAGCTTATTAGTAATTCGATATCGTTCTAGTAGCTTATAATTAGGCCTTAGGCCTTAGATAAGCTTTAATATTACTAGATACTTAGTTAAATTAAAGATACTAAATAGTAATCTACTCTCGAAGATAGCTATCGCTAATAACTTATCTAGATACTCCTTCTATTACCTACTAATTATATAAGGAGTAAGAGTAAGCTACCTATCCCCTATAGTCTCTATAATAACTATCGGTCTATCTATAACCTCTATAACTACCTCGTTTTCCTTCTTCTAATTAAGGTAACGACGACACTTCTTTAGATACTTAATATACTATTTAGCCTTATCCTTTATAGCTTTATAGCTATAGAAGTTATAAGTAACCTTCTCTATCTTCCCTTTAACGCTAGTATCGCAATAATGAGTAAGATAATAGCCTAGTTATAGAGGCATCGAAATAGAAACGCTAACGAGGCTTAATATATAGCTAAAAATAACGACGAAAAGAGACAACGGCGAGGTTGATTTTCGAGGTGCGGCTAGGGCATCGAAACAGACACGTTATAGACACAATCGCTAACTAAATTGGGTGTAGATCGGTCGCTATCACGTCGCTATCCTCGTTAGCGACGTCGCCGACGCCACGCCTATTTGAGGCATACAACAACATTCTTGACCTTGCTCAACTAGATACCGATAGGCGGATATCACCGGTTCACAGAGAAGCACCGACGGAATCAACGTCGATCGATCGCATAGTGAAAGAGGGACCAATACAGGCCACAATGCTGTCTACACAGCCCTAGGCTTCAGCACGACCACAGGTGAGCACAGCACCCTGCCGTGACTCCAAGTGATCTCCAAGTGATGAAGGCAAAAACTGATATATCACTCACGACTGTACGATTGCGGGACATGTATAGCTGCCTTTGAGATATAACGGTAACACTCGAGGCTCTTATGTTGCGACACTTACATACAGTAGCACATCTACTATGGGAGGCAAAGACCATCACAAGAACCGGATCAGCAATCACTACGATATTGCCACAACGCACGTAGAGCGTCACCTTTACGCAAATTGCAGTATTCACAGTACCTTGGCAACTCAACAATCCATGGACAGACAATCTACATCACCATCATCTTCTCTTCTGGTATCTAGTATTTGTACTACATGCTGCCAAAACTGGCTCTGGTCAGTCGGCAACCCCTCAGTACTACCTCTCGCACAAGAGAATTAACGCGGCCACTGCATCGCCTGTGAGCGATGGGCCAAACGGCTACCTTTCTTATGGTAG
>Ga0068629_1000310_pt1 | contig 13474 bp, 10 predicted proteins | sample InSIn3gowninarea_FD_77432 | JGI IMG/M metagenome (GOLD analysis project Ga0068629, IMG submission 77432) | Clean room microbial communities from NASA Spacecraft Assembly Facility at Jet Propulsion Laboratory, Pasadena, California, USA -... ...
AGCCTGCTTATCACTATCCTCATTGACTCGTTGGATTTGTGGTTTGCTTTGTATGTTACGGGCTCGCTGAGCATACTGTACAGTGTTGAGTGTTTCGCTCAAGTGAAATTCAGCAGGCGTAACACAAGCAACCATGTATGTGATTGCATTGCCACCCAACGAATCTTGAAGCATTCGGGTTAATTTGGAATCTCTGTACGACACATGACTTCCAGCCGAGCGTGATGACAATTGCGAAATGACCTTGCCAAGGCTTGCGAGACCAGCGTTGATAGATATGCCTTCTCTGGCACGATCGCCAGTTGCGCCCGTATTCTTAAGACGTTCGCTTCCTGCTAGATCGACGAAGTGCAGTTTGCTATCTATTGTGATGGTGTTCTCTGGGCCGGTACCTGTTTCCGACTGTGCTGGAATTTGTTTGCTCTTTGTTGGTGAAGAGACAGTTGAGTGCTTAACTTGTCTCAAGTTGACAGTAAAGACAGCATGGGATCGCGATGATCTTGAGTTGATAGCAGTGGCATCCGTTTGTCGAATTGCTGAGCCATGATTCAGTACTCCCATGAGCTCTTCCACAGTGTTCACAGGAACAGACCGGAGGCCTTCGACAAATATGCGTCCCTTGGCGTCTTCTCGAATCTGGACCGCTGAACGCTCATTGACGCTTGAACCCTCCGGCAGCAAAAGGTCACGAGGCTGCTCGTTGTATATCTCAACGTAGGTGACAAACATTTGCCAGTTCTTATCATCGTTGTATGCTCGAAACTGCTGACCTAAATTCGTGCTGCTCAGCGAGTATCGAGTTGGTGACTTTAGTCCAGAATTTGTCCGACTGTGAGCAGTAGATCCACCTTCTAATGACTGGAATAGATGGGCTGCAGCGCGAGGAATAATGCCCTTTGCCGAAGCATCGGATTGTTCAGCGGGTCCAGAAGTTCCCATAGTGTACGACTTGCCAGAACCAGATTGCCCATACGCGAGGATGGACACATTGTAACCTTGCAAGAAAGAGTCGACACTGTCCTCGAGATAACTCCATATTCCTTTTTGGGTCGTATCCTCCCCAAACACACGGTCGAAGATGAAAATCTTTCGGCCTTGAGGAGACTCGACAGACAAGCTGGAATCTGTAGGTACTTGGACGGTCGAACGTTGGAAGCGTTGCGGGATCAAGTCAAAGCCTGGATCTGATGGCTGTAACGAAGGCCTGACACGGACCACTAGATTTTGCATCAGTATTGTTCCTGGATCAATAACAGTCTATGATCTAACTCACCAACTTTCACAGTTGTTTTCGCATCTTCATCTGACAAACGTGTTGGTTCTCCCTTGCTGCTTGCGATACTCAGACGGCTCGTACTTCGTAGTGGTCGCATCATCAAACTTTGTGGTCGTGGCTTCTGGACCTGCTCGGGAGAGCTGGTCACGTACATGCTCTGCGGGCGCATACTCTGCATACTCCCAGGACTAGTCGGAGGTGACATAGCCATGGCCATCGCCACAGTGACTGCGCTCAGACGAGCCCAGTCCTCAAAAGTCGGGGGATAGACCTAAGTTCCAATGTCCAATGGTCGGTGAACAACTGTCAAATCATGATATTACGAGAATACACGACTCGCGCTTTGGCTACAACTCGAAGAAATTGCCTTGATGTGGACGATCAAAATTCGTAGTGTAGGTTGAAGCTTCGAAGCTGTGACTGCTTCTTGCGATCTGATGACGAAATACGTGGTACAGCTGGCAAGGTTGGCGATGCGCAGTGTAAAGTGTTCAAGGTCAAGGGAAGTAAAAGTGAGGAGTCGCATAGGCAAACGCGTGTCTTCACGCCCAAGCACAGGGCTTGTAGACTAGAACTCAGGAGAGACTCTGGCAACATGGATGCGTGATTAGCGAGATGCACTTTGGAAAACCGTATCCGAAGAGGAGCACGAGAAAGAAGCTTGTTGAAATTCTATTGATTGCCGCACGCGAAGTTGTGGACTCGTGTATGGCCCCTGAACGTTGAACCAACACGCTTCCCACCGTCTCCGAGATCCGCGGCAACGGCAAGCTTAAAAGGTGGCACTCCCATGTGCCTGGCTATGCCTGTTTACTACTAGCTTATACCGAAAGTTCAATCGGTCCATTTGCACTCACACCACCCCAGACTTGATCTTGAATCTTCTTCCCTCCAAAATTCGGTTACAATTTGTTCGAACGCTGTAATTTGTCCGAGATGTCACTAAACCTGCAGTTTAGACCATGGCTGCACTCTCGTACGCACTACGCCCACTGATGGTAGCTTATCGTATAGTAGCTGTTGCAGATAGTCGTTTCACTGCAGCCACCATCTACTGTAGTGTAGAACATTTTAGAACTGGCCAGCAACATTCAGTCCATAGCCATACACACATTATGACCAACTGCTGATGCCTTGATGTTGTTTCAGGGCACTGCATTCAAGTTTGCAGGTTAAAACCTGTCTTCCAAAGTCCTCTCGCTTCCATGTTTTAGGCAAGATCCTGAGCGACTTTGTTATGAGATTGGCAACGACTGCAGCTTCTCTTGATAAAAAGCCTCGTTGTGGTTGTTCTTCGTGGGGCTTGTTTGTAGCAAGTCCCTGAACTGAGACTTGAGAAGCAACATACGGTATCTTGAGTTCGTTCGACAAGCTAGTGTATGTACTCGAGATCTTGAAGTCTCGTCTTCGCAAATAGTGTTGGGAAAACATCTTTTCGTGTCGATATTGTGATGCATCTATTGACGGGCGGTGAGCGATCAAGGTCTTCCCCTCCAGAGATGATGCTGTAAGGCGAGGAAGCAAAGCCATGAGTGATCTGTGCTCGACGACTCACTCTACTCCTGATTCATTAATATCCTCAGTCGCATGGGCGTCTTCCTCTTCGTCTACTTCATCGTCGTCTGAATCGCTGCTATCGTTGTCTGATTCGGCAAGGCGTTCATCGTCTCTTCTATCTCCATCAATGTTGTGTTCGCGCATATATGCATCGAGATCCTTGGCCATTTTCTTCGAGAAGCCAGATGCCTCGACTTTAGCATCTAGTCTCTTCGTCTCTGTGTCTCGAGCTATTGCTTTTCGAACGTCCTTGAAATGCGGGCCGGCATCGTCGCTCACAAATCCATACCTTCGGGAAAAGTATCTCTTGATGCAATTCACATCTCGATCGAAATATTCTTCGGCGTTGACGTGATCGATACTCACCATCTGTGGAAAGTCGATGACTACAGGCTCAAGAGAAAGCGATTGATCTGGATTTTCGATCTCTTTAATCATGATGTTAAACTCGTTGAAGTCACCATGAATTAAACCTAGATGTGCCAATCTGATGATTATGGCAATTAGTTCTGCATACAGACCCGCAGGATCCGGTACCTTCTCGATCTGACGGAGTGGAAAGCCATCAATAAGACTCATCACGATTTGATGTCGGTTCTGACCAAGAGGTATAGGCACCTCTATACCGGCCTCCTTCAGTGCCGTCATGAAAGCATACTCCTTCATCGCGGCGAGTCGACTCATATACATCCAGCTGCCGGCGCCTCTTTCTTTTTGTGTCCGTGTCCTTGCATAATCCCTTTTGTTCTTGACACCCTTCTTGAAACTGACTCGACCTAATCGATGTATTTTGAGCACTTTCTGTTCGCCTTTCTCGTCACTGACCACGAAGATATCACTTTCCTTACCTACGCCGATTTGATTCCCAACGCTGTAGACTGTGTTACTCTTTTGTAGGCCATGAAGCGCCAGATAGTCTAATCCTCCATAGGTTAACCTGTAGCCATCGTAGCTTGACGTCGCAACTTTTGCGATCAAGCTGGATCGTGCAAGTAGGGAAATGCTCCGCTGCACGTCGCCAGGCGACGACTTCGCAATTGATATGATCAACGTTGTAGGAACGACCTCATGGTTCCGAGAGCCACTCTCAACTGCCGAGAGGACTTTCCAGTCAGCATTGTTGAGGTACCGCAGGGATTTCGTATCGAGTTTCATATTGGCAGATATGGAAGACTTGATCAATCATGAGTTAATGTGATTCGCATTACGTCCTTCTCGTCGGACTATGTGTATTGTATCAACATCACGAACCTCTGGCTGAGCAGTTGAAAGGCACTAGTACTTCGTCAAAATTCTACAAAATCTGGAGAACCATGTCACAAATGACCGTAGTTAAGCCGGACAAATTCACCTCGCCGAAACCTACCCTACACGTTTATACGGCTCATTTATATGTGGTCTTCCTAATGCCATTACCATCGTCCCATGTTGACATTAACGGTATTTCCCAGAATGATTACGGACCCAAGGGTGATTCTCAGTCTATCCTTTACTAATGCACCACTTCTTCTCGTGTAGTATGATTGTTGTTAAAATGAGCGTGTACAAGACAATAGAGGCCACCCCAGTCTGCAGTACGAATGTGTTACCCTTCTTTGAGAGATACGTTAATCAAGGTGCGAGCTCGATGCTTCAATTGCTCAGCGAATGCCAGTGGTTTACTGGAGGGATAATGTATCCGTTGTCGACCCTGATGAAACCTGGTCCCAACCCGTACTTTAGGATTTGCCGTTGTAATGGGGTTTAGGGTTTACAGGCGTCGCTGAGAAGTGTGATAAACGACCTAGGATTTGCCGACTCGATTGAGATTAAGCTCTCTTTGACATAGAGTCGACAGGGCCGAACCTCATCATCCCAAACGATTACATGCATATCAATGTGAATATCAGTTCCCCACATGCCCGACCCCTGTCATATGTACCCACACACACATAGCAACAATCTCGTAAGCCCCCGCAGCAACAGAAGAACCACGAGCTTTTGATGACGAGCCATCGATCCTTGTCTTCATAACGTTTTGATGAAAATCGTTGCCGTCAACAACATCCGGATGCGGTGGATGGGATATCGTTTCACAGGTTAATAATATGCTAACGCGGGGTGGACGTGCAGATTGGTGAAAGGAAATGGATAGACGATCAGAGAGACGCCCGGAAAAAACATTGAAAGAGCGTATTTTGTGTTCACCGAGAGAAGAAACAGAAACGATAATCAGAACATACCGACGTTACTCACCTTGAGCCTTGGGGCGCACACCTCCACCACACTTACCTGCTTCAAACTGTCTACCTTCCTCAATCCTGTATTCTAACCTCTCCACTTTGCCACCAGCAACAATCAGAAGCCAAGCCGGTGAATGTCGTCGTAATAGTCCTCAACATAACCTTCTTCGAGCAGTTCGATATTATTCAGATATGGAGTAACCAGACCCATGCTATACACCAACTCTCTCGCGAAGTTATAGTCATTGTAAAAGCCCACGAAATTGATCAGTCCATTTCTAGTGGCTCGCACCTTGATGATCACACCATCCACACCTGAGTTAGCACTTTCTTCAGCTGTGAGACCCGATCGAGGTTCGAGTCTGATATGAACGACCTGTTGACGAGTGTCACGAAACTGGAGGCCACGGTAGTGGTAAGCAATGTGTTTGGGGAAGATTGCTTGAAGGTCCATGTTCGTGATGTCTTTGATGTCCTGCTTGACTGCGAAGTTGAGGATACTTGTCAAATCCCGAGAGTCTGGTGCATCTGGTTCTTCTGTGCAGGCCATCAGGGGCATTGCATGTGCTAAAGTGCCAACCACGCGAAGCTTACCAGTAGCTGGATTCCAGCCGCGTTCGTACAGACTGCTAAGAGTAGAGAATGCCATTGATGGTGTAAGGGGGATCAAGATCCAACGGGATTCAGTAGAAACGTGGTCTTCTTTGATGGTATTGCCCATACTCTTGGTATTGCTGCTCCATCCTTAGACCAAAGATCCCTTTCTTGTAACAATGGATTTGCATTGTGCATGGCAAAAGTCTGTCCAGATACATGGAGATCGGACATCACGTAATGGAGAAAAGTGCTAACCCCGAGGATTTGATCAATCCTGGTAACATCACTGGTGCCTTCCGTCATAGTACTGCAGCTATCCAGCTCTGTCGAAAGTCAATGCTGCTCACTGAATTCAAAACACCTGTTCACTCGACTGCTAGATCAAATGTATCAGCAGACTCAGCTCTCACGTTGTTCCCAGTAGGCTGCTATACCACAAGCCACATGAGACGAAGAACACGGACATCCAATCAACTGTTGTCACTGGTGGTCGAGGAGATCCTTTGACTCTTCCCGAACGCACACGAAGTTCCAGGAGCATGCTCGCCATTCTGTGATAATCGCTTTTATCCGCGTCATCGACGACACCTCACCTTAAAAAGTGAATAATTTGTGCATCAATGCAGTTCCATGCGAGCTGAGCTGCGAGGATATAGTAACCTCAATAGAATGCAGAAACAGTTACTATGCAAGCTAGGCATATTCGAAAACATGAAGGCAGAACAAGATTCGAAGATCGTGCATTACTGTAAGTCTATTCACACGCTAGAACGCGTCACGAGTCGTTGGCGTCATAATTGAAGGCACAGACAGGTGCCTACCAGTACTAGGTAGGCCATTCATGTGAAGGTATGAATGTGAAACACTTAGTATCAAAAACGCTATATAGAGGAACACACTTAGACTACTATTCTTGTCTTCGCCTCACGAGATCTACATCAAAGATGCCTACCACAAGAAGCGCTTCCAAACCAAAGCAGACAAGCCTAGAGGATTTCAAACAAGGAGATACACTACAACCCAAAAAGCCGACCAAGAAGACTCCGAGCAATTCCAAACCCACCAAAGATGCCGCTAAACCAGAGCCAAAAGCCAATACGTCGAAAAAGCGCAAAGCACCAGCAAGCGAGCATGAGAACGACCCACCAAAGAAGACAGCTCGCACAGGCCAGAAAGCGAGCAAACAAGCGCAACTCTCTGACGATGCCTCAGAGCTCGAGAAGCCGATTATGATCAACCGATCACCGGTACTTCAACTCTGGGCTTCCGTGGTAGCAGCATTCCTCCATCCAGATGAGAATTGGGATACGTGTCTGAGCATAGGAAGTTCGATCTCAACGCTTTGCGCCATTTCAAAGGGGAAGGCGATCGGCCAAATCGAGCCGAAAGACCGTTCGGCAGAGGACGAGAATAAGCTGCAGAAACGGAAGCAGAAAGCCAAGAACGAAATGCGCGAGGTTGAAGTCATGGGTTTTCCGCTCCATATTAAGAACGGCGTCGTCGTGCTTGATGGCAAGGAGAAGCCAACGAAGGAGGAGTTGCTACAGGGTAAGTACGGCGGCGAAGAAACTTACACAAAAGTGAAGCAGGTCATGCAAGACGCTCTGCAGAGCTGGAGCGACGACAAGGACGAACTCGACAAGAAAGCATTCCACATGTACGAGAAATTCCGACCAAACGTCGCAGCCGGCCAGTCCGGCTGGGGTCGAAAGGGCGAACTAAACCTCCACGAGATTAAGAGTGCCATCGAGAGATGAAACACCTTAACCACCACATCTTCCTCTCTTCCCACCATGCCAGCCATACACGCTTCCAGCTCACGATTCCAAAACCTTAGGAATCTGCACCTCCAAATACTCAACAATCGCATCAGGACCCTTCTCAACCTGCAACCCCTGCGGAATAGCATGCGTCTTGATACCAGGCACGATCCGACGCGCAGTCTCGTGGATCTCAGCAGCCTGCTCAGGCGACCACATCGATGCGGAGAACTAGCAATCACACGTTACATTAGCCATCCACCACAAAACTGTACCATGGTAATATCTAGACAAACTCACCAGAAGGTTGGGCTTAAGTTCCGTCACAGTGGACTCGACTTGTTCAATTGCTACTCAGATACAAGGATTAGTAACCTTGATCATCAACACCTATATTCGGGATGTGAAGTTGGTCGGATGGTATGGTACATACAGTCCGCATTCCCAACATGCTGAATCGTATACCGGTCCTTCAGTTTCTCTGACACACGACCTATCAACTTCTTCGCTCGCTCGGGAGCGGTGTTAACCGTGACGAGGCGCCATGTTGTGTCGGACATGTTGAATACTTCTTTCTCCTTCGGTAATGAGAGAAAGACTGCGGGGCTGGTGTTGGAGTTGTACTACTGGTAGTAGGTTGAATGTGCACCTGCACTTGGTGTTTCTGTAATATAAAGTCGTCGAGGCTCGATCAAAGGTTATGTTCAAGTAGTCTTTATCCCTTATGGTGTGATGCTCCTACAGTATGGAGATGTTCTAGTCCTTTGTTCTGATGTACAGCGTGTGTACGTGCCGGCATGTACGAGTCCAATCCACATGTGAGTAACTTGCTTTTATCCCACATGCCGGAAGATCAACAATGGCCGAAATCGCTTCTGCTGTACTAGCCGACTTTTGGCTCGGATCATCGCCGGGCCGAGAAATCATTCAGGGTTGATACCTTACTCGAGTATAGTCCCAGCTTTTACGAAGAATATGTGGTTGTGTGGAACAGTCATAATGAGATATGTGGCCAGAGAGACGTAGTATAAACTCACCGGGTAACTATTTTTTGGGCTACTTTGACGTGTAGTGAGACTTGTTTTTTTCTATCAGGACACAAAGGAAGAGGAGCTAAGTTATGAGAGTAGTAGTGCACTAGCATCGTCGTCTCTTTCTTCACCACCACTCAAATTCCGATCCCTGCCCTTTGCTTCTCACATTCGTTCCTCTCTATAAATTCCAGATCTACTTCTCCGCCTCAAAGGTACTAACTAAAGTCCCAATATACGGCAAAATCTCCACCCTAAACTCCTCACCCGGCTTCAACGTATACTTCGGCTTCTTGGCAAAGCCCACACCAGCCGGTGTACCCGTGATAATAACCGTTCCAGGTGGCAGGGTCGTTGACTGTGATAAGAATGAAATGATCTTGGGAATTGAGAAGATTAGGTCGTCGGTGCCACAGTCTTGGAGGACTTGAGGTTCTTGGTTTGATGATTTGAGTCCGAGGCCGCGGACACGGAGTTTGGATGGGTCGGGGATGAGGTGAGGGGAGACTATTGTTGGGCCTGTGGATTATGGAATGTTAGTATGAGTGATAAGACTGCTGCAAATGATTGATTAAAGGGGTTGTGTAAGGCGAACAAACCGAGTGGGCAGGCTCCGTCAAAGCCTTTTGAGTAACTCCATTGCGATTGTGCGAATTGGGCGGACCGGGAGCTGATGTCGTTTGCTGCGCTGTATCCGAGAACATAATCTAGGGCATCGGCTTCGGAAACGTTCTTGCATGGTTTGCCGATTATGACGGCAAGTTCCGATTCGTAGTCGCCGTCATCATGCTCCATCGTCTGCTTTGGCAAGATGGTTGGAGCAGGCCAGGGATCTCCGAGAGAGGTTTGTGGCTTCATGAACAGAGTTGGAACGGTAGGAAGGTCCATCTTGGCCTCTTCAGCGTGCTGCTTGTACTGTAGTCGGCGTCAAGGTCAGCATAGACCTTGTGGTAATGCTGAAGGCATGAAGTGTCACACAGCTCAGTGTACATGGGAGTACGTACGTTCAAACCAATGCATCGTATTGTGCCAGCCTCCACTTGTGTGAGGGGTGAGAGCACTCGCTCAATGGCAACATTCTTGCCAGTTGATTTGCCAGGTGACAGCACGGACGAGCCATCGAAAACATCAACGGTGACTTCCTTGCCTTCTCGAAGTGCCACACCAACATCGGTGTCGTTGTCTGTAGGCTGACCGATGAGGACTTTTGATGAGTCGTCTTTGGGCACGAAGCGGACGAGACCTGGAGGTTTGACTGTTAGAAACTTGTTTCCAAGCAATTTTCCGACCTCAAGCATAAGGTAGGGATGATCTTAGAAGTGCCCCGCTGTAGTCGACTTACGTTTCCAAGATGAAGATGCCATTGCTACTGTAGATACTGTGTAAGTTCGGAAATTGTATCTGACAGGCGGTGCTTGAACAACAAGTCGTTTTACACTGAGGTAGAATAGGTTGTGACTTGATATTGGTTTTGTGAAAACGTTCATCGAGATGGCCTACAATCAAAAGTCCTTGGAGTCGTACCGGCAAAGAGCAGGTACCTATGATGTTGCTCGCATTTACTGTACCTCGATACGCCGACAACGGTAGAATTGCCGAACCCCGAAACGAGCTCCACCGCTGGAGCATGATTCCCCCACAGCACGTTAGAGAAGAATGAGGGCGAAACAAAGATTTGGAGAAAGGAGCTGAGAAGTGCTACAGAGTCAGATGCCAAGCGAGAGTACATGTATGTTGACATCTCACGTATGTCAACGGACTCACGGCGCTGGTAAATTATCTAATGGATGAGCCGGCTCTTGAGTCTGCTGACAGTCTTCCATGTCTTTTTGTCCTCTCTCTGCCTGAACTCGGGATTCAGGGATTGCTATTGTGCTTGCAGACATCACAGAGTTTGACTTGGTCGACCTGGATATCGGTTTTAGACAAGGGCGATTGGGCAGAGCAAGAATATTCCATAAGCTGACCCCTCAGAGACAATGAGTATCCTGATAAGGCTGGCTAGGTTTGCTTAACTTACATACTAAGGTCAAAGCCCTACTACTTCGAAATAAAACGGTCAAGCTGGTGAGCTATCATGAGCCTGTGTGTTTATACACCGTACCCTCACTGCTGGACGAAGGCTCAAAACGCCGCTAATCTCCACAGATTCCTGGCTCCTTTCTTTCTTGCATCTACCGTCCTGGTCTCTTTCTGCATTAAACATATTGGTTCTACCTCTCGTTTCTCGACAAGAACGGTTGCTCAACATCGACATAGCTTGTCTCGCCAACCGCAGTTTTGACTCGCCAGACAAGCTCATCCGCAGCGCCCAGCAGCTGAACGAAAGCGCTCAGCATAACGCAATACTTACGGAAACCTTCCTTCTTGATAGCATCAATGCTCAGAATTCCTTGTCCAGCTTCCTCTCTCGCTAACGCTCTATCCAGTCTCACACATCTCGCAAACAGTGGCACGGGCAAAACCGCCGGAAGTGGATCACCTGTCATCAGTGACTGCTCAACCAGCGTCAGCACGGCCATCAAATCGCCGATAATGCGCTCATCCAAAGCGCCAGACATGCGCGCAAACCTTTCCTTCTGATCTTGCGGGAGGTAAACCGAATACATCAGCAGCTGACTCAAGCTTTGATTGATGGTCATACACAAAGCCGTGACATGAGTCAATGTCTCCGTATCAAAGTTCGAGCTCGAAAATTCAAACTTCAACAGTCCGATCGGCCCAGCAATTGCCCCAAGAGTCTCCGCATTGATCAATATCTGCTTCTCGGACGTCTCCTTCAGATCTGAATACTCGTGCGACCACGACGTCACAAATAGTGCGTATAAGTCCTTGCTGCTTCGAATGGTGCTTGATAGAACGCGTCGATAATGCCTTGATGCGGACGGCGGTCGTGGGATGAAGATCACAATCGCCGACGCCGTGAAGCCGATCATCACAAGCAAAGCTCTCCGCCAGAAGACGGAGTAGCCGACACCGGGATTACCGTACGACGGAATATGCGTATCGACCCAGCTATATGCCACGACAAGGTACAACGTCGATGCCATCAGAAGCACGCCCTGCAGGAGTGCTGGCGGAGCAAAAAGTCTTCCCCACATCAAGAGAATAATCGCCAATGCCATGATCGCAGCCATACCGTAGGGGTTTCCAGGCCCGTTTCCGGCTCCGATGTACCAGCATACCATGCCCAAGATACCTCCCACAACTGTCCCGATCATTCTGAGAACGAAGCCATACACGAAGTCCGCGGTGTACACCACAAGGCCGGTCTGAGCCATGATCAGAGCCCAGAGACCCTTCTCGCGATAGAAGAAGCCCGCGCTAGAAGTTAGCACAGCAGGAAGTGCCAGTGCAATTGTCACGATCAGCACTCGCAAAGCGTACATGCCTTCGCTATTTCCTAGCCAGTGCGTGATCGCGAGCAGAGTCTTCCCGAAAGTACTTCGCTTCGTGCCGCCGTGGAAGTGAAGTCTGTCAAGTTGTTCCTGTGCTCCTCCCTTTTTCTCTTCCTTGCTCTTCTTCCTTGATGGCTTGCTTTTGTTCTTTGTCGGAGCTTTGTCAAGCTCTACACCATCGCCGTCGCTTGATATTGCAGCGACACCAGGAGCAGCGCTCCTCCCAAGGGCCCACGAGAACAGATTCTGCAAACTCGTCGGAAACCATATCTTTGTCTTCGTCCGCACTTGTTCAAGTCTGATGACTTGCGTAAGCATCGCATCCAAGGCAGAAGCCACGCCAAGAATTCGCTCTTCGAAAATCAACGCGAGCATCAGACCGTGTACCGGAGCACCAGCGCCTCCCTGCAACTTTAGATGCCCATGCTCGTCGAACAAATGATTGTGCGGATCCAGCAAATGTTGTGAAGCCAGTGCTTCAAACTGCTTCTGGTCTTCCTTGAGCCTCCCGAGGACCTTCTCATGCTCCAGTCGAAGCATTTCGCATTCATTAACGCTGGGCTTCTCGAACCACCGCCTGCTGTTTACAGTCTGCAAAGCCTCTAGAATAGCGTCCACCACATCACCGCAAGTGCCGAGCAGCGATTCGCTCGTTGTGAACAAAACTCCCATACTCTTTTCCAGCAAGTCTTCGCTCTCCGGGTGTCGGAAGTGATCTCTCAGACTCAGCACTTGTACTAGATAATTGTGGCCAATCTCAGGCATTTCAATCTCCGTAGTTCCTCCATGCATAACCTCATCGAGTAATTCAAGCTTATCTATCTTTGTCCTCGCTTCCACACGATCGACCTGAAGCTGCAATATTCCCATAAACATGATGACAAGCTGACGGAGTGGTTCGTGCAAGCTCTGTACATCCTCGGTGCTCCATCGCCCAGTTGACAGATCGAGCGCGAGGAAGCCCAGGCTAGCTTCCATCCCCTTGTAAGCGGCTATGATACCCGTTTTGGTTTTTTGGAGTTGCACCGGATCGAATTTCGCATGTGAGTGTCTGAAGCCCAGCCTGCAAGCATGGAAAAAGCCCTTCATTGGAGCCACAGCGCCCTCCATAGTCTCCAAGACGAGGTGCGAGGTAGACTGCGGGAAAAAGACAATGTTGCACACCATGCCAATTCCAATTGCTGTAGCCGCTGGCTTAATCAGGACAGAAGGTATCGTACCAGTGAAGCTCGGGATCAAAGGACCAATTGTCAGGAAGATGTCCGAGACGACAATCGCAAACACCTGGAGCAATGCAAGCTTCGGAGCGGCAACACGTAGACGGGCAACCAAGTAGATGAAGAGACAGATCATGCAGAAGTACGTGATAGTGACCCTTGTATCAAGCATGAATCCTTCGAAGATGAGCACCTGGGTATAAGTCGACTGTCCAGTCGTCTGCTCGGTATTCATTTGCTGCCGAGTGGCTTGGGCAGCAAGTTGCGCCAGCCTCGCATTCGTCTCAGCAGCCGGCCGAGTAGCCAACGCTGCCTTCATTGAGATCACACCTCACGCCCATCCTGCGGCCATACCAGCAATCATGGTCAGCCCGCCCATAACATGGATGAAGACAATGCCATTGCACGGCAAGATG